>Ga0208362_1000576_pt1 | contig 12129 bp, 18 predicted proteins | sample LakMenEpi13Oct10_FD_150693 | JGI IMG/M metagenome (GOLD analysis project Ga0208362, IMG submission 150693) | Freshwater microbial communities from Lake Mendota, WI - 13OCT2010 deep hole epilimnion (SPAdes) | ecosystem: Environmental > Aquatic > Freshwater > Lake > Epilimnion/Euphotic zone ... | reverse complement strand
CGAGAAAGCATCCGAGGATGATAAAGAAGCCGATAAAATCGCTTGCATTCGCACTGCGATTGTGTTATGCTACATCATTACAAACATTTTTATTGTTGCTGGCGTTCTTCGCCATTGGAATGACTGATGAATATTTTCTATCTTGACCCTGACCCAAAAATTTGTGCGGAGATGCACAACAATAAGCATACCGTGAAGATGATTATTGAGTATGCACAACTCATGTCCACGGCTCATCGTTTGCTTGACGGTGAAGAATACACCGACATGACTGCTAATGGTCGACGCATTAAACGCTGGCGCCTAGTTGATGAGCGCGAACAACAACTAATGAAGGCTTCACATATCAATCATCCCTCTGCTGTTTGGTGTCGCATCAATCTTTCCAACTATCATTGGTTGTATGTTATGTGGACTCACCTGCTGGATGAATACACTTATCGTTACGGTAAAATTCATGCTTGTGCAAGACTGAAGGACACTTTACGTTTTCCTCCCACAAAAATTTCAGTTGGTGAATTCTTTCCTCCCACGCCCGCGATGCCTGATGATGTAAAAGTTCCTGGTGATTCTCTTGCCTCTTATCGTAATTATTACAATAAGAACAAAACGCATCTAGCTGACTGGAAAAAACGACCGGCACCGAGTTGGTATTCGGCTATATAAGGATATCAATATGCCAACTTATAGTTTTTTTAATTCTGAGACAGGTGAGGAGTTCGAATCGTTCATGAGAATTTCTGAGCGTGATGAATATCTGAAATCCAATCCACACATTCAACCTGTGGTGACTGCGCCAGCAATCGTGTCTGGCGTGTCTACCTCTACGCAGAACCGTGTGCCAGATGGCTTTAAAGAAGTCCTTTCTAAAGTCGCTGAGGCACATCCGGGAAGTGACCTAGCACAGAAGCACTCTAGGAAATCCATCAAACAAGCCAGAACCGAGCAGGTTGTGAAAAAGCACGTAGAAAGGACGACTGGCGTTAAAATCTAAAGGGTCTCAATGGCAAGAAAAGCAAACACCAGAATACATCTTGAGGATGAGCAACCAAAGATTACGAATGCACTTAAGGTTCGTATAGATGATTTAAAAACATTTGAGCCACTGACAGAAAATCAAAAAATATTTTTCGATGCATATAAAAGAGGAGATTACTTTGTAGCATTACATGGTGTTGCAGGTACAGGTAAAACTTTTTGTGCCCTATATAAAGCACTTGAGGAAGTTTTGGATAAGAGTAATCCTTTCAGAAAGATTATTCTGGTTAGGTCTGCTGTTCAGTCTAGAGAAATTGGACATTTGCCTGGTGATGTTACAGAAAAGATGGAAATTTACCAACAACCTTATCGACAGATTTGTGAGACATTGTTTGGTAGAAAAGACGCATATCAGAGACTTGAAGAACAAGGCTTCATTGAATTCATTTCAACCTCATTCATTCGTGGTATGAGTTTTGATGATGCAATCATTATTGTCGATGAAATGCAAAATTTAACATTCGAAGAAATCGATACTGTCATGACCCGTGTTGGTTATCGTTCGAAGATTATTTGGTGTGGTGACTATAGACAAACAGACTTGAACAAAAAGAAAAATGACATGAGTGGCATCTTGAAGTTTTTCGATATCGCTATGCACATGGGAGCATTCACCAGAATTGAGTTTACTCCTGAAGATATTGTTCGAAGTTCTCTTGTTAAAGATTATATTTTAGCTAAAATGGTTTATGAGGATAACAATTGATAGAAACGAAAAAATTTCTGGAAGAAAACGGCTATCTTTTTCTTCCAGATTTTATTGATAAAGATAGTTGCCGATTGATGGCAGAATCAATGATTCAGGCTGTCGAATCTGGCCGAGGAGAAAAAGACCCACAATGTCCACTCTCACATTCTTTCATCGATGTTTTTGATGAGGCACATAATGAGTTATTACCACATCTTGAAAATGTGACAGGAAAGAAACTGATAAAGACTTATAATTATTGTAGGCTTTATCAACCAGGTGAAGTTTTAGAAAGACATATAGATAGAGAATCTTGCGAATATTCAATAACACTTACTGTTGGTTTCGAAGGTGAATCTTGGCCTTTTTTTGTTGAAGAAAAAAGCGGATTTGAAAAGGAAATTTTAGCTTCGATTGGTGATATGATTGTTTATAAAGGTATTGAAAGACCTCACTGGAGAAACGAATATAAAGAAGGAGAGTGGCAAGCACAAATTTTCTTTCATTACGTTGATGCTGAAGGTGAATATAAAAATCAACCTATACTTGAAATGTTTAGAAAAGAAAAAAATGTTTTTGTTGAACAAACCTGAAGCACTAAATTTCGATTTAACTGCTCAGAATTCTCCTTCAGGTAGACTTTACAAAACACCTTCTGGAGAAAAATATCCATCAGTCACAACTATTCTCTCGTCATATGGAAAGAAAGAATTATTTGAATGGCGTGAACGTGTAGGTGCTGAGGAAGCAAATCGCATAGCAGCAAAAGCTTCACGCCGAGGAACTGCTTTACACACCGTATGTGAAAAGTACCTGCTAAATGAATTGACAGGCATGAAAATTGCTAGTATGATTCCTTCAACGAAAGAACTTTTCTTTAAAATGAAAAGTCTCTTGGATGAAAACATAACAACCGTTTATTGCCTTGAACAAGCATTGTATTCTGATAGAATGCGTATTGCTGGTCGTGTTGATTGTATCGCCGAGTGGAATGGTAAAATTTCCGTTGTTGATTTTAAATCTTCTACCAACCAGAAGAAAAAAGAAAAAATCGGAAACTATTTCATGCAATGCACAGCATATGCATTAATGTATGAAGAAATTGTGGGAGTACCAATTGAACAAATTGTTGTTTTGATTGGTACTGAAAATGGGCCAGGTCAAGTTTTCGTTGAAAGCAAAAATGACTACATTGAAGAATTAAAAAAATACGTAGGAAAATATCATGATAGGCGATAAAATATATTTCTATACTGAAGATGGAACAAAATTCTATTCGAAGTTGGAAGCTATCGAATACTCCAAAAACAACAATCAAAAATTGAGTTTCTATTTTCATGATGATGTTTATTCGAAGGTTGATTGGAAAAAAGAACTCAAAGAAGATTTGAGTTACTACTATAAACAACAAGCCCTCAGACTTCGAGAAAAATATGATTATTTGGTTTTGGCTTATAGTGGAGGATATGACTCGACCAATATTTTGGAAACGTTTGTCCAAAACAATATAAAATTAGATAAAATTGTTGTTGTCGGAGCATTCAGTAAAGATTCTTCTTGGGGTGTGGATGAAAATCACAATGGTGAAATTTACCACAATGCCATACCTTATCTTAAACAGTTAAACCTGATAAACATCACAGAAGTGATAGATTATACGGATTACTTGACAGATGAAAATTATAAAAATTTATCAATCTATAAATACGGTTCAAATTGGGTATATGAAATAGGCTCATTTTTTAGTGTGCATAATTTTTTTTGGAGAGATGCTGAAAAAATTCTTACACCTAAGGAGTGGTCTCAGAAAAAAGTAGGTTTCATTTTTGGTTTAGACAAACCTAATTTAGATGATTTTGATGGTGAAGTGAGTTTCTGTTTCACAGATGCGCCGGTCATTTTGTATGGAAATTCTGTAGGATATGAAAATACCGAGAGAGTGAGATTTTATTGGGACCCAGAATATACAGATTTGTTGGTCAAACAAATACAGCAATTAAAAGAAAAAAATTGCTTTGGGCCTAATCAAAAAGCCGCTGCCGAAGTATTGTATAATTTAAAAAATCCACTAAAATTTGATTCACCCAAATCTGGAAATGTGTTTTGGAGTTTAAGAGATACATATTTAAGAGATATGAAAAATACGGAATTGTTTGAGTTTTATCAGTCAGGACTTAAAGAGATTGATGAGAAGATTGGTTTTTCTTCTATGGTTCCTATTCCTAGCAGAATTTATTCGGTATAAATATAAAAAAAGCTCTCAACGGAGAAAAAAATGCCAAAATATGTAAAAACAGTTATTAGAAAATCTATTCTTATTCCGTGGTTAACTGAAACGGTTTTCGTTGAAAACTCTACTTTTTTAACGAATGAAGAAAAACAACTTAGACAAGATGCTCTTGCTGGATGTGCTGAACTACCTGGCTACGTAGGTTACAATTGTATAAAAATTGGAAATACTGAAATTTTTACTCATGAATTCGACACTGAAGAAAATTTAAGAAATTTTGTAAATAAAACTCAAGATAAAGAAAGTGAATTGTATGATGAAAATATGGCAATCACAAAATATTATGAAATGATAAGGAGAAAAGTGAAAGAATTGAATTTACAGGACTCTTTTCAAGTCACAAATTCTATAGATTTAAATTGAGAGTTATACTATATTATGATAGGTTTGAATGACTGGATTGAAGTCAACGATTCTTTTTGTTCTTTCGATTTTTCAGAATTGAAAATACTCAGTAAAGAAGAATCGATTGACTACACTATTGAAAATATTCAAAAAAACCACAGCAACCTTTTTCTTGCTTTGAGTGGCGGCATAGACAGTGAATTTGCCGCCAATTGTCTTTTGAGTAGAGGTGTTAATTTTACACCAATTATCATGGACATAAAAAGCAATGCAGTTGAAAATTGGTATGCTTACAAATGGTGTTATGAAAATAAAAAGAAACCTGTAGTCATAGAAATGACAGAGTTTCAAATCATAACATCTTTTCCACAAATAGCACTAAAAAAGAACGTACCCTTTTATGCGGTAATTCCTATTGTATTATCCGAAATTGTGTATTCCAAAGGTGGTTCATTAATTTTAGGTGGTGAAGAAATAATTGATAGAGACTATTTTTTTAAAAACAAGTCTTTCGAAAAAATGTCGGAAAAGTTGGAAACAAATAAGTATGCTTTTTCAGTTGAATTGGAGGATAAAGGACATGTCGGTGGATTTTTATCTTACACACCGGAATTGTTTTATAATTGTCTCAATGAATTGAATTGTACACTTGATGGTCAATTGGCTCTATGTGAATATTATGGTGTTTTACCTAGACCAAAGTTAAGTGCTAAAAATAATTTGATTTTTATTCCGGAGTTGTTGAAAGTCAAAGAACACATTGATAAAAATATTTTTTCTTTTAATTATAAATTGGGTATGAAAAACAATTTTTTGCAACATGCACAAAACAAAAGAAAAATAAAATTTCCAGCAATCAAGGTTAACTACACATAAGCATTATGAAGTTTATTATTATTTTAATGATTTTTTTCTTTTCTAAAGCTGCATTATCAAAAGAAAGTATTGAGTTGTTAATTGCTTCCGGGCCCGGTGGTTCTGTACATCGCTATGCTTTGCAAATACAACCCATATTGGAAAATGCACTGAATAGAAATGTTGTTTTAAATTTTAAACCTGGTGGTAATGGCATAATTGCGGCTAGAGAATTGATGAATACTCCTCCTGGTAAAACATCTTTAATGATAGGCAACTTCAATACACCTGATGTTTGGAAAGAAAACCTCAAAGAACATCAAATGATTGATGTTCGTAAGGATATCAAACCTGTAGCATTTCTCGGAACAATACCTTCTATGGTTTATTCCAGACCAAATGAAAATTTTAAAGATTTTAGACAAGCATTGGATTATGGAAAAAAGCAGAAATTGACAATGGCGCTGGCCGCGAACACTCCAAATGTTAAATTGATGAAAGATGTTATACAGAAACATAGCGATAGCCAACTTTTCATAACCGTTCCTTTTAAGACTGGTTCTTTAGGACTCTTGAGTGTTTTGGGTGAGCATGTAGACACTGGCGTTACCGTTATTGATGTTCTTGTTACTGAAATGAAAAATAATAGAATAGTGCCTTTGGCTCTAATCTATCCGAATAGATTGAAGGAATTTCTTGAAGTTGCCACTTTAAGAGAAATGGGAATAATAGTTGATAATGAAGATAGATACTACAATAATTTTTTCTTGTGGTCAAATTCAACGGCATCTAACGACTTGCTGAATAAAGTAAAAGATGCTTTATTCAATTTCTTGACTGATAAAAAATCGGAAGAATTTAGAAATTCTTTATACATACAGTTTGGCAAAAACAACATAAAAAATCCAGAAAAATACATGGAAGAACTTTTGAAATGAATAATTTTGAAATTGTGGGTAGTAGAACAAGACAAGATGTTTTTGGTTTTTACAAAGTTGGAAGATTAAAATTTTATAGTCAAATTGAAGCACTTGAAGTTTCTAGAAAATTTAATTTACCCATAACTTGGAACTTTAACGATGAAGTTTTCAGTAGTTACGATTGGACAGTTGAACCCGAAGAAACAATTTCAGAACTTTATGTGAAAAGGTGTGAGCAACTGAGGGAAAAGTATGATTACCTAGTTTTGTTTTACAGTGGCGGCGCAGATTCTGATAATATATTGAATTACTTCATACAAAATAATATACATTTGGATGAAGTGGTGTGTTTAACAAATTATGAAGGTTCACAAGATAGATTATCCCGTTGGAATGCTGAAATCTATGAAGTGGCAATGCCAAAAATTAAAAAAATACAAGAAAAAAATATACATCTGAGACTTACAGAAATTGACATGACTCAAATGATTTTAAAAAAATATAGTCAGTTAAATGTAGACCAAATTTATAAACAAAATGTAACGTTTGCACCTTTTACTTCTATCAAAGACGAAATAAAAACATCTCAAAAACATTGGCAAGAAATGTTTTCTTCCGGCAAAAAAGTCGGATTCATACACGGAATTGATAAACCAAAAATTGATTTACGTGAAAATGGAAATTTTATTTTTTTCTTTTCGTGTGTTGGTGTTAATGGTGCAATTCCTCCTTCAATACAGGAAAAAAATAATTCCTGGGAGTTTGATGAATTTTTTTATTGGAGCCCCGATGCTCCAAAAATTCCAATAAAACAGTCACATATAGTTAAAAATTTTGTTAAAACAAGAGGAATAGAAATTTTCAAAACTTATGCTAAATCATATAATGAAGGTAAAATTATAAATTTTTCTCCACATGGAGCATATACTTTTACGCATAATAAAAATTTTTTATTCAATAGTGAATTAAATAATTTAATATATCCATATTGGTATGATATTCCCTATCAGATTAGGGGAGTTAATATGATTTTATTTGAAAAGGAAAATTGGTTTATTGAAAAAATGAATTCCGAAAAATGTTCCGAAAATTGGAAAATTCTAACAAAAAAAGTTTTAGAGTTAACCAAAACAGATTATAAGGAACAAAATTTTTTGAACGGAGCATTATATCTAAGTAGGCCTTACAATTTAGGAAAATGAAATGAAAAAGATTATTGTTTTAATGTCATTGTTTTTGTCATTCGGTGTTTATTCGGAATCTAAAATTGATAGAGAGCCTATTAAAATTATAGTTCCGGCTGGCGCTGGAGGAGGTTTAGATTTAACTGCTAGAATTATAGGTAAAAGTTTATCTGAAATAAGAAAAATTCCGGTGATAGTAGAGAATAAACCAGGAGCAAACGGACTCATAGCAGCTAAGAGTGTTTTGAATGAGCCATCCAACGGGAAAACTTTACTATTTTATTCACCACATTTTTTTACAATTAGCAATTTATTTTCAGACTCATCGAAAGATATATTCGAATGGAATAAAGAGCTAACAGCAGTTTCTTTGATGCCAACCAAACCATTTGTTTTACTGGTTGGTAAAAATTCAAACATCAATAATCTATCCGATTTGAGGGAAAAATTTAAAAATAAAGAGATTACTTTCGGAAGCACTGGTGTTGGAACTCCACTTCAAATTTATCCTGAAATGTTTTTCAATCAATTGGGAATAAAATCAATTCATGTGCCATATAAGTCTTATCCACAAATTGTAACTGAAGTTATAAATGGCACATTAGACGTTGTTGTTGGTGCGTCATTAGGTCCACAAATTAAATCTGGAAATCTAATTCCATTGTTCATATTTTCAAATAAAATTGATTCTGATTTTCCTAATGTTCCTGTTGCTAGAGGAGAATTTTCTAAATTTTCCAATTTGAGAGTGGTTGTTAATTTTCTTGTACATAAAAATACAGAATCTCAGATAAAACAAGATTTAATCGAAGATATTGAACTTGCTACCAAAAAATCTATGGAAGAATTAAAGCAAAAAAATTTAATCAATCCAAATGAAGATGTAGTTTATGATGAAAAAACAATGCAACAAATTGAAAATGCTTGGATTTCCGCGGTCGAAAGAATCAGGAACAAAAAATAATTACCAAAAAACTCTTGACACCTAAATAATAAGCTGCTATACTAGCGGCAATGGTTGTATGAAGCAACTTGAAAAGTGTTCTGGACGGCGGTTCGATTCCGCCCATCTCCACCAAAAGCATATTCTTTGAGGTCTTGGTCGTTACCGGCGTAGCAAAAACGGCGACAGAGTATGCTTTTGATGGGGATGACCAGGTTTCGACAGGGCAAAGAGTATAGAAGTGGACAACTCACCAGAGTAGGTGTAAAAACTAAATCAAGTAAACGCAAACGATGAAAAGTTCGCATTAGCCGCCTAAACTCGGCTTAGGGTTTCGGTAGGTTTCCTCGTAACAGAATAACCTATCAATTTTAACACACTCACACACAAGGAGAAATCTATGAGTAAAACACCTTTTGAAATCCGTATGAATCTTTTAGAAATGGCAAAGGACTTGGCAATGCAAGACTTCTTTACTAAAAAAGATATGTTAATGGAACAATGGCATCGTAATTCTGAAGTTAATAAGTCTCTTCCAGTACCGGAATTGGGAGCATACCCAACAGAACAAGATATCATTGCGAAAGCAAAATTACTTAATGCTTTCGTTTCTAACGAATAATCATTAAGAAGGTTTCGGTAGGTTTCCTCGTAACAGAATAACCTATCATTTATTTTTAGGAGAAAAAATTGAAATATAAAATGTCTTTTGTAGCACTTGCTATGGTTCTTTCAACAGCGGCATCCGCACAATCGGTTTCTTTGACTTATGGGTATAGAGATTCTGATAACGAAACAACACAAACCGCAACCGGAATTTCAGCTAGGATGAAAATTTCTGATGCTTTGAGTGGTGATATTAGTTTTTCAAATCTGCAAGATAGGGCCAAACTGACCAATGCACTCAGAAATGAATTAGGTCTAAGTTATAGTAAACCTCTAGTTTCGGTTTTTTCAGGAAGTGTTAGGCTCTCTCATGGATTCAGAATGAGTTCAGGTAGAGAAACCATTCAATACTACAATATTGAACCATCGGTGACAGCAAAAATTCCAGGAACTGCATTGTCGGCTAGGGTTGGATATCGTTATCGTGATACGTACAGTGAAAATGATAATGACAGGTCGGATACCACTCGTTATGCAGTCATGTATGACCTGACGAAAAAAGATAGAATTGCTGTAAGTTATGATGACCAACGTGGTGTAGGCGCGGCAAAACAAACCTCGCTAGTATATACTCGTTCATTCTAAGTAGTTTTGTAAATTTTTTGATGGTTTTTTTAAAAAACCATCCTTTAAAAGGAGAAAAGATGCGAAGTAAACCAATACTTCTTACCATGTTTTTTTCTGCTTGTATTCTGTTTTTAAGCGCAATTAATATTGACGTTAACAAGATACTTCCAATGAAAGTCAGTTACTACTCTCTTTCAAAGGACACACAAAGACAAATTACTTGTCTAGCAGAAAACATCTATTTCGAAGCCGCACATGAACCCCGCATGGGTCAAAAAGCTGTAGCGTTCGTAACAATCAATCGTGTACAGACCGGCAATTATGCCAATTCAATTTGTGATGTTGTATTTCAGAAAACGGGTGGAACTTGTCAGTTTTCCTGGTATTGTGACAAGAAGTTTACCGATAGACGCTTGACAATCAAAGACACAACGTTGTATAATGACATTCGTGAGTTAGCAACACACATTGTCATAAACTTTGAAAAGATGGACGATGTAACTAAAGGAGCAACTTACTATCATGCCGACTATGTTAATCCGGGTTGGAAATTGGATAAAGTCGACCAAATTGGTCGGCATATTTTTTACAAAAGAAAAGGTGACAAAATTGACAGAAACAAGGAATTCATCTAAAATGAAAGATTCTTCTACATTTATTACTGTTGCAGTTTGTATTTTAATTACAGTGATGGCAGGAATCATTTCACTATCTTTGAATCAACTCAATGATAGGAATAACATGGCTAGGAACATTGAAGCCGCAATTGCAAAAGGTGTTGACCCTCTAGCCGTTAAGTGTGCATACGAAACTCAACCTACGGCTACTTGTGTGTCTTATGCTTTGAACATTAAGAAATGAGCGATTCAGTTTCAAATTTTTTGGCCAAAATCAGGGCCGAAAGTCCTGCAATTGCCATTCGTCGTAGAAAAGCAAAAGGTTCTAGAAAAAAAAGAGCATTTAAAAAGTGGGTTTGGGCCGCAGAAGATGTAAACAACAATATTATGAATAATGAAAAGATTTTTGTCGGTGCTTCCGACTACAGCGATTACGTATACTCTCAGCTACTTGATAAAAGAGCGAATTCTGACCTGAGTACACTTAGCCGTGAATATCAGCTACATTGCAACCGCAAAAAGTGGCATGATTACATGGAGAGTGAATTTGACGGTGATTATATCCTAGAATCGACGGATTCTTACGGGATTATTATCACTGAAGGTTTCAACTTCATCCGTTACAATTTGAGTTCAAATTCGGTCACTGTTACTGTTTATGGTGACAAAGAATTTATTGAAGATATTAGAGAATCTGTTTTTGGTCACTTCGAAGAAGTTACCTCCCACATCGAATGGGTCTATGCCAGTGATGGAAGTTCTGTGAATGTTCCTCTGAACAAAGACCGTTTGCCTGTTGCTGAAATGTATCCTTTCTTGAAAGATGAAACACTTGAAAGCTACTATGACCGTTACCTCAACTCACAAGCAAATATTCTTTTGCTGATTGGACCTCCAGGTACCGGTAAGACTACTTTCATCCGTGGTTTGTTGTCTCATAGCAACTCATCTGCAATTGTTACCTATGATGCAAGCATTCTAGAAAAAGATTTTCTCTTTGCTCGTTTCATTGAAGATGATGCCAACATCATGGTCCTGGAAGACTCCGATAACTTCCTGAAGGCTCGTAGTGATGGCAACACAATGATGCACCGTTTCCTAAACGTTGGTGATGGTCTTGTCACAACGAAAGGTAAGAAACTTATCTTCTCAACAAACTTGCCTTCTATTCGTGACATTGATTCGGCACTTGTTCGTCCAGGACGTTGCTTTGATATTCTGAATTTTGATACACTTACACAAAGCGAAGCAGAGAATCTTTCTACTCGCCTTGGTGTTCAGCTTGACGGTATCCGTGAAAAGTGGTCTATTGCTGAAGTGTTCAATAAACAAGTTGAAAATTCTACCATAAAAAAAGTTGGTAGAAAAGTTGGTTTTATTTAAGGAGTTATTATGTCTGTGAAACAAATGTCTATCAATCAAATTTCGAGTGAGTCTGACCGCAAGAAATTGTTTGATGCAATTAAAGAATGTTCTGATTCGATGACACGAATCGAAGGCGAAAAAGATTTCATCAAAGAAGCAACCAAAAAAGTCTGTGAAGATTTGAAGTTGCCTAAGCGACTTGTCAATCGCCTTGTCAAAGTTTATCATAAACAAAACTATGATGAAGAAGTGGCAACTCATGAGCAATTTGAACAATTGTATGAAACGATTGTGAAGTGATGCCAACAAAAGACGAAATGTTCAAGTTTCAGCAAGAGATAGAAAATCTTGTTGCTGAAACCGATTACAATTACATGGAAGCAATTGTTGAATATTGCAACCACACTGGTATGGAAATTGAACTAGCATCAACCCTTGTTAACAAAGATTTGAAAGCAAAGATAGCAATCGATGCCGAAAATCTTAACATGTTACCGAAAGCCGCCAGACTTCCAATATGACCGGTTACGAAGCCTTTTCTCTTTATCATGTTCTGAAATTACACTTCACTTCCGATAGTTACGATTACTTCAAGTACAATGGTAAATGTAACATCAATATTGAAACTTTCGAAAAGCGCAGGGACAAGTA
>Ga0208362_1000572_pt1 | contig 12201 bp, 11 predicted proteins | sample LakMenEpi13Oct10_FD_150693 | JGI IMG/M metagenome (GOLD analysis project Ga0208362, IMG submission 150693) | Freshwater microbial communities from Lake Mendota, WI - 13OCT2010 deep hole epilimnion (SPAdes) | ecosystem: Environmental > Aquatic > Freshwater > Lake > Epilimnion/Euphotic zone ... | reverse complement strand
GGAACAGCAAACGTCCTGCGTGTCGCCCTTAAGATGGGTGTTTCCCGCGTTGTTGTCACTGGATCTGGCTTTGCCCTTGGAAAGCACCCGTTGCAACCTAGTAATGAAACGAGTCCTTTCAATCCTTTTGCACCTCATTCTCCCTACGAATTGACTAAAGTCCTTGCTGAACACGAGTGTTTAAAGGCATTTGCTGATGGTCTTGATGTCGTGATTACAATCCCTTGGGTGATTGTGGGTCCCAACGATTTCCAGCCTTCTCCTTTAGGACAAACCCTTGTGAATTTTGCCAATGGGAAGCTACCAGCTTATGTTACAGGAGGAGCCGAGTTTGTGTCGATTAAGGATATTGTTTCTGGACATATCCTGGCAATGGAAAAAGGATCTGCCGGACAAAAGTATAGCTTTAGCACTAAATTCCTGACGATGGATGAAATGATGACCATTTATGAAGAGGTAACCGGACGCCCCCGCCCTCGACTACGCTTGTCAGTTTCAGCGTTAGCCAGCACTGCAAAAATAACGAATGTGTTCTTATGCTCGTTTTTTCCGAATATGCCACAACCCCTCAATTCTAACGATTTGCGTATTTTAGAGACGAATTTGCGAGCAGATTGCAGCAAAGCAATCGCCGAGTTAGGGTATCAACCCACATCTATTGAGGAGGCAGTTCGCGAGGCATATGAAGACTTTGTTAGTCGGAGGTTGATTGTTAGTCCTACAGTTAAACCCACATTTTGCACCCAACTGTCACAATAACTATCAAAAATAAAAGCAATTGTGAGACTATTCTTTTTTGAGAAACCTAAATGCAGAGCTGGGATTACACAAAAGATATTGTTGTTATTGGGTCAGGTGCGGGCGGTATGACTGCTGCACTGGTGGCTTGCGATCGCCAAAATGATGTCATTTTACTAGAAAAATCCTCGGTATATGGAGGTTCCACAGCTTTATCAGGTGGAGGTATCTGGATTCCTTGCAATCACCTGATGGTACAAGCAGGTATTAGCGATTCCCGTGAAGAAGCACTTATTTATTTGAAAACAGTTACTCGATACCAAGTTGCTGAAAATTTATTACAAGCTTATGTAGATAATGCAGCAGCTATGGTCAAATACTTAGAAGAAAACTCTCACGTACATTTTGAAATTTTGCCCGGACTTTCTGATTATTACCCCAAACACAACGGCTGTAAAAGCCAAGGGGGGCGCACACTAATAGCGATACCTTTTAATAAACGTAAATTAGGCAAAATTGCACAAAACTTGCGCCTACCTCACCCACAAACTTTAGTCCTGGGGCGGATAACCGTCACCCCTAGTGAAGCCCGTAAGATGGTAGATTCTTCCCTGAGAGGAAGATTGAATGCTGCCTATATTATCGGTCAATATATTTTTAATCCTAGCCGTTTCTTTGCTCGCTATGATACCCGTTTAACTATGGGAAATGCCCTCATTGGTAGGCTGCGTCTGTCCCTTTTAAACCGTAATATTCCAGTTTGGCTAAATACACCTGTCAAACAACTCATTATCGAAAATAATGCAGTTGTGGGAGTGGAAGTTGAGCAAAATGGCAAGAAAATAAATATCCGTGCTAATAAGGGTGTGATTTTAGGTGCGGGTGGTTTCTCGCGTAATCAAACAATGCGCTTGCAGTACCAGCGCCATCCAATCTCTGACCAATGGACAGCAGCCAACCCAGATGATCTGGGTGATGGCATCCGCATGGGTATAAGTATTGGAGCACAATGCGAATTGATGCAAGAGGCGTGGTGGACACCAACAACTGTTGTGCCAGGAAAGGGATATGCCTACGTACTCATTATTGAAAAAGGATTGCCGGGTTGCATGATAGTGAATACCCAAGGGCAACGCTTCACTAATGAAGCGGCTCCCTACATTGATGTAGTCAATGATATGTATAAGTATGATAGTATCCCAGCCTTCTTGATTTTTGATAGTCGGTTTCGCAATAAATATCCGACCGGCCCGTTGATGCCTGGTTTCACTCCCAAAAAATATGTGAAAAATGGCTACATCAAGGTGGCAGATACGCTTGAAGGATTAGCGGCACAATGCGGTATCGAGCCACACAGATTAGTAGAAACTACTGAAAAAATGAACCAGTATGCCGTAATGGGTAAAGACTTTGATTTTCAAAGAGGAGATAGCAGTTATGACCGTTACTATGGCGATGCGAACGTTAAGCCTAATCCTTGCTTAGGAAAGATTGTTCGCCCACCTTTCTATGCTGTTGAAGTTTTCCCTGGAGACTTAGGAACCAAAGGAGGATTGAAAATCGATAACTATGCCCGCGTACTGCGAAAAGATGGTACAGTTATCGAGAAACTTTATGCGATCGGAAATGTCTCAGCTTCTGTGATGGGTAATACCTATCCAGGTGGTGGAGCGACAATAGGGCCATCAATGACATTTGGATATATCGCGGCTTGCCATGCTTCATCAAGCTAATCAAGTTTTATAAAAGGCTATTTTTTTCTCTTGCTTCTCAGATTCCTCGGCTTATTTTCGCTAACAAATAATCGGATTACTCAAATCCCAGGTTTTTTTAATTACTGAAAAAATTCAGCCCTTTAAAATTAAAAACTCAAAATAATATGACTATAACGAGTGCCATCATTAGCAACAACAAAAAAAATCCTCCTCAACTGAGCAAGGGATTACCTTACCTGGGACACGCTTTAGAGTTTGCTCAAAATCCAGTAGGACTGCTCCAGAGGGGACGTAACCAGTTAGGCGAGATTTTCTCCTTTTCTCTGATGGGGAAACAGGTTACAGTTCTCACCGGACCCAATGCCAATCAGTCCTTTTTTAAAGCTCCGGACGATCAACTCAGTGCCAGGGAAGCCTATAAATTTACCATCCCGATTTTTGGCAAAGGTATTGCCTACGATGCTAGTCCCGAAGTGATGAGCGAACAGATCGGGTTTGTCTTCCCAGCGCTACGGGAAGAGAGAATGCGATCTTATACCCAGTTTATGGCTCAAGAGGCGCAGGCATACTTTGATACCTGGGGAGACTCCGGAGAGATTGACCTGCTTTCAGCCTGTAATGAACTGACCATTTTTATGGCTGGTCGTTGTCTGATTGGACAGGAGTTCCGAACCCATCTCACGACTGAGTTTGCCAAGTTGTATCATGACTTGGAAGGCGCACTTCATCTCTTGGGCTTTTTTTGGCCCTATTTACCGTTACCTTCCTTTAAGCGCCGCGATAAGGCTCGCGTCCGCATGGTGCAATTGATTTCCGAGATTATTACCAATCGACGCAACAAAGGCATAGAGACAGAGGATTTCCTGCAAACATTAATGACAGCCCACTACTCTGATGGCACTCCTCTAACTGAAGATAATATTACGGGTTTATTACTGACGCTTTTGTTTGCTGGTCAGCACACTAGCGCTGTGCTAGCAGCTTGGACTGGAATACTACTCTTGCAGCATCCACAAGATCTTCTGCCAATCCTACAAGAGCAGAAAGAAGTTTTTGGAGACAACGCAGAAATGTCCCTAGAGGCATTGGGTCAATTGGTCTTTTTGGAAAGAGCGATTCGAGAGGCAGAGCGGATGCGTCCACCCTTGGTGATGCTGATGCGTGAGATTATGCGGGATTTCGAGTATGAAGGATATTTGATGCCAGTAGGCGGAATGGTAATGGTTTCAGCAGCTGTTTCACACCGAATCCCTGAAGTTTTCCGAAACCCTGATCGCTATGATCCGGAACGCTTTGCCCCAGGACGAGAGGAACACCGCCAAAGCCGATATGCGCTAATTGGATTTGGTGGTGGGCGACATCGCTGTATTGGTGAGGCATTTGCTTACCAGCAGGTTAAAGTTATTTGGAGTATTCTCCTACAGCAATTTAATTTTGATCTGGTTCAACCGACTTATGAACCAGACTATACAACCTGGGTTGTTGCGCCAGGGCAACCCTGTTTGGTGCGTTATCAACGCAAGAAAACTCCAACTATTTTTAATGCAAAACTAAAACAAGGCTAAAAATCGATGGAAAAAACAATCATCTCGAAAAGAGAATCCAGTTGAGACACTTTTTTTGTACAAGTTTGAATGTTACATTGGTCATCGCCACTGAAACAACCAGTTACTCAAGTGAAAGGCTTTCTCTGGCTGATTTATAAATCTCTTGTCATTTTCTCAGGCTATTTCACTGCTCGAATAAAAAATGAAACTCTCTTAGCAACTGTTATGAAATCCCGCTTTCCGTTTACATCTTTCCCCAATGGTTGGTATCGCCTCGCTTATAGTGATGAACTGCGTCCCGGTCAGGTAAAACCGCTACACTACTTCGACAAAGACCTGGTACTTTTCCGTACAGAAAATGGTAAAGCGTATGTTCTTGATGCCCATTGTCCACACTTGGGGGCACATCTAGGTTACGGCGGTCAAGTCAAAGGAGAAACTATCCAGTGTCCCTTTCACGGTTGGTGTTTGGATGGTCAGGGACAATGCACCGATATTCCTTACGCCAGCAAGATTCCGCTGAAAGCGCAGGTTCGCACTTGGTCGGTTCGCGAGGTCAACGGTCTGATTATGGTGTACTACCACGAGGGCGAAGAGTCACCAACTTGGGAAATTCCAGAACTACCCGAATACACTTCCTCGGAATGGGTGATGTTAAAGCGACTGCGTTGGAGAAAAATTCGTACCCATATCCAAGAAATCGGTGAGAATGGGTCAGACATTGCTCACCTGACGTGTAGGCATCCTCAAGCAGTCATGGACTTTGACAGGGGTACTGCTCCGGAAATCGAGGGTCCAGTTTTTACCTACCGTACAAACCCGACATATAAAAACAAATTTCCGATTCCAATGGTTAACCCAAAGTTAACAGTTTCACATGAGTTCACCTGTTACGGCTTAGGGTTCTTAGCTACTCGTGTGTGTGTAAATGTGCTGGGTGGAATATGGATATTGTTTGATCTTTTCCCAACACCGATTGATGAGGAATACATTGAATTACAAGGCATTTTCGGGATGAAAAAGGTTTTGAATAAAGTTGTCACCCGATTTCTAGGTAGTGATCCAGCCCGAGAGGCCGAACTTGCCATTTATCAAGATATGCCAATGTGGGAAAATAAGCTTTATCGTAGCTCTCCCAACCTCTGTGATGGCGATGGCCCGATAAAGGAATATCGACGCTGGGTTCGCCAGTTTTACTTAGAACAGCTAACTACAACCAAGGTTTTAGTGGAGCAGTAGTGACTGTTCTGACTCATGATCATAGATATTTGCCTTTGGCAGTTATTGAATTTTAGGAGGAGTTAAAAGATGGAAAAACTGTTAAAAAGTCTAAAATTATGTGGAAAATTTTTACTCGCAAAAAGCAAATGGTTACATCCTTTATTACCTGATAAATTTAAGGCTGATCTGCCATTAAACTGGAATTTCAATATGGCGTGGAAGTATATTAAGTCTGGGGAAACAAATTTTATCCAGATTTTTTGCTTTGGCACTCGGAGTTCTTCTATGCTCAACTCAAGGTAAACGATGATCAATTCATAAGCAAACAAGAGCTTTTAAAAAGTTTACAGCCGTAAAGTATGTCCACTATTGGGTGTTAATGTACAAATAGTATATGAACGATATCCTACAGTCATTTAATCTTATCAGGCTGTTGTACGCAACACTAATTTTTGTCGGTTTTATAGCCGTTATGTTCGTTGCTACAAAATTCTTACCTGGAAGAAAATGCCAAGGCAGTTCTATCAAAGCAAATGAAACTTGCAAATCCTACAAGCTTAATGGGCTGGTACTATTTATAGCCATCACCTTCTTCGTAGCTGGGGGTAAACTGTTCTTTGACTTGTCTCTAGCACCCCTTCACAAATACTTCTGGTACTTGTTTTTCGTTGCCAACCTATTTGCCTTTACTTGGACAGCCATCCTATATATCGTCGGCAAAAGAGTGCAGGGTGCAGATACTCAAGTAACCTTGATCAAAACATTAAGTGACTTGTGGTTTGGCATCGAACTTAACCCAACTTGGCTAGGCGTGGATTTAAAGCTTTTCGCCTATCAGCCCTCTTTAATTGGGTTAGGGCTACTTAACGCCTCGTTTGCTTATGTGCAATACGAAACTTACGGGCAAGTTTCTCTTCAAATGTGGATGTTTCAAGTCTTCTGGTGGATGTACCTAGCCAGCCATTATTATTTTGAGGAATGCACGCTTTCAATGTGGGATATCATTGCCGAAAAATTTGGATTCATGCTGGTATGGGGCGACCTAGTTTTAGTTCCATTTTTCTATAGCATCATTGGTTGGTTTCTGATTGACAAGATTTCAGCTATTCCCCTTCCTAGTGTTATTGGAATCTGCTTGCTTTACATATTGGGTCTGTGGTTATTCCGGGAATCTAATCTTCAGAAGCATAGATTTAAGAAAAACCCTAACGTAAATATTTGGGGTCAGCCCGCCCAAAGCCTAAAGGGGAAACTGTTAATTTCTGGTTGGTGGGGAGTTGGTCGCAAGCTCAATTATACAGGCGAAATCTGCCTTTATTTAGCGATCGCTCTTACCACAGGCTTTCACTCAATTATTCCTTATCTGCTACCTTTATGGCTGTGCTTACTTCTCATCCATCGCTCATGGCGTGATGAACAGCGCTGTAGTGCTAAGTATGGGGAGCTATGGGACACTTATTGCGCTAAAGCCCCCTTTCGTATGATTCCCTTTTTGTACTAAGTAGACTTTTTATGGAATTAGCAAATACCCAAAAATCTCGCTTTCCATTTACACCCTTTGCCAATGGTTGGTTCCGTGTTGCCTATAGCGATGAACTACACCCCGGACAGGTCAAACCACTCCACTACTTCGGAAAAGATCTGGTATTATTTCGTACAGAGAATGGTACACCCCAGGTTTTCGATGCCTACTGTCCGCACTTAGGGACTCACCTAGGTCATGGGGGTCAAGTTAAGGGGGAAAGCCTCCGGTGTCCCTTCCACGGTTGGTGCTTTAACGGCAAAGGGCAATGTGTCGATATCCCTTACTCTAGTAAAATTCCGTCGAAAGCTCAGATTCACGCTTGGTCAGTTCGTGAGATCAACGGGGTGATCATGGTGTACTATCACGCTCAAGGAGAACCACCGACTTGGGAAATACCAGAACTACCAGAACTCACATCCTCAGAATGGACTCCCTTTCGTGTAGTGAGTCGGCGAAAAATACGATCGCATCTACAAGAGACCAAAGAAAACCTAATTGATGTCGGTCATCTTTATGGCACACACTTAGTTGATTCCGTCGAGGACGGAACTCTGCATATAGACAATCAGGTCTTAAAGTGGCTCTATTGTGCAAGTTCCAAAAACATCCCATCCACTCCAGAGACAAAAGCCTGTATTGAACAAACTTTATATGGCCTGGGCTACATCATACATCGCTACCGTGTAAAGTTACCGTTTGAATACGAGTATATGGTAGTGTTCTACGATACGCCCATTGATGGGGAGTATCTGGATTATCACTACCTTTTCAGTATCAAGAAGCTTCCCAACGAAGAGATAACCTCTGTTATGGAGGAGCAAACTCTCCAAATTTTCCACCAAGAGGCTGATAAGGACATCCCACTCTGGGAAAACAAGCTTTATCTGAGCAGTCCTCTGCTTTGTGATGGTGATGGACCAATTATGCAGTTTCGGCGCTGGGCTAGTCAATTCTATAGTGATGTGCCTGTCACAACCGAAGTCCTTGTTGAACAGTCGTAATGTTTAGCAGCCCAGTAAAATCTAAAGACATATTCTACAATGAAATCACGTTTTCCATTTACGTCCTTTCCTAATGGTTGGTTCCGTGTCGCCTATAGCGATGAGCTACACCGTGGGCAGATCAAACCACTCCACTACTTGGGAAGAGACTTGGTAATTTTTCGCGCAGAGAATGGTACCCCCCATGTTCTCGATGCCCATTGTTCGCACTTAGGCGCTCACCTTGGTTATGGGGGCAAAGTTAAGGGAGAAGTGATTGAGTGTCCCTTCCACGGTTGGTGTTTCAATGGCAATGGTCAATGTGTTGATGTTCCTTATGCCAACAAAATACCGTCGAAAGCACAGATTCCTGTTTGGTCTGTTCGTGAAGTTAATGGGGTAATCATGGTGTACTACCATGCCCAAGGAGAAGCGCCTACTTGGGAGATACCGGAACTACCCGAATACACCTCTAAAGAATGGACTCCATTTCGCTTGGGTCACAGATGGAAAATTCGCACGCACATCCAAGAGGTGATTGAGAATGCTGTGGACTATACCCATCTTCCATTTGTACATATCAAGTGGGACACAGTTAAGAGTGAACCTTTAGAAGTAGACGGTTCAGTTCTGAAATGGCGTGCTTCTCGGGAGGGTGGAGAATTTTTAGGTAGTGCAATTTTGTTTGCAAAACCGGAAGAAACATTATCAGACATTACCTGCTACGGCTTAGGCTGCAAATTGATACGTGTTCATGCCAAGGTCAGAATTAATGTGAATGTACTGCTCATGTTTTTGATGACTCCTATTGACCATGAATATCTTGACGTTCATGCAGTTTTCAGTATTAAGAAGATTTTTAACCCAATTGTCACCTCTGCTGTGGCGAGAAATATTATTAAGCAGCTTAGGAGAGAGATTCAGCAGGATATTCCGATTTTGGAAAACAAGGTTTACCCGATTGTTCCTAACCTCTGTGATGGTGATGCACCAATCGCTCAATATCGACGGTGGGTTCGCCAGTTCTACTCGGAACAGCCTATCACAAACAAATGAAAATTCTCATAGTTATACTGAATTATCAATGGAATACAAAATTCTATTAAAGAGGTAATGTAAGCAATGGAAAAGTTTTATATAGGTTTAGGTAGTACTTTTCATGACAGTGCCATAGCCGTTGTAAATCGTCAGGGTGAAGTGATTTTTGCAGAAGCTACGGAAAGATATTTACAAAGTAAAAAAGCAATAAATTCCGTACCAGATCAGAAAGAAATTGTATCCATGATAATAAAAAATTACTGTTCTTATAACGCTCATTTTGTAGTTGCTAAAACTTGGAGTAAAAGTTTTCATTTTTTTTTAAAATGTCAATATATGTTGAGATTACTAAATACAAATAAAATGCCTGATAATAGTTTAGATATGATTGTAAATTTTTTATATGATTCCGTATTTAGTAAGAATTACCTGGGGTTTCTAGAATTCATTTTTTTAGAACGAGTTGGAAATGAGTTTTTGCAATTTATTGGTGAGGTATCTCAAAGTAGTCAAGTAACTTTTATAAATTCCTCTCATCATTTAACTCACGCAGCTATGTCATGCTATACAAGTCCCTTTCAAGAAGGAGTTTGTATGGTAGTAGATGGCTACGGAGAAGGTGGCTCTATTGCGTATTATCATTACAAGGATGGAAAGATTAAACCGATCAAAAAAGTTAGAGGAGTAGCAAGTTTAGGATTGCTCTATGCAGCTTGTACAATTTTCTGTGGGTTTGACCCGATGAAGGGGGAAGAATGGAAAGTAATGGGTTTAGCACCTTACGGAAAATTAGATGAGGATTTATATAAAACGTTTAAAGAAGTGATTCTAGTCAAAGGACTTGAAATTAAATATTCCTCCAAGGAAAATATCAAAAACTTGATAACAAAACTGGCATCTGTGGCAAGTAGTCAAGAAGCTTTCCCGTTAAAAGCTGCAAATCTCGCCTATACAACGCAGTTTATCTATTCAGAGGTGATGACCGAATTACTTAATAATTTCTATAAATTAGAGCTTTCAGATAATCTTATATTGGGTGGCGGATGTGCTTTAAATTCTGCATATAACGGTCAGATTTCTGAAAAAACAAAATTTAAAAGGTTGTATGTTCCCTCGGCTCCCGCAGATGATGGTAATGCTCTAGGAGCCGCTCTATTAAGTTATTACAAAGACAATCCTAATCAAGCCCGTACACCTAAAATACAATCACCTTATTTAGGCTCCTCTATTTCAGAGTTGAGCTTAGGTCGTCTGAAAAAATTTGGTCAGTTTGATAAGCTGCGTCATCTTCCTCAAACAATTCACCAAGAAGCAGCCGCTCTATTAGCTCAAGGAAAATTACTAGGTTGGGTTCAGGGACGTGCTGAATTTGGACCTCGTGCCCTTGGGAATCGTTCTATTCTGGCTGACCCCCGTCCCGCTGAGATGAAGGATAAAATTAACACTTTGGTAAAATTTCGCGAAGAATTTCGTCCCTTCGCCCCTGCAATTTTACACGAATTTGGTGAGGAGTATTTTGAGAACTACCAAGAATCACCATATATGGAGAGAACATTGAAATTCCGAAAAGAAATCATTGATAAAGTGCCTGCTGTTGTCCATGTTGATGGCACGGGTCGTCTTCAGTCTGTCAAGAAAGAATGGAACGAATTATTTTACCAATTAATCCAAGCTTTTTACAATCTAACTGGAGTACCCATCCTATTAAACACAAGTTTAAATGTCATGGGAAAACCAATTATACATTCTGTAGAAGATGCCATAATTGTCTTTTTAACAACAGGCTTGGATGCTCTCGTTATTGAAGATTATATCATCGAAAAATAGTATTATAATCTGATAATATCCTACTTATGCACTATAGTTAAAATTGTTGTATTGCCCAGCAAAAAACCTTTTTAACAAATGGCTTGGGTATTGGTGAAAAACTCCGAGTTAGCAAAATCCACAGACTGTAGAAACCTAAGTTTATGAAGATTATTCGAGTATTTCAAATCATAGCCGTGGGGGTGGCACTTGTTTGTGTCCCAGGGGCACTTACCGTGATAGTCTTGTTTAAAGCAGACCCAGTAATTTCTTCAAATATTGCGTCTATTATACTCATCATCTCCTTGGTCACGCTGTTGCTATCCCCCTGCTTCTACTCAAACGAAGGCAACCGGACAATAAAAGAAAAACTGATAACAATTTGTAGCATTTGGCTGCTGGTATCTGGAATTGCTCATGTAACATGGGAGCTAAGCTGGTGTTTTGTTCATCCATATCTGCACAACGTTACGGCAGAGGATACATGGGCTTGGATCTGGTGGGCATACGGTGTCGCTGACCGTCGTTATTTGGTTTCGGAACCATCCACTGTAATTCTGGAGTGGGTAACTGCTACCGTGGGAGGCCCGCTGACTCTCTATGCAGCCTATCTTCAGAGAAAGAGTACGATGCAAAAGGCAAGCATCTTTATTCTGATTGCTTCATTAATGGATCTATATGGAGCTTTCTTGTACTTTGGCACAGAGATATTAGATGGCTTTTACTATATAGATACCGAACAATTTGTGAATTTCTGGATTAAATTTTTGGGACTCAATTCCCTATGGGTTTTCTTTTCTATACTCTGCATTTATATAGCAATTAATACCTTGCTCCAGCGACCAGCTATCGAGAGCGAAAAAAATTGGGGGAGATGGGGTAGATAATGCGGTAGGTGGATGCCTAAGCCAGGAAGTCACCCCCCTGACTCGGCTACAAAACCGTGCATGAAACGTTAATTTCACACGGCTCCTCAATGATTTGGTGCTTGTCACGCACACCTCTAAATTCAGAGTTAAAAGGGATTAGGACTTATTGATTACATTGTATTACACCGAGAGTAATGGTAAGTCTGTCCCCGTAAATTATCGGATATATAACAAATCTATGACAGTAAATCTCGGCACAGGAATCATCAAACGGTAAAGAAACAAACTGTGACAGAAAGGATTTTTGAAGATTTAAGTTTTTTTTCGGGTTATTACTTTTCATAGAGCCATAAAATAACTCAGCTTTCACCACAGAACAAACCGCTATTTTTTCAGGTTCTAAATTGTCAATATGATTATTAATGTTCTGTATTTTCCCCATCCCCAGTTTCATAAGGAGAGACAATAAATTCTTTTGTCCACAAGTTAAAAGCTCCATAATAAGTCTGTCTATTTCGCTGATTCTCAACTTGAATAACTTCTCGATTTTCTCGGTCTCCCCACAAGTAACTACAGATATCATCTCCTTGCAGGTGACATTCATCCAGAGCATACACCAATAGCTGTCCCGACTCAATCTCCCCTGTTAATCCCCTTAACATCTCAGCAATTCCCTCAGATTTTTGATATTAGAGATATACTCTTCTAATTCTTTTAATTTTTCTCGTAATTCTTGATTTTCTGGCATATCTAACATTTTTA
>Ga0208362_1000566_pt1 | contig 12284 bp, 18 predicted proteins | sample LakMenEpi13Oct10_FD_150693 | JGI IMG/M metagenome (GOLD analysis project Ga0208362, IMG submission 150693) | Freshwater microbial communities from Lake Mendota, WI - 13OCT2010 deep hole epilimnion (SPAdes) | ecosystem: Environmental > Aquatic > Freshwater > Lake > Epilimnion/Euphotic zone ... | reverse complement strand
GGAGGAAGAGGAAGGAGAGGACCCCTGCGAATTAAGAGAAAAAGATTTTGACATTTTTAGTAAAATAGTTTATAATTATGACTTGTTTTTTTGTTAAAATGATAAATAAACATGTAGGGAAGCAAAAAAAGCCCTACGTCATTGTTGAAATTCCATCACTTCTACTGGTTGTTTCCCGCAACCAGTAGCATCTCGGGAAAAGATGTGTAGATGGATTAAAACAAATTAACAACCAGGAATTTCAATGAAAACAAATAACCTAATTTCAGTCGATGCGCGTCAATGCGGTGCAGGTAAAACTACAAATATAGAAAATGGCATCTATTCACGTATCAATAAAAATCTATCCAATCAAACTAATTCAATTGTTGTAGCTGGAAGCAAATCATTACAATATCAATACAAAAATCGATACCAACAAATGATTGTTATTAATGATGATAATAAAAATTCATCAGTAATAAAAGATATTACAACAGCTATGGAGTTTAATTTTCCATTAATATGCATAACTCATCAAGCCTATTGTTTACTAGAATGGTCATTGTTAAGAACTGATTATGATTGTATTTTAGACGAAGCTATCAATGGTTTACTTGAAGAGCATACCATCTCTATTACATCAAATAAATTTGTTGATTTTAAATGGAATCAACATTTTGAAATTTCATATGGATCAGATCAATTAAAATATGAAGATTTTCTTGAAGTTAATAAATTTCCAAGAAATGAATTTTATAGATTAACAATAATTGGTGGGGAAGATAATAATCTGATGTTATCAGATAGTTATAGAAAATTAACATCACGTAATAAAGATTATTATATTACAATGTATGATTATAATATTATGCAAGGCAATGATAGCAGATCGAAAACATTTAATGTTTATTCAATATTTACTTCAAGATTATTTTCAGGATGGAAATCTATGCATATTGCTGCTAGTGCATTTGATAAAACACAAATGTTTCATGTATTAAAATATAATAATATGGAATTTTTTTATACACATAAATTTAATAAACATACAGGAAATATTAAATTACATTCCGTAGCTAATACTTATACAGATAAACATGGTAAGATCAATTCGTTTACTTGGTCAAATTATAAAAGAATTAATCATAGAGAAATTATTGAATCATTTCATGATTACGTCAATGCCATTACAAATGGCGATAAAATACTTTCTTTACGTAATTTATCAGAAACTAGCAATTTAAGCAATGAAGAAAAATTAGGTCATTCAGTTCATGGATTAAACAAAGAGGAATGGCAATCAATCACTAATATTAGTATGGAAAGTGCTTTAAGACCATCAAATCAAATGATTTTATTCATAAAACAAGTAGTCCTAGATGGCATTAATGAAACTGAAATGGATCAAATCATTACTGATATGTTCAGTTCGTATTTGTTCTATCAAGCCATTATGAGATGTAAATTGCGTTCTAATAATTATAATAATGAAAATATTAATATCTTTACTTTGGACTATAATGTTGCACTAAATCTTTGTGAATATTTTGATATTGATGAAAATGACTATGAACCATTTGAAGTCCAGTGGAATAAACCAGAACCAATTGATAAAAAAGAAAGAAATAGACGTGCATATGAAAAATCTAAACCTCAACAAGAAATAATGGAGAAGAGAACACCAATGACATCTACAGAAAGAAGTCGATTATGTAGAGAGAAAAAGAAACAAGAATTATTAAAGAAATAATGCAACGAAAAATTCAGTCCAAGTCCGTATAACAGTTATACGAAAAATGACTGAAAAAAACGTTGCAATTTTATAAAACTACTATTGATAGTAATTGAAAATAAATGAGTTAAAACCCATATCTTATTAATCAAGGTTTAGCTCATTTCAAGAAAACTAAACCTCAACAAGAAATAATGGAGAAGAGAACACCTATTGATAAAAAAGAACAAAATAGACGTGCATATGAAAAAAGAAAACAAGAATTATTAAAGAAATAATTCAGTGCAAAATTCAGTGCAAGTCCGTATAACAGTTATACGAAAAATCACTGAAAAAAAACACTGAAATTTTATAAAACTACTATTGATAGTAATTGAAAATAAATGAGTTAAAACCCATATCTTATTAATCAAGGTTTAGCTCATTTCTGAAATGGCATAGAGAAAAATGAATCGGTACTTGAACTACCACATGATTTATAACACATGAAAATAGTTCATCATCTCATATCACCATTTCTCACGAGTAATGGATTGATTCAATTAAAGATGTTAGAACAATAACAAAAAATAGCATCTTCTGGAACCCGCGCCAGCCGTGGCCTGCAGAGGATGCACTTTCAAATCACTTAAATCACTTTTTCCTTATAAATCAATTACTTAACTAAAAAAGTGTTGCATGAAATCATTTTAGCAGTACTAACTATGGTTCTACGCACGTAGGAGGGCCTGTTTTTCGTAACTCATTGATTTTATTACATATCTTATTAATCAAGATTTAGCTCATTTAAAACAGAAGTAATATGAAACTAAAAATAACTGAAAAAGAATCTTTATATTGTTTTGTTATAAATATATTATGACAAACGGACATTGGAAATACCACTCAGAAATTAATCCTGTAGAATATGAAGGATTCATCTATAAAATAACTGAAATCAATACAGGGAAAGAGTATATTGGTAAAAAGAACTTCTGGGCTAAAAGAAAGAACACATATATAGAATCCAACTGGAAATCATATACATCAAGTTCTAAAGATTTGAATGCACAAATAAAATTACATGGTAAAGATAATTATAAATTTGAGATAATTTCATTACATTATAATAAAAGTTATCTGAATTATCGAGAAATAGAAGAATTGGTATTTAATGATGTTTTACGTGTTACATTACCAAATGGCGAGAAGAAATTTTATAATAAAGCCATTGGAAATATAAAATTTGTTCATCAAGATATTATTAGTGATTCTACTCGTAAAAAAATAAGTCTTCATATGAAAGGGAATAAAATTGCCGTTGGTAATACTAATAGACGAGGTAAAAAATGTTCTAATGAAACCCGCGCTAAAATAAGTGCTGCTAAAAAAGGGAAACCTGGAAAACCTCATAATGAAGAACATCGTGCTAAAATAAGTGCTTCAATGAAAGGTATTCCAAAACCACAACAAATTATCACATGTCCACATTGTAATAAATCAGGTGGAGAACCACTAATGAAAAGATGGCATTTCGATAAATGTAAGGATAATATAAATGGATGACGCAGAATTTAAACAAGAACTAAAAAAATATGGCATCCTAATCCCAATAAGAGAAAGTCCAACTGATAGCCCAACTAAAAATACTACCCTTCCGATAACGATAGAACCTTATCCAATCATTAATGAGTGCATGTTAAATGGATGTGGGCGTAAAGTAGTCAACCAAGTTATTGATATAACTAAAATTAATGGTTATTATAGAAAACATTGCTCTATATGTAAAAACTACCAACATCCTAATCAAGAAGAATTGGTAAGTAGTTATCATGAATTAGTAAATATTGAAAAACCAGTTGAACATATTCATACTGGGAAAACCCATAAAAAAGTTCATAAAAATTCTATAAGTGGTCATAGAAATATATGTTATCGTAAGAATAGAGAAAGTTTTATCGTATCAATAACAGTTAATGGTAGAAAGAAATATATTGGATATTATAAAACATTAGATGATGCAATTATTGCTAGAGATAATGCTGAACAATTACATAATTGTAAAAATTAATATAAATACTATTGATATTATACTGACATTTAATATCAACTCCTATCTTATCCCACTGTTAAAGGTGGGATTTTTTTTACCTGAGATAAATACCATATCAATAAGGAATTCAAATGAAAAATTATAATGATAAAACAGCACTATTAATATACGTGTTGTTATTGGGTATTACAGCAGGTGTCACATTAACTCTTTTGTCAGTTATTATTGATGCAATAAAATAATGTTTAAAAAAATATATGAACAATTTGGGATCTTAAACTCAGATGGAAAAATAAATCTATTTGAAAAGAATCGTCCATGCATGATTAATGGTTGTAATAGAATAATACCAGATCAAACCATTGAACATATATGGATTAATTCAGCACAATATTTTAGAGAAAAATGTAAGGTATGCCATTGTTATAAACATCCATTAAAAGATGAATTAATCAAGGATTATTTTGAGTTAAAAATTGCAGAAGATGAGTTAAAAATTGCTGCAAATTTAGATAAATAAATGTATTACCGAAAGGAGATAGGCAGATGCCACCAAAAGAAAAAGTTGATGAAGTAAAGACCAAACGCAGAAGTATTAAAAATTATGAGATTGATTTACAGCAATTAGAAGATATTGCAAAATTACACGCAACTAATGCAGAAATTGCTCTTTTTTTCAGATGTAGTGCGTCCACATTAGATAATGATCCTTATTATAGTATCATTGTTCGAGCAAGAGATGAAACAAAACAGAAATTGAAAAAAGCCGCATTAAGAAGAGCACTTGAAGAATCATCAGATCAAATGCTAAAGTTCTGTTTAAAGAATTATTGTGGATGGACAGAAAATAATCAAGTAATTCAAGTACAAGAAGATTTAACAAATAATGGATTTACTATTACTGTTATACCACCAAGATCGAGATCAGAAAATAATGATGGATAAAGAAAAACATCCACAATTTGGAAAACATTGGTATCATAATCCTGAAACATATGAAAATGTTATTTGTTTACCAAATGAAATGCCAATTGGATATATTAAGGGAAAATCACCAAAGACCAGGGAGGTTAAATAAATGGCCGTTAACCTAGAATTATTAACTCATCAGTATGAATTATTTGAAGATACCAATACACGTTTTTTAGCTCTTGTTGGCGGCTATCGAACGTGCCGGTAAAACTGTAACTGCATGTATTAAAGCCATTCAGTTAATATCTGTTAATGAATTGCCAGTTATTATGGCAGAACCAACTCATGGTATGATTAAACGAGTATTAATCCCATGTATGGATGAACTTTTATATAAATTAAATCTAAAGTTTGAACTGAATAAATCAGATGGTTATTATAACATATGGATTAATGGAATTCAAAAACGCATTTGGTTATTAAGTGCTGAAAATTATACCAGAGTTGCAGGTATTAGTGCAAGTGCTTTTATAATTGATGAAATTGATTTATTAAATAAAGAAACTGCAGCAGCCGCTTGGAATATGTTTACATCTCGTTTAACACGAGGTAAACAAATGCAAGGAATAGCCACTAGTACACCAGAAGGTTTTAATTTCTTATATGAATTCTTTGTTGAAAATGCAGGACCTGATAGAAAGTTAATTAGAGCATCTACTTATGATAATCCATTTATTGATGATTCTTATATAGAAAATTTACGTAACACACATTCAGAACAACAATTAGAAGCATATTTAAATGGTCATTTTATTAATTTAGTCAGGGGACAAGTATATTATGCATTTGATAGAAAAATTCATGATACAAAAGAAACAGATTCTAGAACACATATTCTACATATTGGAATGGATTTTAACGTGGATAATGGAGCTGCATCTATTTGTCAAATTAAAAATAATATAATATATGTCATTGATGAAATATCAGGTACTAGAAATACAGAAGATATGATTATTAAAATAAAAGAACGATATCCAAATAGACAGATAATAATTTATCCAGATGCTGCTGGTAATCAACGTCATACAAGTGCTAGTTTTTCTGATATTGCTTTATTAAAAAAAGCGGGGTTTGAAGTTAAATATAATTCAAAGAACCCATATATTAAAGATAGAGTTGCCTCTGTTAATGCAAGATTTAGAAATGCAAAAAATGAAATACATTGTTATGTGAATACTAGTGTTTGTAAATTATTAACAAAATCATTAGAGCAGCAAGGATATAATAATGGCGTACCAGATAAAAGTACTGGTCTTGATCACCAAATTGATTCATTGGGTTATGTGATTCATTATTTATATCCAATAACAGGGCGTTCATCGATACGTCAGTTTTGATAAATAATCTAAAAGGAATAAAAATGGAAGAAATTAAAATTCTTGGCTTTACATTGCAACAGTGGGTCGAATCAATGGATAGCAATGATGCTGAAAATGTTGAAAAAGCACTTTGCTATTATGATGGTGATCAAGAAGAAGCAATGGAAAAATTGTTATCTGATAATCAACGAGGACGTAAAAACTGGCGTGAAAGAGGTATTATACCACGTTTTAGAAATTTGACTAATATGATTGTTGAAAAATCAGGTAAATTATTTAAAGATAATCCACCAGTTATTACTGCTGAAACAGAAAGCTTAACACACGCCTTAATGAGCGAATTAGAAGCTGCTAATTATATTGAATTCTTCCAGAATCTTGATAGCACTGTAAGATTAGTAAAAACAGCATTAGTATTAGTTCAGTATGATAGTACTGATAATACACTGGCATTTGAATTATTACATAGAGCTAATTCTTCAATTATGCTTGATCAATCAATGAAACATATTCAAGCATTAGTCTATAAAACGAGTGAAATGGATAATATCGAAACATATCGAATTATTACTATAGATGAATATATTGATTTAATTGAAACAGAAGATGAATATACAAATGTAAAACGTGTAGCAATTACTAATAGAGAACCTAATCCATATGGTATTATCCCAGTTACCTTTTTTCATGATACCAAGATACCACGTAATGGATTTTGGAATAAACCAGGAATGGATTTAATTAGTATTAATGAATTATATAATCTTCATTTAACTGATAGTGAATATGCAATTAGTTGGGCTAAATTGCCAACATTATTCACTAATTGTGAATTCGCTGAAACAGAAGATTCATTAGAAGAATCAGTTCCATATGGTAGTAAGTATCCGCATTTAACCCAAGCTGCTCCTGAAATTATTGGTGGTCCATCTCGTGCTATTCAATTAAATAGCCAAGGGGTAGATAGTCCATTTATCGAATACAAGAGTCCTAAAATTGATATTAAACCATTGGATGAAACCATTGGTGGTTGGATACAACAATATGCATATGATTGGAGTGTTAATTTAGTAACTGGAAATGGCACTGCTAATAGTGGATTTCAATTAGTTGTCGAAGAAATACCAAATCTTGAATTACGCCAACAACGCAGTAAACAAATGGCTGCTGGTATTAAAAGATTATATTCTATTATATCAACAGTATTAAATACTGCACGTGGCAATAATATATTTACAGGAAGTATAACAGTTGAATTTACACAACCTAAATTACCAGTTGATATTAAGCAGAACCAGGAAGCCTGGGATTTAAAAATTGCAGGTAATCGTGCAAGTGTGATTGATTATTTAGTGGAAGAAGAGGGATATACTCGTGATGAAGCTATTAATAAATATAATGAGATTAAACTTTTTAATCAACAATGATAAATATATAAATAATATTAAAGGCTAGACGGCCAAGGAAATACTAATATGTCAGAAGACGTTATTAATGAAGAAACAAATGAAGAAATTACCGAAGTAGAAATTACTGCATTATCAGCAGAAGAAGAACTAAAACGTGTTACCGAAGAATTAAATAAAAAACAAGATTTGATTCGTCAACTACGCAAGTACGAGAAATCTCAAAAGGAGCAAGCTCAGAAAGCACTAGAAGAACAGGGTAAATATCGTGAGTTATATGAAGCTGCTAATGAAAAACTTACAGCATTCGAAAAGGAATTAATTAATAGTAAAATTGATGCAGCATTAGATACTGAATTAAAAAATAGCAATGCAAGATCAATTGAAACTGTTAAAAAACTAATTGATAGAAGTACAATAGACGTATCAGAAGATGGTGTTGTTAGTTCAGAATCAATTAAAGCAATTATATCACAATTACAGGAAACTGATGCTGTATTATTTGACAGTCCAGTAATAAATACTCCAGTAATTAAAAGAGCATCAGAAGAAACATCGGTTGTTTCTTTTGAAACAGAATTAAGAAATGCAAAAAGTCAAAAAGACATTACCGCAGTTCTTAAAAAATATAATAAAATTTAATAAGGAAATAAAATGCCAGCATTTACAACTACTATGAGTACAACCGCCACATTAGATGATTCTATTGTTTTGGCATATGACCAATCTTTCTTGGTTGCAGTTGGTCAAGAAAATGTTATGGATTCTTTGGTTTCACGTAAAGTTGAAGTCGGAGCTAAATCTATTAACTTCACAAAATACAATCGTTTAGCATTAGCTACTACTCCATTGACTGAAACTGATGATTTAGTTTCTGAAGCAGTTACTGATTCTAGCGTGATTTTAACCCCAGCAGAATATGGTAATGTTGTTACTAAAACTTCATTAGCATCATTGCAAAGTGGTGGTAAAATCGATATGGCAATTCCACAATTGGTTGGTATCAATGCCGCAACTACTAAAGATAAATTAGCAGTATTAGCACTAGATGCATCTAGCAATGTTTATGTTGTTGGTGGTAAAGCAGAAGGTTCAGTATTGGCAACTGATGTTGCTTCACGTACTTTCTTGGGTTATTTCTATAACAAATTAGCACGTGCTGGTGTACCTAAATTCAATGGTGATTATGTTGCTGTATTGCATGATGACATCATCGCTGATTTACGTGCTGATACAACTAATGGTTCTTGGATTGATGTTAACAAATATTCTAACGTGACAGAAATCGTTTCTGGTGAAGTTGGTATGTATGCAGGTTTCAGAATCGTTCGTAACAACCAAGCTACTTTCGCTGACCAAACTGGTGCTGGCTTGATTGACTTGTATAACTGCTATTTCATGGGCCAAAATGCTCTAGGTTTAGCTGAATCACGTCAAGTTGGTATGACATTCACAGGTCCATTCGATAAATTGGGTCGTTTTGTTAACGTGGGCTGGTATGGTGCTTTCCAATACAAAATCGTTGATACTGATGCTGTATGGGTTGGTAAATGTGCTAGTTCTGTTGGCTTGAACGCAGCTTAATCAGCAACCAAATAGAAAAGGGGGCTTCGGTCCCCTTTTTTTATGTCTAGTAAAAATGATAAATAATATATAAATAAAGGATAATAAGGAGCTAGTATGGCACGGAAAAAAATCGAATCAATCGAAGAAGAATTTGTTGAAATAGTTGAAGAAAAATATACTGTAAAAGTATTAGAAGCATTTAATGCCAATATTAATAATCGTGCATTTTCTGGTAATATTGGTGATACTATTGTATTAAATAAAACAGAATATAATGTATTAAAACAAAAGGTAATTAAATTATGATAGTAGAAGATGGCACAGGTATTTCAACTGCCAATTCATATTTAACTGTACAAGAAGCAGATGATTATTTTACCACTTATGGTAATACCAATTGGGATGCAGTTACTGCAGATAAAGAACTGGCACTTATTCAAGCAACTCAAGCAATTGATTTATTATATGGTGAGAAATATATTTCATATAAAGCAATTGAAGCACCAGGTGCATTATTATGGCCTAGACAATGGTGCTATGATAATAATCAACAATTAATAACTGATTCAACTATTCCAGTAACATTGAAACGTGCTGTTAGTGAATTAGCACTTATGTCATTAATGGGTGAAGATATTATTCCATTAGAAAATGATGAAAATGGTGTTAAATTAAGTAGAATTCAGATTGATGTTATCGAAATAGAAACTCAATATGCTAATGAGAAAAAAGTTTCAGAAACATTTACAGGGTTTAGAAAAATAGATTTATTATTATCAGCTATTTTGGTTAAGAAAAATAAAACTAGTATTACCTTGAAAAGATAAGGAGAATAAATGAATTATCTGAATATGCAGAAAAAAATCACTGGTGTATTTAAATCATATGGGCAATCATGTAAAGTATTGCATCAATCGGGATCTGTAAGTTATGCCAATAGTGTATTTGGAACAGATGCTACTGCTGACAATAAAAATTTAGTTAGTATTCAAAGCAAAATAATTTATCTCTCAACTACCAAATATCAGATACAACCAGGTGATCAATTATTGATTAATCGCATAACATATTATGTTGATGTAGTAGAAGATTATAATCAAAATAATGTCAATCTTGCGTGGAAAATTGGAGTGCTAGATTAATGTCATTTAAAACTATACATGCCAGTTTAGATACTAAACTTAAAACAATCACTGGTTTACCTAGATTACAGGAAGAAAATGTTCGTATTAAATTAGGCAGTGGTACTAGTGCTTGGTGTAGAGCTACATTATTACCAGCTAAAACTGTTATAGCAACAGTTGGACAACAGGGATTTAACCAATATAATGGATTATATCAAATTGATTTATTTTATCCAAATAATGCCACTTATGTTGACTGTTTTGATATGGCAGATACTATTATAGCCACTTTTATACCAGGGTTAATACTTGATAATACTAGAATAACTAATTCATATATTCAACCAGGTTATACTAGTGAAGCAAATTATTATGTTGTACCTGTTATTATTGAATGGGAACAATATATTAATAGACCACAATTATAGGAATAATTATGTATAATATAGACGGATTAGAAATTAAACAAGAAAAAGGTATCTGGATTGTTAGTGAAACAATTGATGAAGTTACTAGATCTTTTACTATTAATGGATTAGAACCATCACAAGATTGGTTTTGTCCATATGAAACTATTAAGCGCATATTAGCAGTATTAGCTGCTGATAAACAATTATCTGAGGAAGTTTAATGGTACAAGGAAGAAAACCTTTATCTGATCTTGAAGATAAGATAACCAAGCAGTTAAGAGAACACATAGCAGCTCAACCAGCAGATAAAAGAAAAGAATTTATTAAATCAATACAATGGAAAAAAGTTGGTGGTGAATTCAAACCTATATTTAAGGAAAAAGTTAAGGATAAAACATCATTAATAACATCACGTGCTCAATTACAACCAGATGATATTTCATCTACTGCAGTTGGTGAAAAATTAAGTTTCAATATACCAACTATTAATGGTTTTACTAATACAAGTAGTGTTCAATTATCAATTGATACTCAAAATATGGCTAAAGAATTAGCAGATGAATTAATTGCAGTAAAAGATAGATATATTGATGAATTATTAATGGCTATTCGTGAAAAAACACCAGTTGGTGAAACAGGTCGTGCTCGTAATGGATGGACACGTATTAATGATAATATTATCAACCCAGTGCCATATATTAAATACATTGAAAATGGTACATTATATAATCGTCCAGTAGGGATGATTAAAACAACTGTTGCTGAATCACAACGAATATTAGATTTAGCAGCTGGACAAGTTTTATCTAGTTATTAAGATAAATAATAATATATTAATTTAAGGAAAATAAAATGGCAATAGCAACTGGTTCAAATAGTCGTATTGGATATATTACAGAAGTTACAGCTGGTACAACTCCAGCAACTCCTGCTTTCAATGTATTTCCAATTAATGACTTCTCATTACAATTAACTAAAGATACATTTACTGATGCATCAATTTATGCAGATAGACAAAATCATTTCTTTAAGCATGGCAATAAAAAAATTGGTGGTGATGTAACTGTTACATTATTGGGTGTAGGTGCTGCACCTACTGGTAATACATTATTCGATCCATGGTTTGAGTCATTGTTTGGCGCTGCTTGGACATCTAATGTATTAAAGATTGGTAATACACCTAAATCATTTACATTTGAAAAAACAATTACTGATACTGCTGGTACTAATAATTATTTTAGATTTAAAGGTATTCAAGCTACTACTTTAGCACTTGACGTGGCACTAAATGCTCCTGTTAAAGCTAAATTTGGTTTCATAGGTATGGATGCAGATGCAATTGCAACTAGTATTATCACAGGTGCTACTTATGTTGCTCAACCAAGTGCTCCACAACCAATGGTTCATATTAATGCTAATAACTTATTCAAAGAAGGTGGTACTGCTACTACTTTGATGACTGCATTTAGTCTTAATATTGCTGATGGCAGCGATGCTAACCATATATTAGGTTCAGCTGTTGCTAGTAGTATTACTAAATCTAAAGCCACTATCACTGGTAGTGCAACATTTTATTTTAGTGATGCAACATTATATAATAAATTTGTTAATGAAACACAAAGTTCTTTACAAGTAAAATTAAGTGATGGTACACGTGCATATGATATCTTGTTACCAGCAGTAGTTTATAGTGCTGCTACACAGGTTATTAATAATGACAATGTAGTAATTGTTACTA
>Ga0208362_1000561_pt1 | contig 12346 bp, 13 predicted proteins | sample LakMenEpi13Oct10_FD_150693 | JGI IMG/M metagenome (GOLD analysis project Ga0208362, IMG submission 150693) | Freshwater microbial communities from Lake Mendota, WI - 13OCT2010 deep hole epilimnion (SPAdes) | ecosystem: Environmental > Aquatic > Freshwater > Lake > Epilimnion/Euphotic zone ... | reverse complement strand
ACCTATTTTAGCTACAACACCTGCATGATAACTTATAATAGCATTGGTTTGTATTTTTGACCCAGTAACATTTGTATAATTTGCACCAGCTTTTATACCAAATTGAACACTTTGAGCGTAACTCATTTGGACAAAAAACAAAACAACGAGACACCTTTGAACGATTTTTTTCATAATACCTTAATTTTAAAATTTAATTACAAAATTTATTTTAATTGCTTAACTCTTCCAACTTCTGATTCACTAACTCCATCACTAATTCAAATTGTTCTTTTTTAGTAAGATCAGAATTATCTATTTCAATGGCATCTTCAGCTTTTATTAATGGTGAATCTTCTCTGTGCGTGTCAATATAATCACGCTCTTGTACATTTTGGAGCACTTCTTCAAACGTTACCTGTTGCCCTTTTTCAAGTAATTCATCGAAACGACGTTGGGCTTTGGTTTGTGGACTTGCTGTCATAAATAATTTTAAATCGGCATTAGGAAAAACTACGGTTCCAATATCTCGACCGTCCATAACGATGCCTTTATTTTGACCCATTTGTTGTTGCTGTTCTACTAATTTAGTACGAACTTCAGATATTTCTGCGATTTTACTTACTAAACGTGACACTTCAATACTACGAATGGCTTGTTCAATGTTTTCATTATTTAAATACATTTCTGCAAAGCCCAATGTTTCATTAAAACGAAATTGTAATGAAACATTAGATAAATTTTTGATTATTTCTTCCGCATCTAAATGAGTTTCAGAGACAAAATTATGCTGCATAGCAAAATAAGTTACAGCCCGATACATTGCACCTGTGTCAACATAGATATACCCCAATTGATTAGCAATCTGTTTGGCTAATGTACTTTTTCCCGTGGACGAAAATCCGTCTATTGCTATGGTAATTTTTTTCATATTATAAACATTTGTTTTTCCTTTACCTTTTACCCAAAACCTTTACCCCCATTAATCCAAATTAATCATTAAACCAAAAATACTCGAATTGGCTGCAATCGTATATCGAGAATGTGAAAAATCAAATCGTACTTTATTAAATCGCAAACTAAAACCAGCGGAAATTCCAGAAAAATTTCTTTGATCGATAATATTTAATTCTTGTCCTCTTCTAAAATTATATCCTAAGCGAATATTAAATGCTTTTTCTGGAAACAACTCCGCTCCTATAATTACGTGACGCAAAGCATTATTTAAAAACGATACTTTTTCATTTTCTGAAGAACCATCTAAACTACTTTTTGCTCTATTCGGATTTGCAAATGCAACATTCCATTGTTGTAAATTTTCAAAAGTAAGATGCCATCTAATTGGAACATTTTCAACTAACTGAGAAATTCCTGCTGTAATTTCAAAGGGTAATTTTTCTCTTGTAGTTTCGTATGGTGTAATTTGATAACCAATATTTCTAAAAGATATTCCGTAATTAATATCGTTTTTATCGTCAATATATAAAAATCCAATATCTGTCGCTACTCCAAATGAATTATATGATTCTAACGCAGATGTAATTAATTTCACATTAGTTCCTGCATAAAAATTTGTCCATGGTAAATTGTAAGAATATCCAAACGACAAAGCGCCTTCAGAGCCTGTAAAACTATTTGTAGAATTACCGACTTCGTCATAACCATCAAAATTTCCATAGTTAACATAATTCGCACCAATATGAAAAGTTTGTACATGTCTGTCCCATGTATATGCGTAATTTGCAGTGCCATAGGTCACTTCACCGAAATAATTACTATAACTGGTTGCCAATTGATTGTGCATTTTTGGGTTAATAGTAGCAGGATTAAAAATGGCTTGATTTACATCGTAATCCACAATAGTTACCGTTTTTCCACCTAATGCTGCTTGTCTTGGCGATTGAACTAAATTTAAAAACTGATATACCGATTGCCCTCCTACTTGTGCATAAATAGGTAAAACAAAGACAATAAATATCGGTAAAAGTTTTCTTAGCATGTTTCTGTTATTCTGTAATAACGCAGATGCGAAGATAAAATTATATATTAGAATGAGAAAATTTAGTTTTATTTGTTTTAGCCAAATTATGTAATGACTTATTTAGCGGGTAAAAACTTTATTGAAACGGAATTTGTACAATAACGCTGCCCTGTAGTTTCTTTAGGACCATCATCAAACACATGACCTAAATGACCACCACATTTAGCACACATTACTTCTGTACGAATCATACCAAATGAGGTATCTTTATGGTATATAGTCGAACCTTTTATCGCTTCATCAAAAGAAGGCCATCCACAATGTGAATCGAATTTAGTATCCGATGTAAATAACGGATTTTCACATGCGGCACAAACATATATTCCTTTTTCAAAATGTTTGTCATATTCTCCAGTATAAGGACGTTCGGTTCCTTTTTCTCTTAAAACTGCATATTCTTCTGGCGTAAGTTGCGCTTTCCATTCTGCATCTGTTTTTACAATTTTAAAATCCATTGTATCTTTTTTAGTTTGCGTTTGTTTTGTAACATCTTTTTTAATTTCAGCATTTTTATTTTGACTGTTACACGAAACAAAACTGAACGCCAATAAAATAATAAATATATTTTTCATGTTTTTTATATTTCTATAAAATTACAAAAAAGTTATACTCGAGATTTAAAAATAATAAATTTTAAGGAATTTATAACTTTTGTCAATCTAAATGCAGAATCTAAGAAATAAAAAAACCAGAACTGAAGTCTGGTTTTAGATATTGATTAGCATTTTACTTTATGTATAATGTTTTTATTCTTTCAATTGGTCCGCCACATTTCACCTCATGACAACTTATACAAGCATCTACCATAGAATTAAAGCTTTCATTTGTGTTTTTAGAACCATAAATCTCCGACTGTGTTTTTAAAAAAAATCCAGCTTTAGAATTAAAAAAGTCGTCTCTATCTTTTCCTTTAGTCATTGTTGCTTCTGTAATATTCAAGAAATATTTAGGCAATTTACCTAATGTATCTTTTTTGATTATTTTTTCACGAAGTTGTTTATTATGCACATACATTTGTTCCATTAATACAGCCATTTCAGAAGCTTCATACATTTTTAATTCTTCTTTTGGTTTTTCGCAAGTGGAATTTTCATCTTCTGATTTATTTTGATTACAACTTAAAAATAAAATCGAAAATATAATTAAAAGGTACTTCATTATTTAGAAATTAAAACGCCATGGGCTAAAAATTTATATTCTATTTTAGGTGCTGTAATTTCAGCTATTTCCTTTTCTGATTTTCCTTCATCTTCAGCATAATGTTTTAATTCTGCTACAGAAGTTTCTTCCACAAAAGCTTTTCCTTCAATAATTGTATTTCTTTTTTGTGCATTCATTGGTACAAAAAATCCATAATCTTTAAATTTTACAAAGGCTGTTTCATTATTCCCTAAATCTAAAGTCATCCAACATCCTTTGTTTTGACAAATTTCATTAATTTTTGAAGCTACTTTAACTGCTAAAGTATCACCTTTTTTTAACGTTTTATATTTTTCTAATAAAACCTCTTTTGATACGGCACTTTCTTCCGTGATTTTCTCACCAAAGGCTGCATATACAGGTTTAGATTCTGTTTTAGTTTCCTTTTTAGTACAGGAAATTGCTAGTATAAATAATGGTAAAATTAATAGTATTCGCTTCATAATTATGGATTTATTAGGTTAAATAAAAAACAAAATTAATCAATAATACGAAACTTTGTTAATAATTATTCAAAAAATGAATCTTCAACAATATTTAATTTAATAAATTTGTAAAAAATTTGGGGAACCTTCACATAAGACATATAATGAGTAGCATTACAAACGAAATTAAAATCATAAAAAACACTACTTCAAAAATTAATGAAGTAGATTTTGAAAACCTAACCTTCGGAAATACGTTTACAGATCATATGTTAATTTGTGATTTTAAAAATGGAGCTTGGGAAGCACCCATAATTAAAGCGTACGAACCATTTACAATTGACCCTTCTGCCAAAGTGTTTCATTACGGACAAGCTATTTTTGAAGGAATGAAAGCCTATAAAGATGCTAATGACGATGTATGGATGTTTCGTCCAGATGAAAATCATACGCGATTTAATAAAAGTGCTGTTCGTATGGCAATGCCAGAAGTTCCTGAAGAAATTTTTATTGACGGATTAAAATCGTTATTGAATTTAGAAAGAGATTGGGTGAAGTTTGGAAATGGGAATTCATTATACATTAGACCGTTTATGATAGCTATTGGAAGCGGTGTAATTGCGCAACCATCTTCTCAGTATCGTTTTATGATTATTTTATCACCTGCTAAATCATATTATTCAGGAGAAGTCAAAGTAATTATTGCAGAACATTTTAGTCGAGCTGCAAACGGAGGAATTGGTGCTGCAAAAGCCGCTGGAAATTATTCAGCACAATTTTATCCAACAAAATTAGCCAATGATTTAGGCTATCAACAAATTATTTGGACTGACGACGCCACACATACAAAATTAGAAGAAGCAGGTACGATGAATGTATTCTTCAGAATCGGAGATACCTTATTAACTGCACCTACTTCTGAAAGAATTTTAGATGGTGTAACTAGAAAGTCTGTTTTAGATATTGCAAAAAGAGATAATATAAACACGGAAGTTCGCCCTGTTTTAGTTGAAGAATTAGTTGCTGCTGCAAAAAATGGTACATTGAAAGAAATTTTCGGTGCAGGAACCGCTGCTGTTATTAATCCTATTGTAGGTTTCTCATATAAAGAAGAATATTTTGAATTACCTAAATTAGAAAATTCATTTGCATTAAGTTTAAAAGAAAAATTAAATAATATACAATACAAATTAGCAGACGACACGTTTGGTTGGACGGTTAAAGTATAATTTATTTAAATACTCATAAAAAAAGCAATTAGATTTCTAATTGCTTTTTTTATAACTTATAATTTCGATTAAATTAATCTTCTTCTATTTGTACTGCTTTACTGTACACGCGCCATTTTTCAATACATGACGTAATTTCTTCAGGGATTTCACTTGTAAAACGTAAAAATTCACCAGTTGTAGGATGTTCAAAACCTAGTGTTCTAGCATGAAGTGCTTGTCTAGGTAATGTTTTAAAACAGTTATCTATAAATTGTTTGTACTTGGTAAACGTAGTTCCTTTTAAAATTTTATCACCTCCATAACGTTCATCATTAAAAAGCGTGTGCCCAATATATTTCATATGTACACGAATTTGATGCGTTCTTCCTGTTTCTAATTGGCAAGAAACCACAGTTACATAACCAAAACGCTCTATAACCTTATAATGAGTAATAGCTGGTTTTCCTTGCTCTCCTTCAGGATAAACGTGCATTTGCATTCTATTGATTGGATGACGGTCTATATTGCCTTCAATAGTGCCTTCATCTTCTTCAATATTTCCCCAAACTATCGCATAATATTCACGTTCTGACGTTTTTGCAGCAAATTGTTTGGTCAAATGCAACATGGCTTCTTCGGTTTTAGCAACTACTAAAAGTCCTGATGTATCTTTGTCAATTCGATGAACCAATCCAGGTCTTTCACTACTATTCATTGGCAAATTATCAAAATGATACGCCAATGCATTTACTAAAGTTCCCGAATAATTTCCGTGTCCCGGATGAACCACCATACCTGCTGGTTTGTTTACAACAATAACTTGATCATCTTCATAAACAATATCAATTGGTATATTTTCTCCTTTTAATAAGTGTTCATACGGCGGGTGTTCTAGCATCACTCTAATTACATCGTCTGGTTTAACTTTGTAATTAGATTTTACAGCTACATCATTTACTAAAATAGTTCCAGCATCGGCTGCTTTCTGAATTTTACTTCTTGTGGTATTTTCAATGCTGTTTATCAAAAATTTATCAATTCGCAAAGGTTGTTGCCCTTTTGCTATCTCAAACCGATGATGTTCAAATAAATCTTCATCAGCCGTTTCATTCTCATCTATAAATTCTTGCATTATTCTATACTATCGTTAATTTGTTCATTATTTGGGATTGAATCCAAATCTTCATCTGTAAACATATCCTTTCCGTCACCTAAAACAAAATCGATTTTAGAATTTTTCATTAACTTATCTCCAGCTTTTACAGGTCTTCCGTTATAAGAAACTTCAAGAACAATATCTTTCGCTAAATCGGGTACATATTTTAATTCGCCTTCTACTAATCCTAATGCTCTTAAAGCATTTGTAGCTTGACGAAATGTTTTGTTTTTTAAATCTGGAAAAGTAACCATAGCATAACCGCCAGCATTAAGTTTCACATATATTTTTCGGCCATCTTTAACTTTAGAACCCGCTATCGGATCTTGCTCAACAATACTATATGGTGGAAATTCTGGACGAAATTCTACTGTATCCAATAAAAATACTTCTAAACCTTCCTCATCTAGTTTCTCTTCCGCAATTTCTAATTTCATCTTAGATAAATTAGGCACCTTAATTTCTTCGCCGTGATTGGTACTGAAATCTAAAAACTTCACAAACGCCACTAAAAATAGGATAACAATCACTAATGCAAAAAATAAATTTTTGAAAAATGTGGAACTCGTTAAAAACTTTCTTAAACTCATTGAAATATATTTTCGCAAATATAAGAAAAGTAAAACATTTTATGATATTTTTGTATAAAACAGAAATAAATATTTTTTTATGAACATAGCAGTTGTAATGGGCGGATATTCAGACGAGTCTGTAATTTCTTTACGAAGCGGACAACTTATTTTAACTCATTTAAACAAAGATAGATATCAAGTTTTTGAAGTTCACATCTTAAATGAAGGTTGGTATGTGAAAATTGAAGACCAAAAATTACCCATTAACCGAGCTGATTTTTCATTTGAACACAATGGGAATTCTGTAAAATTTGATGTGGCTGTGAATACCATTCACGGAACGCCAGGCGAAGACGGTCATTTGCAAGCCTACTGGGAGTTAATTGATTTGCCTTACACCGGATGTGGATTTTACCAAAGTGCACTTACGTTTAGTAAACGTGACACACTTTCCGTTTTAGGAAAATTTGATATTCCAAAAGCAAATTCAGTTTATGTTACTAAAGGGAAAGAAATTGATAGTGAAAAAATTGCTAAAACATTAGGATTTCCTTTTTTTGTAAAACCCAATCAATCTGGTAGTAGTTTAGGCGTTTCAATGGTAAAAGAACTGTCAGAATTAGACAAAGCTTTAGCATTTGCATTTGCAGAAGACAAAGATATTTTAATTGAATCACAATTAAAAGGCGTTGAAATTTCGGTTGGTGTGATGAAATTGAACGGAAATACAAAAGTATTAGGGATAACCGAAATTGTTTCAGGAAATGATTTTTTTGATTATGAAGCCAAATATTTAGGTAAATCAGAAGAAATTACTCCTGCCCGATTGTCTCAAGAAGTTTCAGAATTAGTAGAACAATCTGCAGCAAAAATATATGAAGCACTAGGAATGCAAGGTTTTTCTCGTATCGATTTTATTGTAATGAACGACATTCCTCATTTTATCGAAATCAATACTAATCCTGGGTTGAGTCCACAAAGTATATTTCCCCAGCAAGCCGCTTACGCTAATTTAAATTTTTCAGATTTATTAGAAAACGAAATTAAATTGGCTTTGGAAAGAAAACCAATTTGGAAAAAATAAGACAAATTTGTATTCAAACAGAATCAAATATTTAAACTATTAATTATGAAAAAAGCAATATTTCCAGGTTCGTTTGACCCAATTACAAACGGACATTACGATATAATTAAGCGAGGCATTTCTTTATTTGATGAAGTAATTGTTGCGATTGGTATAAACGCAGACAAAAAGTATATGTTTTCTTTAGAAGACAGAAAACGTTTTATAGAAGATACTTTTAAAGACCAACCAAAAGTAAAAGTTATTACGTATTCTGGTTTAACTATCGATTTATGCAAAGAAGAAAAAGCAGAATTTATATTACGTGGTTTACGTAATCCTGCAGATTTTGAATTTGAAAAAGCCATTGCACATACCAACAGACGATTGTCAAAAATTGAAACGGTATTTTTATTAACAGCCGCTAAAACGTCTTATATTTCGTCAAGTATTGTGCGTGATGTATTAAGAAATGGTGGAGATGTTTCGGCTTTTGTTCCCGATTCAGTTGTTGGTAAAATATAAAGCATAAAAAAACCTTCAAGTTTATTTTCTTGAAGGTTTTTAATTTTTTAAAGATTTTCTAATGCGTTTTTAACAACGTCTCGGGCTACTTCAATTTTATATTTTTTGCCTTTCATTTTTTCATCCTTTATATTTTGAAGTAATGGTACCACTTTAGCATATTTTACTGCGGCAAACGATACGAAATCTTTAACTTCAATTAAACCTAAGTCGCCTTTTTCTAATTTTCCTTTTTGAGAAAAGAAACCTAAAATATCTACTTTATTTAATTTATTTTTCTTACCACCACTAATGTAAATCGTTTTAAATTCTGGTGGTTTCGGGATGACACTATAATTAGAAACATCAATTTTTTTCATATCATAATCAATGTAATCTACTTTTTTCTCACTTTCGTGAATAATAATGTATGCGGTTCCAGATGCCATCATACGTGCGGTACGACCATTTCTATGGGTAAACTCATCTACTTTTGAAGGCAAATGATAATGAATTACATTTTTCATTTCTGGAATATCTAAACCACGAGCACCTAAATCGGTTGTAATTAAATACGAAATACTGCCATTTCTAAACTGAATTAACGCTCTTTCACGTTCTTCTTGTTCTAATCCTCCGTGATAAAATACAGAGAAAATGCCTTTGTCATTTAAATAATCACTAATTCGTTCTACTGCTTCTCTATGATTACAAAAGATAATTGCATTCTGAGATTTCAAAGAACAGATTAAATGAAATAAAGAATTAACCTTATCTTTCTCTTTAGAAATCACCAATTTAAAATCTAAATTAGTTTCTGTTTTTTTCTTATCAATATAATTTAAAACATTCGGATTATCAATTCTGGTATATTTTGGAACTTCCACTCCATCTGTTGCCGAAACTAAAATTCGCTTTTCTAAATTAGTTAATTTACCAATGATGAATCGCATTTCTTCGTGAAATCCTAATTGTAATGATTTGTCAAATTCATCTAAAACTAGGGTTTTTATGTATTTTGGATCAAAGGTTTCTCTTTCTAAATGGTCTGCTAATCTTCCAGGAGTACCAATTAAAACAGCTGGTGGATTGCTTAAATTTTTAATTTCTGTTTCAATAGAATGCCCACCATAACAAATATTAACTTTAAAAGTAGTGGCCATTTTTTTCCAAACTTGTTCAATTTGTAATCCTAATTCACGTGAAGGCACAATAATCATACATTGTACTTTATTGTTGTCATCTTCTAAAAGTTGAAAAATCGGCAATAAAAAAGCCAACGTTTTACCTGAACCCGTTGGTGAAAGTAGCACCACATCAGAATCAATTAATATTGATGTTTCTGCAGCTACCTGCATTTTATTTAAACTTTCGATACCTAAATTCAAAAGTATGTTGTTGGAATGTAAATTTTTATTCATGCCGCAAAGGTAGTTTTTAATTTGTCATTATTCAATTATACGATATACTGAATAGTTATATTGATTTTTGAAATTGATTTTTGAAATTGACATTGATATTGAAATTGATTTTTGAAATTTTAATTGACATTGAAAATGCCATTTAAAATTCTTACTTTTGAAATTCAAATATTCAATTATGCGTTATATTCTACTCTTTGTTTTTTCTTGTTTATCGGTAACTGCTCAAAATAATTTGTTAACTCCTTACGAAAAAGGAAATAAAAATCAATCTACTACGTATGAAGATTGTATTTCATTTTATCAATTGTTAGCTGCTAAATCAGATAAAATTGAAATGCGAACTATGGGACTAACAGATAGTGGAAAACCATTACACATAATAATATTTTCTGAGAATAGTAATTTTACTTTCAATCAAAACAAAGCCGTTTTATTAATCAATAACGGTATTCATCCTGGAGAACCTGACGGAATTGATGCTACTATGATGTTGATGCGAGATTTGTCAAATGCAAAAATAAAAGTTCCAAAAAATACGATAGTCGTTGCTATTCCAGTGTATAATATTGATGGGATGTTGAATAGAAATTCATTTTCACGAGCCAATCAAAACGGACCTGAAGCTTACGGATTTAGAGGAAATGGTAGAAATTACGATTTAAATAGAGATTTTATAAAATCGGATACTCGAAATTCAAGAAGTTTTCAAGAATTATTTCATACAGTTAATCCTGATGTTTTTTTAGATAATCACGTTTCAAATGGCGCCGATTATCAATATACATTTACTTGCATTGCTACACAACACGAACGTTTAGGTGAGAAATTAGGCAATTTTTTCAAAAATGAAATGTATCCAGAAATGGTAAACGACATGCAAAAAAAGAAAATTGACGTAATTCCGTATGTGAATATTCATGGAGCAAAACCTGATTTAGGATATGAACAATTTACCGATACGCCACGTTATGCCACAGGTTATACTACGCTATTTAATACGTTAGGTTTTGTGCCTGAAACACATATGTTGAAACCCTACAAAGACCGTGTAAAAACAACGTATGAATTTATGGTGACAGCTATAAATTATACCGATACGAATTGGGAAAAAATCAAACAAGTAAGAAAAGCCAATTTGGAAGATTTTAAAGCTGGAAAACAATATCCATTAAGTTGGGTAATTGATTCTACAAAAGTATCTTATATGGATTTTAAAGGATATGAAGGTGGTTACAAACCAAGTGAAATCTCTGGAAAAGATAGATTGTTTTATGATAGAAATAAACCTTTTACAAAGAAAATACCTTTCTATGGAAATTACAAACCAACAAAATTTGTTACTATTCCTAAGTATTACGTAGTACCACAAAGTCAATGGCAAATTATAGAATTACTGAAATTGAATAACATAGAAATGACACAAATTTCTCAAAATGAAACTATTGAGGTCGAAATTTATAAGATTGACACCTATCAAACTGGGAAAAATGCTTATGAAGGACATTACGGACATTATAATACAACCGTAACAAAAAATGTAGAGAAAATAGAATTTAGAGCTGGCGACTATAAAATTTCAACCAATCAATTAGGCGTGAAATATCTATTAGAAACCCTTGAACCAGAAGCCGTTGATTCGTATTTTAATTGGAATTTTTTCGATACGATTTTACAACAAAAAGAAGGCTATTCAAGTTACGTTTTTGAAGATTTAGCGAAAGAATTCTTAGACAAAAACCCTAAAATCAAAGCCGAATTAGAACTAAAAAAACTAAACGACAAAGCTTTCGCTGAAAACGGTGCGGCACAATTGGATTGGGTGTATAAACAATCACCCTATTATGAAAAAGCGCATTTGCACTATCCGGTGTATCGTATTAATTAGACAATTTGTCAATGAATCAATGTGCGAATGAGACTGAATTGGCACATTGGCTAATTTTTAAATTGACACTTTGAATTTTTCCGACTCAAACAACAGTTTAATATTTTCGTACGAATTTTCCATTAACGACATAATATGGTCTGGATGCACCCACTCCACTTTTTCAATTCCTTCTTCGGCCTGACCTTGAGGTATGCCTTCAAACTTAGTGCGCATTTCAAACCATTGGGTTATTTTTAATTTGTAGCGACCGTTGCGCTTAAAAATATGATAGGTTTTTTGCAGTTTTTCGGTGATGACTAGTCCGGTTACACCCGTTTCTTCCTCCACTTCTCGAATAGCAGTTTCTTCTATGGTTTCATTTTTTTCCATACCGCCTTTTGCCAAATCCCATTTGCCGTTTCTAAAAATAAAAAGTACCTCCCCATTTTTGTTATAAACCAATCCTCCACCCGCTTTTTCTACAGGCAATTTTGCACGTAAGGTTTTCATAATTAGTTTCTCATCGGGATGATAGAGAAACGCTTTCTGAATTTTATTTTGAAATATTTTAATAATTAAATTCTTGATATCCACACTTTCCAATAAAAAAAGTTTGAAATCAGTTTCTTTTTGAACCTGATTTGTCAAAAAAAGTGGCTTATCGTTCACAAAAACTTTATACATTTGCACTATGATTTTTAATAACAACACCGCACAACAAACAGCCGAATTGCTTTTACAAATAAACGCAATTAAATTAAATTCTAAAAATCCTTTTATATGGGCTTCAGGCTGGAAGTCTCCAATATATTGTGACAACCGCTTAATCCTTTCATTTCCAGCGGTTAGAAATTATGTTCGTGATGAATTTGCTAAACATATTGAAGAAAAATTTGGTAAACCC
>Ga0208362_1000559_pt1 | contig 12378 bp, 10 predicted proteins | sample LakMenEpi13Oct10_FD_150693 | JGI IMG/M metagenome (GOLD analysis project Ga0208362, IMG submission 150693) | Freshwater microbial communities from Lake Mendota, WI - 13OCT2010 deep hole epilimnion (SPAdes) | ecosystem: Environmental > Aquatic > Freshwater > Lake > Epilimnion/Euphotic zone ... | reverse complement strand
TCTGTAATATAGTTTATTACGATTTGTAGAAATATGTTTCTAAATCGATTTGTACTTAACTGCTTTTATGGTGTCAACTATTTGATTTAATTTTTTGTTTTTGAAGTATTAATTTATAAAATGGTATTAAAAAAAAGATATTATTTGTTAAAAATAAATTTATGATTTATCTTTGAACAGAATTCACAAATAAAATTCCGGAAAACATGTTTGAATTTCAACAGTATTTAGGCTTTTTACTTTTCTTAACCATTTTAACTATAGGTTTTTGGTTAATGTTTTTTCTTGTAGGTTTTGTTCAATATTGGATTGGCGGATCTTTAATAGAATTATACAAAGAAAAGAAAGCGAAAAAATTAGCTGAACAAGAAAAGTAATTTTCTTAAGTTAATAAAAAATCCCGATTCGTACGAATCGGGATTTTTTTGTTTTGTGTTAGAATTCTCCGCCACCGCCTTCTTGTTGTTCTAAGCTTTTTGGTTTTATTTCTTTTTCGTTTTTCAATTTATTAAATCTGTATGTAAACGAAACCGTTACTTGTCGAACTCTCCATTGCATTTCGCTATATGAATTTACAGTTGGTAATTGTAAATCTTGAATTCTTTTTCTTGAATTAAAAACATCACTTACATTAAGTGAAATGGTAGCTTTTTCTTTTAAAACATCTTTACTAAAAGCCAAATTCATACTTGCTATTCCTAATGTCTTTCCTTGAGCTGTTTTTTGTCCTGCATTATACGTTCCATTAGTTTGCCAATCAATTTTGTATGGTAAATTAATTTTAGACGTTAATCGTGCTGTCCAAGTACTTGACTTGAAATTGAAATTTTGATTGACTAAAGTATTGTTAGAATTTATAAATTGATAATTCCCTTTGGTTTCATTATAAAAATAATTCACGTTTGTGTTTAATTTCCACCATTTTTTTACACTATAATTAAAGGTAACTTCCAATCCAATTCTATTGTCTTCACCTAAATTAAATGGTGTATTCAAAATTACTGGAATTCCATTTATAAATTGTCCACTTTCTTTTCTAACAATTTGAAATGCATCTGTAGTGTGATTGTAATACGCAGAAGTACTTAGTGTGATTTTATCCCATTTTTTTAAATAACCAATATCAAATGCATCGGTAAATGATGGATCTAATTTTGGATCTCCAATAAATAAATTGATATTACTGGTGTACGAAGAAAACGGATTAATAAATCGATCTCTTGGACGAGTTATTCTTTTACTATAATTTAAGGAAATGTTTGAATCGTTATTTAATTCATATGTTAAAAATAAACTTGGAAAAAAGTTGTTGTAATTTCTTGTATTTAAATCATTTGTCAATAATTGATTGATTTCCAAATTGGTATTTTCTAATCGTAAACCACCTAAAACAGATAACTTTTTAAAGAATTTAGTTCCTAATTGAGTATAAATAGCACTTACATTCTCAATGTACTCAAAATTATTTGTAAAACCTGGAATGTTCGTATAAGGACTATTTTGATTTATGCGTTCTAAAACTTCATAATCACTAGTAGAATTAGTATAACTTCCTCTATATCCTGCTTCAAATTGTAAATCTTTGGTAATTGGTAAAACGTAATCAGCTTGAATTAAATTTCTAGTTTGTCTACCAATTTTTGAAGTTGTTTCGTCCGATACAAATGTATTTGTTTCTAAAATACTTCCATAAATAGTTGAAAATTCATCTTCTTCGCTTAATGAAAAGGATGCATCAATGGTTAATTTGTGTCCATCCTTTTTAAATTTCTTTATAAAATTAGAAGTGTATTCTACTGCTTCATTTCTAGTAAGTGATTGGTTGTCTCTGAAACGCGTAAATAAAAAATTACTTCTATTTAATGTATAATTTTTGTAGGTTACATCTTCAAAATTTTTACCGTCGTTGTTTCTATAATTGATGCTATTTGTCCAAGTCGCCGATTTGTCTTTGTTTAGAAATACTTCCATACCAAAATTAACATTGACACCATCGCTAAATCTATTGGCATTTCTACGCTCTTCAATATAGGTATTTGCTACAAAATTTTCTTGATTGATTTTGGTATTTCCTGGATTATTTCTGTCATTATAAGCTATAGTTGCAAATAAGTTATATGTGTCTGATTTTGAATTAATATTTGCAGAAATACCTTGATTTTTTGGATCACCAGCAGTTGCAATTACTGTTCCGTTGATTCCTTTGTTTTTTCCTTTTTTAAGGATAATATTCAAAATTCCACCACCACCTTCAGCATCGTATCGCGCAGATGGATTGGTAATTACTTCTACTTTTTCAATAGCATCTGCAGGTAGCATTCGTAAGGCATCGGCAACATTTATAGCTGTTGAAGGCTTCCCATCAATTAAAACACGAACACTTTCATTACCACGAAGACTAATGTTTCCTTCTACATCAACGGCTACACTTGGTATGTTGTCTAAAACATCACTTACCGTTCCGCCTTTAACCATTAAATCTTGACCAACATTATATACCTTTTTGTCTAATTTAATGTCAACCGACGTTTTTTCACTTCGAATTACGACGGTTTCAATTTGATTCGAATCAGATTCTAAGGCTATATTTCCCAAATTGGTATCTGACCCAATAGTTTGATTAAGTTTTTCTTGAGTTTTAAATCCAGGAAATTCATATTTAAAATTATACGTTCCGTTGTTTAATTCGATGCTAAAATTTCCATTTGCATCTGAAGTACCTCCAGTAATAATTTTTTTAGTATCTGATTTTGAAATCGTAATTACAGCAAATTCTATTGGTTTTGTAGTTTCTTTATCTATAATTTTACCAGTAATAATTACTTTTTTTAACGAAATTTGAGAAATGGCTGATGAACTAACAAATAAGAATGTTAGTAATAGCATTGATTTTTTTAACAACATATTGTTTTTATATTTTACACTACAAATGTAGTGTTCTAGATTCAAACAAGTATTAAAACTATGTTAAATCATTTTATAAAATTGTGTTTATCAATTCCGAAGGTCTTGCAATAACAGCTTTAACACCATTAATTACTATCGGTCTTTCTATTAGTTTTGGAAATTGCAACATCGCTTCAATAATTTCTTTATCAGTTAAATTCTTGCCTTTGAAATTTTCAACCCAATCTTTTTCCTTAACTCTTATCAATTGAATTGGCTTGATTTTTAGTTTTTTTATAATAGTTTCTAACTCAGTATAAGTAAGCGTTTTTTCTAGATAATTTATGGTTTTAAAAGGTTTGTTAAGGTTTTCTAAGAAGCAAACACCTTCTCTGGATTTTGAACATCTTTTGTTGTGATATATAGTTAGCATAAATATTTTTTTTACAAAGGTAATAATTGTAATTTAGTGGACTTAAAAAATCGTAATATGTATATAGAACAATTGCAGAAAATTAAAATAAGTTTGTGGTCTTACGCAGTTATTCCTTGTTTGTTTTTAGCTTTAATGATTTTTATTTATTTTTCATCAGATGGTGTTGATACCAATGAAGTGATAAAAAAAACGATTGAAAAGTATGGAATAAATGGTACGTTTGTAATGCTTGTTGCGCCATTATCATTTATGTTGTTTATAGTTTTATTTTATAATAAATTCATTCAAAATAATTCATTACGCATATTAACTACGTCTCGTCCCAAAATCGATTGGTCAAGAGTTTTTTTCTCATTTGGACTTTGGGGAGGTATTACAATTTTAACAACCATTATAGGATATTATGCCGCTCCAGAAGATTTTGTAATTCAATTTAATCCTGAAAAATTTGCTGTATTTGTAGTATTAGCTGTAGTTTTAATTCCTTTTCAAGCGAGTTTTGAAGAATATTTATTTCGTGGACATATGCTTCAGGGATTAGGTTTAGCTACAAAAACTAGATGGGTGCCATTATTGGTTACGTCATTTTTATTTGGCATAATGCATATTGACAACCCAGAAGTTGATAAATTGGGGATGATTATTATGTTTTATTATATTGGAACAGGTTTGTTTTTAGGAATTTTAACTTTAATGGATGAAGGTTTAGAATTAGCATTAGGATTTCACGCAGCTAATAATTTAATTGGTGCGTTGTTGGTTACTTCAGATTGGTCGGCATTTCAAACGCATTCTATTTTAAAAGATATTTCAGTTCCAAGTGCTAATTTTCAAATTTTCATACCGATATTAGTGTTTTTTCCAATTTTACTTTATATTTTTTCTAAAAAGTACAAATGGAGCAATTGGAAAGAAAGACTTTTTGGAAATATAAAACCAATACAAGTAAAAGAATAATGAATCAAATTATTCATCCCGATTTTAAATTAAACGGAAAAAGTTTTACTTATATAGAACTTTTATCTGAAGCATTATATTTAAAAGAAAACGGACAATTATTTGAAAAAGAAATTGGAAAATTCCTTATAGATTGGCTAAGTAATGAATCATTTGTTTTTGTCCAAACGTCTGGTTCTACAGGAATACCAAAGCAAATTGTTCTTCAAAAATCGGCAATGATAGCTTCGGCGAAAGCTACAGGTTTGTTTTTTAACTTACAACCAAAAAACACCGCTTTGTTATGTTTGTCAGCCAATTATATTGCAGGAAAAATGATGTTGGTGCGTGCAATTACTTTAGGATTGCATTTAGATACAATTGATCCAACAAGTGAACCATTATCTACAAAAAAGTACAATTTTATTGCAATGGTTCCTTTGCAGGTGCAAAAATCATTATCAAAATTACATTTGGTTGATAACGTATTAATAGGTGGTGCAAAAGTGAGTTATACTTTGTCAGAAAGTATTCTGAAAACCAATTGCAATGCTTTTGAATCGTATGGAATGACGGAAACCATTTCGCATATTGCCATTAAAAAAATAGGAGCAAAGGCATTTACTGTTTTACCAAATGTAACTATATCTGTTGATGATAGAAGTTGTTTGGTGATAGAAGCTTTAGAACTTTCTAATGAAAAAATTATAACAAATGATATCGTAGAAATCGTAAATGCAACTCAATTTATTTTAAAAGGACGAATTGACAATGTAATTAATTCTGGCGGTATTAAAATTTTTCCAGAAGAAATAGAAGATATCCTAGCTAAATTCATTTCAGTTCCTTTTTTTATTGCCAGTAAACCTGATGAAAATTTAGGCGAAAAAGTAATTCTTGTGCTTGAAGCCACTCCGTTTTCTATTGATAATAGCGTGTTTTCAGAATTATCAAAATACCAAATACCTAAAGAAGTTCTGTTTTTAGAGTCATTTGAAAGAACAGAAACGCAAAAAATTAACAGAAAGAAATCATTAGAAAAATTAGTGTAAACAAATACTTTTCAATAGATTATTTTCTTTCTACCTTAATATAAAACTGATTGGTTTTTACAGCAATGTTCTCCAAAACTAATTTTTTTTCAACTTTTAGTTCTTGATTTTCAGTAGTAGGTTGTAATCGTATTGTTTGTTCATTAATAATAATATCTACGGGCATTTTAAAATCGGCAGTTACATTTTCCCATTTGTAATTTAGTTTATTACTGGTTTTTGACAACACCAATTTAGGAATTTTTGTAGTCGTTAAATAGTGCTGAAATACGGAAGTTAAATCGATACTACTTTCTTTATTAAAAAAATCAATTACGGTTTTCGTATCGATAATTTGCTTTTTATAGGTTTCAGAGTAATTATATAAAAGTTTCCACCATTTAACATCATCATTAATAATGTGTCTTATTGTATTTAATAGTAAGGCACCTTTATAATACATATCGCCACTTCCTTCTCGGTTTACACCAAATTGACCAATAATTGGTCGGTCGTTTTGTACATTTCTAGCTTGGCCGTTTACATATTTTATGGCTTCATCATATCCTTTAATACATTCGATAAAAACGGTTTCTGTGTAGGTTGTAAAGCCTTCGTGAATCCACATATCGGCAATGTCTTTACTTGTAATACTGTTTCCAAACCATTCGTGTCCGGTTTCGTGAATCGTAATATAATCGAAAAATAATCCAGCTCCTGTACCAGATAAATCCATTCCAAGATACCCTTTTTTGTACTTGTTTCCGTATGCGACAGCACTTTGGTGTTCCATACCTAAATAAGGCGTTTCCACTAATTTATAACCATCTTCAAAAAATGGATACTTTCCAAATTTACTTTGAAAGCAATTCATCATTGGTTTCACATCATTGTCAAAATGTTTACGAGCTGTTTCTTCGTTGTAACGCAACACATAATAATCTAAATCTAAACCTTCGTGATTATCGTGAATATGAACATAATCGCCAATGTTTACTGTAATATCATAATTATTAATTGGGTTTTTTACTTCCCAATCCCAACGCGTGTAGCCGTCTTTTAAATCGGTTGAACCTAAAAATCTTCCGTTGGAAACATTCATTAATCCTTTTGGTACGGCTACTTTTATGCTGGCGCCATTATCTGGTTCATCGGTTTGAGAATCTTTACACGGATACCATAAACTCGCACCAGTTCCTTGTACAGCCACACCAATCCAAGGATTTTGCTTTTTATCTTTTGTAAATACAAAACCACCATCCCAAGGAGCATTTTTAGCTATTATAGGATTTCCATAGTATGAAATTCTTAATTTATGTATTTCTCCTTTTTTTAATGTTTTCGGAAAATGAATAAAAACGGCGTTAAATTCTCTTGTACATTCTATTTTAGAAATATTATCCAATCTAATTCCGTCAAGTATCATATTTTCAAATAAATCCACTTGGATTTTATTAGTATCATCGTCAACTTTAAATGTTATTGTATTGGAACCGAATATCCATTTTTTTTCGGGATTAATTCTGATATCTAAATCATATCGCAACACATCATAACACGTTCTTTCTTCACGAAGTCCACCTTGTAAGGAATCTTTACGAGAAAATTCTTGCGCTTTCATTAGATTGAAAACCAATAGAAAAAGGGAAAGTAGAAGTGTTTTTTTCATAGTAAAGAAAGTAAATTTAAAATATGAAACGTAATTATTAAATTATAAAGCTGCTTTCAGTATTACAAGTTTATGTTCTTTAATAATAACTTATTACTGAACACTGCCAACTAAACCTGTATCACACCTAAATTAAATTTCTTTTCAATAGGCGCGTGGTTGGCGGCTTCAATTCCCATAGAAATCCAAGTTCTGGTATCTAACGGGTCAATGATGGCGTCTGTCCATAATCTGGAAGCGGCGTAATACGGCGACACTTGCGCATCATATTTGGCTTTAATTTTATCAAATAATTCTTTTTCTTTGGCTTCATCTACCACTTCTCCTTTATTTTTTAAAGAAGCGGCTTCAATTTGTGCTAATACTTTTGCAGCTTGTGTACCACCCATAACGGCTAACTCAGCACTAGGCCAAGCAAAAATTAATCGTGGGTCGTAAGCTTTTCCACACATAGCATAATTTCCAGCACCATATGAATTTCCTATTACAACTGTAAATTTAGGCACAACAGAATTGGCTACAGCATTTACCATTTTGGCACCATCTTTAATAATACCACCGTGTTCCGATTTACTTCCTACCATAAAACCCGTTACGTCTTGTAAAAAGACTAACGGAATTTTCTTTTGGTTGCAATTCGCAATAAATCGAGTCGCTTTATCCGCACTTTCCGAATAAATGACACCACCAAACTGAATTTCACCCTTTTTAGTTTTAGAAACCAAACGCTGATTCGCAACTATTCCTACAGCCCACCCCTCAATTCTAGCATATCCAGTAATTATGGTTTGTCCGTAACCGGCTTTATATTCATCAAATTCTGAATTATCCACCAAACGCTTGATAATTTCATTCATATCATATTGATCGGTACGTAATTTAGGTAAAATTCCGTAAATGTCTTTGGGTTCTAATGCAGGTTTTACAGGAGTTTCTCTGTTAAATCCAGCTTTGTCATAGTCTCCAATTTTTGAAACAATACTTTTAATTCTGTCTAAAGCATCGGCATCATCTTTGGCTTTAAAATCGGTAACTCCAGAAATTTCACAATGTGTCGTTGCGCCTCCAAGTGTTTCATTATCAATGGTTTCGCCAATTGCGGCTTTCACTAAATAACTTCCAGCTAAGAAAATACTTCCAGTTTTGTCAACAATTAAAGCTTCGTCGCTCATAATTGGCAAATACGCACCACCAGCTACACAACTTCCCATAACGGCAGCAATTTGGGTAATTCCCATGCTACTCATAATGGCGTTATTTCTGAAAATTCTACCGAAATGTTCTTTATCTGGAAATATTTCGTCTTGCATAGGTAAATAAACCCCTGCAGAATCTACCAAGTAAATAATCGGCAAACGATTTTCCATAGCAATTTCTTGCGCTCTTAAATTCTTTTTTCCAGTAATTGGAAACCAAGCACCAGCTTTTACAGTAGCATCATTAGCTACTACAATGCATTGTTTGCCTTTAATATATCCTATTTTTACGACTACACCTCCAGAAGGGCAACCTCCGTGTTCTTCATACATACCATCTCCAACAAAACCTCCAATTTCAATGCTTTTCGCGTTGTCGTCTAATAAATAATCAATACGTTCACGAGCCGTCATTTTACCTTCGGCATGAAGTTTATCAATACGTTTTTGTCCGCCACCAAGTTTTACTTTCGCAAATTTTTGTAGCATATCTGAAACTAATAACTTGTTGTAATCTTCGTTTTTATTGAAATTAATATCCATTTTTTATAAGTCTAATTCAAAAGTTTGTCTAAATAATTCAATGTTAGGGTTTAATTCCTTAAAATGTTTGTATTTTTCTTCGTTGGTATAAATTACTTTAGGTTTGTAGGTTTCAATTACGGTAATTTTAATTTTAACATCGTAGTTCCGTAAATTGGTTTTCAAGTAGCTAATTAACTCTGAGTTTGTATTTTCAAAATCTTCTTTAGAACCTTGATTTGGAAACTCTAACAAAATGTTGGTTCCCATTAAAACAGGTTTACTCAATCGCATATAACTTGCGAATAACTTTTTACCTTTAGTTTCTAAAATTTCAATGTAATTGTTCCAATGTTTTATGGCATCTTCTTGTGTGAATGGATCGGCTAAATGTTCTCCAACAGATAAAGTTTCTGATTTTGCTAAATTAGAAACATCTGCTTTTTGTTTTAATCCTTTAATAGATAAAGAGGAAATTCGATTACTAGTATCTATTGTAGGCGTAAATTTTTGTTGTATTTGTTCAATTTTCGCTTCCACTTTTTCTTCCATATTTGGAACTTCTTCCTGAGGAACAGCTTTTATTTCAGGTGTTGAAACAACTGGTGGTTGAATTGATATTTGTGGAGATTGACTTTTTTGAGTTGAATCAAAGAAAGTAGAAGGTATTATATAGTATTTAACTTTTTTTTTTCGGCATCATGTGTTAATGAAGCCAATTGCATAAGTGTAAGTTCAACAAACAATCGTTGGTTTTGACTCACTTTATATTTTAAATCGCATTCATTAGCAATAGAAATCCCTTGCAATAAAAACTCTTGAGAAGCTTTTTGTGCCTGAACAGCAAATTCTTGTTGGGTTTGTTCACTTACTTCTAACAGAGAAAGCGTGTCAGGATTTTTACAAACTAATAAATCTCTAAAATGCGAAGCTAAACCAGCAACAAAGTGGTGTCCGTCAAATCCTTTCGATAAAATATCATTATACGTTAAAAGTAATTGAGGAATATCGTTCACTAAAATTAAATCGGTAACTTTTATATAATAATCGTAATCTAACACGTTTAAATTTTCAGCAACAGCTTGACGAGTTAAATTATTTCCACAATACGAAACCACTCTATCAAAAATAGACAAAGCATCACGCATGGCTCCATCAGCTTTTTGCGAAATGATACGTAAAGCTTCTTCTTCAAACTGCACATTTTGATTTTGAGCAATTTCCATTAAATATTCTTTTGTATCGTTTATTGTAATTCGTTTAAAATCGAATATTTGACAACGAGACAAAATAGTGGGAAGAATTTTGTGTTTTTCGGTAGTGGCTAAAATAAAAATAGCGTGCTTTGGTGGTTCTTCTAATGTTTTTAAAAACGCATTAAATGCCGAAGCAGAAAGCATGTGCACCTCATCAATAATGTACACTTTATATTTGCCGGTTTGTGGAGGTATTCTTACTTGGTCGATAATACTTCTAATATCATCAACACCATTATTAGACGCAGCATCTAATTCAAATACATTGAAAGAGAAATCTTCATTCGGATCATCGTATCCTTCTTGGTTGATTTTTCTGGCTAATATTCTGGCACAAGTTGTTTTTCCAACACCACGAGGTCCTGTAAAAAGTAGTGCTTGCGCTAAATGATTGTTTTCAATGGCATGCAACAAAGTATTCGTAATAGCAAGTTGCCCAATAACATCTTTAAATGTTTGAGGTCTGTACTTTCTGGCTGATACTATAAATTGTTCCATAACGTATTATTGATAGCAAATATAGATTTAAAATACGAAATGTCAAAAGTGATAAGTAAAAAGTTATTAAGAATTTGTTAGGTATAAACTTTACAATACAGATTAAAGAAATTTATAAAATTTATATGATTTCTTTAATCTGTTTTTCTAAAATTAATTCAGAAAATTAATTTAATTCATAAAAAACGCCCAATTTAAATTATATTTGCCAAGCAGACCGCCTTATCGCTCCGATTTATCGGGGAGGAAAGTCCGGACACCACAGAGAAGCATAGCGGGTAACGCCCGTCTGCCGATACCTATCGGTAAGGACAAGTGCAACAGAAAGTATGTACAGGTTAAGCTGTAGTGAAACCAGGTAAACTCTATGCGGTGAAATTTCAAGTATATCAGCATGTAAGGGCTTCTCGTCCGTTGTTGAAGGGTAGAAAGATAGATTCCGCGAGTAATTTCGGAACTAGATAAATGATAAGGCTCCAATTTTTTTGGAGACAGAATCCGGCTTATAGGTCTGCTTTTTTTTTGAAATGTTAATAATTAATTTTAATTACTTAATAACTTTTCTCGAATTAACTTTAAGTTAATATTAGAGTGTTAATTTTGCAACGAAATTTTAATAATAATAAAAATGGCTTTAAAAGATATTTTAAATTTTTTCTCTCCTAAGGACAAAACTTTCTTTCCTTTATTTGATCAAGCAACTCATAAATTGACAAAACTTTCCGAGTTTTTACACGAAGCAACAAATGCTTCAAAAGAAGAACGAGAAGTTTATTTCAATAAAATTGATGAATTAGAAGAAAATATTGAGAAAATATCTCACACAATGAATTTAGAGTTGAGCAAAAATTTCATCACTCCATTTGATAGAGAAGATATTCATGCTTTGATGACTACCATTGAAGATGTTTCTAGTAATTTGCAAGAGGCATCAAATAGAATTAGAATGTATCAAGTAGAAAAAATCAGTAAGTCTATCAGAAAAATTACAGAAATCAATTTAGAAGCTTGTCAACTTATTACAGAATCTGTAAAAGAATTGAAAGAAATGAAAGATTTTAAAAATGTATTTGAATGCGTTAAGAAAATCAACAAATTAGATAGAAAATCAGATTCTGTTTTTGAAAAAGCCATTTCAGATATTTTTGAAAACGAAACGGATGTTAAAAACATTATTAAATATAAAGAAGTATTAGCGTCTTTAGATAAAGCAACAGACAAATGTAAATCTGTGGCTCGAGTTTTAGAAGCCGTTGCAGTTAAACATTCTTAATTAAGTACTATGTTTACACTTTTAATAGTAATTATAATAATTGCTTTGTTATTTGATTTGGTAAACGGATTTCACGATGCGGCCAATTCAATTGCAACAGTAGTTTCTACTAAAGTATTAACACCAACGCAAGCTGTGGTTTGGGCCGCTTTTTTTAATTTAGTTGCGTATTGGGTATTTGATATGAGTGTAGGAAATACGGTTGCTAAAACAGTAGATAATTCTGCAATTACCCTTTGGGTTATTTTAGCAGGACTTATAGCCGCAACGCTTTGGAATCTATTAACTTGGAAATTAGGTATTCCATCTTCTTCTTCTCATACACTTATTGGTGGGTTTGGTGGTGCTGCAGTCGCTCACGCTGGTTTTGATGTGTTAAATTCTACTGAAATTTTAAAAACTATTGCTTTTATATTTTTAGCTCCTGTAATTGGTGGACTAATTTCTTATTTGATTGCAATGGTTACCATTCAAAGAAAATTTGTAATAAAAATTACGATTTCAATTTTACTTTCAGTACTTACAGTTTATGTTACGTATAGCTTAAAAGACGCTTTAGATATTAAACCAATTATGATTTGGATTATTGGCGTGCTTTTAGGATTGTTTATTGTAGTATATTGTTGGTACGAAATTGTACACGGTAAAAATCCTTCGCATACCAAAGAAGGAAAT
>Ga0208362_1000554_pt1 | contig 12449 bp, 7 predicted proteins | sample LakMenEpi13Oct10_FD_150693 | JGI IMG/M metagenome (GOLD analysis project Ga0208362, IMG submission 150693) | Freshwater microbial communities from Lake Mendota, WI - 13OCT2010 deep hole epilimnion (SPAdes) | ecosystem: Environmental > Aquatic > Freshwater > Lake > Epilimnion/Euphotic zone ... | reverse complement strand
CCATTCAAAGCTTATTCTCAAATTTTGATTACAAAACCAAAGAATCTGATCTTTCAAATCAGCTTTCAATCCTAGATCTTTAATGGGACACTAATGATTGAAGATCAACGTTCTTCGTTAGCAATGAGTGAGGGTAAATTGAAATAAAAAGCAAGAATCGGGATGAGAGGATTCGAACCTCCGACCTCCTGCTCCCAAAGCAGGCGCTCTACCAAGCTAAGCTACATCCCGTAAAACAATTTATACTTCCATTAACGGTTATTCCCGAATGGAATCAATTGCAAACATCAATTTATAAGTAAAAAGTTAATGTTCTAAATTACGTCCAAGAATTATATCTAAAATATCAAATACTTTTTGTATTCAAGCCAAAGGGATTAAACCTTGTTGAATGAATGGCGGGTTATTACTCTAAAACCATATCTGGTAATTCAGTTTGGGCAAAATATATATTGCTCTTAAATTCAGGAAATATTCCATTCTCCAATTTTGACTTTTCCTCTAATTCAGAAGAATGAAACTGATTAAACTTAATCCTGAATCAATTCAGCACTTGTTGGATGAGAAGGGCAATTATTTACTTGATTTACAAACAGTTCAGAAAGTTGGCCATCCGCCATTTCAACATTGGGTAAAAAAATATTCAATTTCACTTGATCAAGAATTGATTTTACCTGATGTCATTCATGCTTGTTTAATGGGCAAGGTCAAAGGAATCGCGGGATCTCAATATGATTTAAATCATCTATTTCACAATTTTGATTTGTTCCCTATTTCTCAAAATCAAGCTAATGATTTAAGCCTTGAATCTTCAAGTCAATCTCCCAATCAATATGCCAACAATTATCCTAGTCAATTAATTTCTTATATTCCAAAGGCACAATTAAAAGACAAAAAAGTGCTTTGCATTCTATCTCACCCAGCCTGTGGTTTGAGAGATTTGATTTTAATTATGCCTTTTTTGAAAATTTTTGCTGAAGCTCTAAACCTTGAACTCAGCATCATGGTCAATTCTGCGGGAATTAGTTTGTTTGAAGGGCAAAAGTGGCTTGAGACAATTTATCCAGAAATAATGGATTTGTCTGATTTTATGCAATTTGATTATTTTATTGAGCCTTCAGTCTATGAGATGAATTCGGTAATGTGGATCAGGAATTATTTACTCAAAGAATTTGGAGAAAAAGTTTTTCACAATCGCTTTCCATGCCCTGAAATAAAAATATCACCAGAAAAAATCCGTCAAAAGAAAATGGTTTTGGATTCAGTTTTGAAGCGTGACCGAAATAAAAAAGCCTGTCTCTTTAGCTGGGAATCAGGCAGTCAAAGAACTAATTTTTCACGCTTTCTCTGGAAGGCTATTGTGAAGTCATTAATGATTATGGATCATCAAATTGTTGTAATTAATGCTAGTAATGCAAGAGATGATGGATTCGAGTGGCTAATTAGACAAGATGATGTAATTAATGCTTCCGGAGCAGTATCTAGCATCGATGACTTAATTGCTTTAATTGAATATGCTGATTTTGTAATTGGACCAGATTCTACATTAATTCATATTGCTGGCTCATTAAGAAAAAAAACGCTTTGTGTAATTCCAAAAAGTGCCGATGAAATTTACCGCAAATCTTGGCTGCGCGGCTCTTATTGGCCGAAAAAAATGGATAAACTCTATCCAACAGTTAAAGGATTAATAGTTCCTAATGGGCCTTTTCGTGAGATGGAAGCTATAGTCTACAAAGCTATACGCGAAATTTCTTTTGGACATGATCTTGAAATGGTGGATCTCTATAATAATTTACTTTCAAGTCTCAAAAATCAAAAATTGCTTGATGAGGTGGAAAAGATTATGCATAAGCGAAGAGCCGAAATGGGAACAACGTTAAACGCAATAAATAGTTTGAACAATATTGCAAATATAGCCTTTGCTATTAATTCAGAGAAAGTATTTGAAGATTCTCAAACAAAGAATTCAAAAGCAAATAAATGCATTTAACTCTAGCCATTTTTGTCATATATCGAAATCAAGTACTGGATGGAATTAAGGCAATGGTAGATTTCTTAACTTCTTCTTCTATTTCTAGAATAATTCCTTTTAATTTCTGATCAGTTTCAGCTTCTTTACTTATTCTTCTGCAAGAATTGAGAATAGCTGAATTACCTCGGTCAAAGGTGCTTGAAATTTCACCTAGGGTAATCCCTAAAGAACGCACAATATTCATGCAGAGCTGACGCGCATTTTTTACTTCGACTGAATTGTCTCGGCTAAGTATTTGTTTGGGTGAAATATTAAGCTTAGAAGCCACTAAGGTAATTGTTTTGGAAATTATTTCCTGAGAATTTGAATCAATTTTTCGCTCTGATTTTCCTTCAGATTCTTTATTGGTTTTATTCTCAAAAACAGCCTTGGCTTGCTTCTCAGAAGGATTGACTTGATCATTTGCTTGGCTCACCTGAAGGAAAGACGAATCACCTTTTTCTTTTATAACTTGGGCTGAAATTTGCATAATTTGCTCAACTAGCTCAATTGTCAAAGTCTTCCCCGTAAAGCTTGAGTAGGCCTGAATTTTTGTAAGAGCACCATCTAAACGTCGAACATTTTCTGGGAAAGCCAAAGCCAATAAATCAGCAATTTCGGGATTGAGCTTCATTCTGAGTTCATCCGCTTTGCGGCTCAAGATTGCCAAACGAGTTTCATAAGTTGGAGGTTGAATATCAGCAATTAATCCTCCTTCAAAACGACTTCTTAGTCTAGGTTCAAGCTTGGGTATGTCTTTTGGTTGACGATCACTGGTCAGAACGATTTGTCCGCCATGATCTTTGATTTCATTAAAAGTATGAAAGAACTCCTCTTGCGTGGTTTCTTTGCCTTCAATGAATTGAATATCATCAATTAAAAGCAAATCCAAAGTACGGTATTTAGAGCGGAATTCATTCATTTTGCTCTTACGCATATTACTAATCAAGTCATTTAAGAATTTCTCAGCGGTAATGTAAAGAATGCGGGCTTGTGGATTTTTGCGCTGCATATAATTGCCGATTGCTTGCATTATATGCGTCTTACCAAGACCAACATCGCCATAGACGAAAAAAGGATTATAAGAATTGTTATTGCACCTTTCGCCAATTGCCAGAGCTGCAGCATGACAAAATTGATTGTGACTGCCAACTATAAAATTATCAAATGTGAATTTCGGATTGAGCCCAGAAGCATAACTTGAAGAATAGCTCCCAGAATAAGGTGTCGCATTTTGACTCAATGCATTTTGGTTGACTGTATTTTGATTGGATTTGAGGTTTTGAGAAAAATAATCAGAACTATGCGGATTATTAGCCTGAATTGGTTCTGATCGATCAGTTGAATTATTGCGAAGATTTGATGGGAGGGAATAAGTGATCTCTTCATCTAGTGAAGATAGGGAAGGAATATAATCTTCATTTTGCAAGCGGCTATTGACATTGATTATGACCTCAGCTGGCATACCTAATGCGGTTTCTAACCCTTTAGAAATACTTTTGTAATAATTTTGAATTAAAAGATTGCGACTGAATTCATTACGGACTTCAATATGAGCTTTATTTCCATCCAAATTTACTAAGCAAGCAGACTTAATCCAGGCTTGAAAACTCGCCACAGGAACTTCATCCCGAATAACTTTAAGGGCTGATTTCCAGATTTTGTCTAAATTTGCTTGTGAATCAGTCATTGAAAGAGAAAGTTGAGACTCATTAAATTAGCTAAAGGCAGAATTAGCTAAAAGAACTTAGAAAATAATTTGTCAAGAATAACTATATAAATTGAAAATCTATTTATGCGATCTTTCATTGATCTAGTATTCCTCATTCCCCTTAAGCAAGTAGAGTTCAGAACTCGAAATCACAAAAAATGAATTTATAGAGGAAACCAAATCTCTCCAGTCAAACCAGTTTCGACAGTTGAATTGTTTTTGTAATTTCATCTTCAAAAAAAATTCTCTAGTAAAACAATTCTAAACTAGAGTACGCAAGCTTTGTGCAAATTAAGCGCTGAAAGCCTAAATGAAGAGAAACAAAGAAAAATAAATAATTCTCCTGAGGAGGGATTTGAACCCCCGACCAAGCGGTTAACAGCCGCCCGCTCTACCACTGAGCTACTCAGGAATAACGAGTAGAAATAATAACATCTACTGCACCAAAATTTGAAGACAGTAAAAAACGTAAATGTAATTTCTAATAATTTATTCCATTTTGAAGAAAAAAAATTTCCTTTTAAATCTTTTTTAATTTCGTTTAATCAAAGCTTTTTAGGGAAAACCTTTAAATTCCTTAATAGAGACTTATAAACCAAGTATTACTTTATTTATTAGGTTCTGCATGTTTACAAAAAAATCTATTGGCTCACATAAATATTTTTGCATCAATGCCCCTTTACTAATAATTTTTAAGAAATTTCACAAGAAATAATGCCAGGAAATAATGCTTAGACTGAGAAAAGATTTATCAATAATTCCTCCAAGTCAACCAAACGGCGAGATCAAAATCCTTGATCCGTTTTCGGGTGTTTCTCTAAGCATTAATTCAATGCAAGTTCAAATTTTACGTTTAATTGCCAAAATTCCTCCAATTGAAGCGGCGGGAAAGCTGAATATTCCCGAGAAAGAAGTTCAAGATTTTATTAATTTATTATCAACAAAGAATTTATTAGAAAATTTATCTGGAAATACGATTTCCCCTGATAAGTCTAAAAACAATGAATCATCACTCAATCAATCTTTAAGTAATAATCAACTTCGAAGCACTCGAAATAATTTAGCTTTCAGTAAAACAGCAGAATCACTAGCAAAAGCCGATTCGTTAGACAACCCAGAGTCAATGCTTGTTTCTTCTTCGCCTTCACCCCCCTTCTCAGCACTTTCAGCAATTGAATTAAAGCCTGATTTGGTTTTTGCTGAACAAGGAGATTCTTGCTTAGTCGAAGATCCAAGCACTAATCGTTTCTTTACACTGGGAGAGACAGAAATTGCTTTACTAGAACAATTGAGCCGCCAAGATCTAGCTTCAGTTGAAGCAGAAAGTGGATATTCTCAAGAAGAGCTTGCCGAATTCATTCAAAGTATGTCTCGGAAAGGTTTATTAATCAGACCTTTAAGCCAGATAAATCAAGAACAGGAAAAAGATTCAAGGCCCCAGCCAAGTATTTTAAATTTATTTATTAAACGAATACCCTTGGGAAATCCTGATGAATTTTTAGCAAATATGAATTCGGCTTGGGGATGGCTTTGGCGAGGCCCCTTAATGGGTATTCATTGGGGCATTATTTTATTTGCACTCTATTTATGGGTTGATCAGGGATCTTTATTTCAGGCATATGGTTTGCCAAAGATTTTCTCTGAATTTTGGCTTAATGCACTTTTATTGGTTGGCTTAATTTGCGGCATTATTGCCTTGCATGAATTTGCTCATGGATTGACATTGAAGGCCTTTGGAGGAACTGTTCCTGAAATGGGTGTTTTTCTCCTCTATGGCTTTCCGTCAGCTTATACAAATGTGTCAAGTGCATATCGACTAAAAGAAGTATCCGAGAAAATTTGGGTTGTTATGGCTGGTGTTCTCTTTCAGGCTTGGTTAGGGAGCTTAGCTTATACAATTTGGTGTTTTGCTGAACCCCATAGTTGGATTGCTGATTGGAGTTATCTTTTAGCTTTTGCTTCATGCATAAATTTGGCCATTAATCTCAATCCTCTGATTAAGCTTGATGGTTATTACCTTTTGACTCTTTGGATCAATAAACCAAATCTAAGAGACAAAGCTTGGAATTTTTTAACATCAGGCTTTCAGGGAGCAAAATCTTTTGGCGAAATTATTCTATTTTTCTTTTATGGAATTTTGAGTATGGCTTATACAAGCGTGCTCATTTATTTTGTTTTGAGCCGCATTTGGTCTTTGGGCATGGACAATGCTCCATTCATGACAGTTTTGATTTTGCTGATTGTTTTTCTTGCAACCAAAACTCCTTTGCCAAGAAAAGACTCAGAAATTGCAACAAATGAAGAGTCAAGATCAAGTCACCCTCAATTCAACGGAGACCATATACAAAAACCGCATTCAGCCAATCTAATTAAAGCGAATGCAAATCAAATACCAATTGCTATGTCGATGCAAGGATCCGTGCAGCCCCAAGAAAAACAAAAGAAAAAGCAAAAACCTTTCAAGCTTAATCTATTCCCCCTATTGTTTTTGGGAGCCATAATTACCCTCCTCTTTTTAGAAATTCCTTATCAAATCGGCGGAGAGGTAGAGGTAACACCAGTTGAAAAAAGTCGTGCTTTAGTCTTTTCCCCAATTCAAGGCATTATTGAAAAGGTCTATGTAAGCTCAGGCAATTATGTAAAAGAGGGAGATAAACTTTTTGATGTAATTGATTATCAATTGATGGAACAACTTTCTCAGACTACTGGAAATAATTCATTCATGAATCAACCATCAAGCAATGCTGCGCCAAAACTTGAAAGTCTAAGAAGCCAAGTTGAACAACTCAAAATCCAATCTCAAAAACTTGTAATTAATCTAGAGAAGGCCAAGCTCAAATATCAAAATGATAAAAGGAAAGCTGATACCTATACTAAGCTAGCGGCTGAGGGAGCTTTTCCGCAGAACTTAGCTCAAGATGCGATTTATAATGCGCAAGCTTCTGAACAAGAAATAAAGGGATTAGAATCAGAAATTGAGCTGAACCGAGAAATACAAAAATCCGCACGTTCCGAATATAACTCTCAGAGTGGGCAAATTCAATTTTATAAACAAAAAGCAAATTTACAATCAGTTACTAGTCCAATTGATGGTTATATACTCACAGAAGATACTGATTTGCAAAAAGGTGGTATGGCGCTTACTCAGCAACCAATACTCTCAATTGCTAACTTGAAAGAAGTACAAGTCAAAATCAAAGTACCGCAAGAAGAATTTCCTTCTGTCAAAATTGGACTACCCGTTAAACTCAGTATTAAAGCATATCCAAATCAATCATTCACAGGGGTAGTTTCAGATCTTGCATTGGTAAATGAAAATCCGCAAAAGGCAGATCCAACTGTAGTAAAAGATATATCCAGAAAACGCTGGAATGTAATTATGATTATTCACAATGATGATCTTCTCTTGAAGCCAGGAATGACTGGATATGCATTTATTGATTCAAGTGAAAGAAAGAGAATTTGGCAATTTGTACTCAAAGAAATTCAAAGAGTATTTTCTTTAGAGCGTTTTTCTGTTTTCCGTGATTCATTCGAAAAGGCCAAATTGTTTTGATATAAGATAATTAAATTAGTCATTGTAAAGTAGCGCAAAAATAGTGGCTTCAGTAGATTTACTTACTTTGCTCATTTACGTTGTTGGACAGTATCAAAATTTGCTCTGCTGATTAAATGACTAGAAGTATCAAGTTTTAACTAATACAAATAGGCCAATAAGAATGAATAAAACACCAATAGCTAGTTTTAAAGTCAGCGGTTCATTGAGAAACATAAGTGATAGAAGTACCGTAACAACGATACTGCATTTATCAATCGAAGCAATTACTGATACTTTTCCTTCTTTCATTGCCCAGTAATAAAAAAGCCAAGAAAGAGTTGTTGTTGCCGCTGATAGAATTAGGAGAAATAAAGATTGTCCTTTAAGATTTTTCAATTCATTAAGGCTACCTGAAACAAAAACTGCTAGTGATATAAAAATGAATATAAAAGAAGTTCTAATTCCTAGCGCCAAAGTTGCAGGAATTTCTTTTAAGCCACTTTTTGCAGCCACGGATGTTATACCTGCAAACAAAGCCGAGATTAACGCATATATCATCCACCTATCCATAAAATACCTCAAGAATTTTGATTTTGTGCTGAATCCTCTTCCAGCTTATTCATATTAGTATCTATTAAACCAGCCACGATTTGTTGTATTAAGTTGTAAAAAATAACAGGTATCATTACTAAAGGATGATCAGCCATTGTAAGTGAAGAAAGAACTAAACCTGTTCCATTATTATTCATACCTAAGCCAAACATTAATGAAGTTCTTTCAGCATTAGACACTTTGAGCATTTTTGCTATTAACCAACCTGTACCAAAAGCTATAAAACACAAACTAATCGTGATAAGTAAAACCATGATTAAAAAATCCCAGTCAGGCTTAGCGAACGCCATAGGAAGAGCAATTGAAGCGTTTGAATAGATTAAAAGGAGTAGATTGATAGAGTTGATAATTTTGAGACAAGGTTTGATTTCTTCAACTCTTTTTTCGCCTAATAAAAAATGTGTAAGTATTCCTAGTAACGAAGGTAAAACCACAGAGAAGGATAGAAAAGCACCAACTCCCATTTGAGCTATTTCATGTAGATCTTCAGAATAATCACCGGTTGTCATGAACCCAAAAGAATGCAAAGCCAATGGGGTAGTAAAAGGACTGAGTATTGTAGAGAATACGACCAACCCTAAGCTTAAAGTCAAATTTCCATTTGAGTTCTGTGACCAGGCAGTTGAAGAGCCAGCAATCGGCATAGAACCGATTAAAGCTAGCCCTACTAATAAATTTTGAATTTCAATTGGATTATGCCAATATTTTGTGAAAGGAAGTAAGCACAAAGCAAATAATATTGGCACAGTCAAATTGGCAAGCAACCCAACAAATAAAGCTATTGGATTTTGTATTAGATTTTTAAGTTCATTTGGTTTTATGCCAACACCTGCATTGAATAATAAAAATGAAAGCATAAGAACAGGAAGAGTAATTTCCAATGAACTGCCATCAAACCAAATAAACTTGCCCAAATGAACTTCTCGAATACCTTGTCCCAAAGCCGGAAAGAAAAAAGCTATTACGTGTACCAGTAAAAGTAATGGGAGAAAATAACGATGGACAAAATGATTTATATTTTTCAAGGTAAACTGCATAACAAGATTTGACTGTGATAAAAATGGAACAACTGATCAGAAAGGCAAAGCCAAGTGGACTAGAGATTAGTATGCTTTCCAAACAATATTATAAGCCAGAGAATAATAGATATTACACTGACTAATGTATTCAAAATGTTAAATTTTTCAATTATTGAGTGGGGTAGAGGTTGATGTATTTGTTAATGCTTCATTAGATCTTAGTTGTTTCACTTATAAAAATATCAGCACAATAATAAAGAGTTCATTACTTTCAAGGCATTCTATAATCGATTAGCCTTTAAAGCGAATTCCCCCTCACAAGGGTTTGGGATCAGACCAATGAAACTGGTGAGAGATTTTCAAATGCAACCATATTTTGATTAGCATCTAACAATAAAATTCTGAATCGTTTAAACGTTTAGACACTTATTCATCTACACTTAGTGAATGCAACTTATAGCGAAAAACTTACACAAAAAATTCAAAGACTTTAAGGCAGTTGATTCATTCAGCTTTGAACTCAATGCGGGGGAAGTACTTGGCTTACTTGGTCCAAATGGAGCTGGCAAAACAACTATTATTGGAATGCTATATGGAGCAGTGATTCCTGATGCAGGAGAAATAACTTTAGGTGAATTCAATTTACTCTCAGGGCAAGCTAGCAAGGCCAAGCAATTCATGGGAGTTGTAACGCAAGAAAATAATTTAGATCCAGATTTAACGGTATATCAAAATCTAATTGTCTTTTCTCGATTTTATGGAATAACAGGCAAAAAGGCTGAGGAGCGAGTCAATTATTTACTGAAGCTGACAAATTTAATTCACAAAAAAGATTCAAATGTTGAAGAATTATCTGGAGGTATGAAACGCAAATTAATTTTGGCAAGATCATTAGTAGCTTCGCCTAAATTCATATTTCTTGATGAACCAACCACTGGCTTAGATCCAGATGCAAGGCAAGATTTGTGGAAGTTAGTAAATCATTTGCGTAATGAAGGAGTGAGTATATTATTGACCACTCATTATATGGATGAAGCCGAAAGATTATGCGATCGCATTATATTGTTGCAGAATGGAAAAACCATTGATGCAGGCTCGCCAAGTGAAATGATACTCAAGAAAATTGGAAAAACTGTCATTGAAATATATGGAGTATCTCAAGATCAAGTTCAAGGTGTTGCAGAGAAATACAATCTCTGGTGGAGGGAATTCGCTGATGGTTTTTTGATTGCTTTACCTGATCAGATTAATACTTTATTAGAAGAATTGAAATTATTGAATGCTACTAATATCAAAGAACGTGATGCCAATTTGGAAGATGTATTTCTCAAGTTGACAGGAGAAAAATTAAATTGAATACTATGTTCTTTACTTTATTTCATACTTTTAATTTATTCTCGATTTATGCAGTTTGGCGAAGGCATTTGACGGTTTATCGGGCTACTTGGCTGTCTAATTTTTTGCCTCCAATGACTGAGCCTATTTTTTATTTATTTGGTTTTGGACTTGGCTTAAATCCAATTATTGGGAAAGTAATATATCTCGGTCATGAAATTGAGTATTTGAAATTCATTGCTCCAGGCATGGTGGGAGTAGCAGTATTATTACAATCGTTTTTTGAAGCAGCTTATGGATCTTTTATACGCTTGCAATATCAAAAGACTTGGCAAGCAATACTTACAACCCCGATTGGTTACACAAATTTATTTTTCGGCGAATTATGCTGGGCAGCTACTAAAGGCATAATTGCAGGGTGTGTTACAAGCTTTGTGATAATTATTAGTGGGTTTGCTGCACTCAAAGATTTATTGCTTTTTATACCTTTGATTTTTATTAGTAGTTTTATGTTTGCAGCACTGGGCTTATTGGTAATTGGATTAATAAATAAAATCGATGAAATTAATTTACCAGTATTTTTATTAGTGATTCCGATGTCAGTTATGGCAGGGACCTATTATCCGAGAAGCAATTTGCCTGATGCAATTGAACGCATAGTATCTTTTTTGCCTCTCTCCGCCTTGGTTGATATACTCAGATTCAATATTGCTCCTCACAGCAATTGGTGTTTTGAATTATTGGAAATTATTGCCTGGGTAATATTACTTACTTTCCTGGCTTGGTCTTCCATTCATCGCAAATTGTTTAAAAAGCTTTTGTTCTTCGGGTAAATAATTCTGTATTCTTTGAAAAATATTACTAAAAGAACACCAATCTGTTAAAGCTGATGAGGATATCCTTTTAGCTAAATCTACTTTTTTTATGCACTTGTCTTTGTAAACAATAAGATTCTCAATCGAATGGATATTGTCTTTGTAAACAATAAGATTCTCAATCGAATGGATATTGTCTTTGTAAGTATCTTCTTGATTAATTTTCTTTATATGCTCATGTAATTTGTTTCTAGAATTTTCATTTTTAGGCAAATTAGGATTAATGATTTCACTATAATCATTAATAATATTTACAACAAAGTCTTTATCGAAAAGTTGTTCTATAAATCCAGAGTAGTCTTCATTAATTAAATAGAAATCTTGTTTATTCTTTCTTTTAAAATGGTTTTTTTCAGCTGTATCAGAATCTAAAACAAAGAAGTGAGTTTGATTTTTATTCAGGAAGGAATGAAGGGAATTATAGTGATCAATCTTTGGATTTTTTTCATGGATCAAGTCGTACATCTTTTTCAAGTTACTCACACCTCCATGATGAATAAACCTTAAGAACAAATTTACAAACTCGCCTTTTTGATGAAAATACTTCAACGCATTTTTCAAATAAGTAATATCAGATTCCCCCTCCACATGGATTATTGCAGAATTATAGATTGGGGCAAACAATAATCTCAATTTACTTGTTTCAGTTAAATCAATTTTTTCAACCCACGAATTTTTTTTGCAATAACTCTCTGATAGACACTTGTTAGACAATAAATCCAAAGTCATTGCTAGCTTTTGGGGAGTATATGAATCTTTTCCAAGAATAAATTTCGCGAAATTGATTTTGCCTAAAATAATTCTTTTAAAAGTATCTTCATTTATTCTTTTATATTTATTGACCTGAGAAGATTCTTTCTTAAAATGATTTTCACTGGCTTCTTGAAACCCTTTTGTATAACAAGCAAAAAGCATTGCTCGAATTTTACGTAGGTATTCTTTATCTAAATTAATTTTTCTATTAACTTTTAAGCCTGTTACTTTTTGAGATTGATTCTTTTTCTGAATTCTTGTCTTCTTTGGATTTAATTCAAATCCATTTGCTTTTACAATCGATTGAATTCCCTTGAGGAGAGATTCTTCATTAATGTCAGTTTTATTTGTAGAGAAAGTCAAGTCATCAGCATATCTGGTATAAAAAAGAGCATTGTTCTTAGCAAATTTCACAAATTGACGATCTAATTTATGACAAATAAAATTAGAAATGATTGGTGAACTAGGCGCTCCTTGAGGCAATTTGTTTTTATATGTGACAAGTTGGGCTAATTTCGTTGCAATTTTTTCTGAAAGGGAAAGGTGTTTTATAAAAAAGCCTCGCACACGCCCAAAATTAATTGAGTCGAAA
>Ga0208362_1000553_pt1 | contig 12464 bp, 11 predicted proteins | sample LakMenEpi13Oct10_FD_150693 | JGI IMG/M metagenome (GOLD analysis project Ga0208362, IMG submission 150693) | Freshwater microbial communities from Lake Mendota, WI - 13OCT2010 deep hole epilimnion (SPAdes) | ecosystem: Environmental > Aquatic > Freshwater > Lake > Epilimnion/Euphotic zone ... | reverse complement strand
AACCTTCAGCCTTTCGTTTCTCAGGTTATCAATTGCATGCTCAGCTTCAAAGAACTTGATAACTTGCTTAGGTTTTACTGAATTCACTTCGAGAAAGCTCAATTAAGACAAAAATTATTTCTTTTTCTTGGCAGAAGAGGCTTTGCTAGATTTTCTTACAACTTTCTTCTGAGCGGCTTTGACAATTGGAGGAGGTGGCATTTTATCTCTAACCAATTCCATATTTTTCTTAGCTACGCTATAACCTAGATCTAAGTTCAGAGATTGTGAATAAGCTGATGCAGCCTTGGTGAATTGACCATTATCATAATAAGCAACTCCCAAATTATTCCAAACTTTTGGATCGCCTGGGTTTAAATCTCTTGCTCTTTCCAAGAACTCAATCGCTGTTCTAATATCGGATTTTTTGTAATAGAGTAAACCAAGATTGTAATAAGCATATGGATTGTTTTGATCTAAAGCAATTACTCTTTCATATGAACGAATTGCTCTAACCATATCTCCCATTTCACCAAGTATGGTTCCGATCAAAAGATGTCCTGAAGCATAGTTTGGATCAATTTTGAGTGCTTCTACACAGTACTTGAGAGCTCTATCTAAATTCCCTAGCCTGAAATGAGCGTCGGCAATACTTGCATAAATTCTTGGATCAGGAGTGTTATTAATAATTATGCTTTCATAGATTTGAATAGCATCTGCATGACGACCAGCCTGGTGAAGTGATAGCGCTTGTTGAACTGGATCATTTGGGTCAATGCCTGATGGATCAATTCCCTGCATCATCATTGAAGGATCAACATATCCCGGGGGCATTCCTTGCTGACCGCCATAACCAGGTTGCATCATCATTCCTTGTTGAGGAGAATAAGGTGAAGCTTGCATTGGCATACCCTGCATCATCCCTTGTGGCATCATTCCCTGTGGTCCCATTCCTTGAGGTCCACCGTACATAGGCGGATATTCTGCTCTTAGCGAAATTCTTTTATGTGAGGTTTTATTGGAGTCATTAACCTGAGTATTATTCTGAGTATCATTCAATGACTCGGTGACACAATACAATCCAAGCGATATTACAATTGAAAGGCAGCAATGCTTTATTATTTGTTTGCGGGTTGCCATGAAGTTTTTAGCTTAATTTACTTTTATTTGATTCTATAATCTTTCCCGAAAAAACATGAAGACTTATATCTTTGAAATCTTTATTTGAAAATAGTGTCTCTAATCATGAATTCTCAGAATAATTCTTTATTTCGGTACAGCGCTTAATCTTGTTAATCTTTAGGGAGCTATAGAACTATATGAGAAATGAGACAGCATTAACGACCTAAATGTTTCCTAAAATTAATAACTCTAATGACAAAGCCTAAAATTACTATCACCGATCAGCAAAGAGTTTCCACAATCAGCGAGGCTCTTCCTTATATTCGCGAATTTAGCGGCAAAACTTTTGTGATCAAATATGGTGGCGCAAGTATGAAAGATCCATTGCTGAAAAAGAAAGTGATTGAAGATATTGCGCTTTTGCATTATGTCGGTGTTAGGCCAATTGTGGTTCACGGGGGGGGCCCCGAAATTAATCATATGCTGGGTCGTCTTGGCATAGAAAGCAAATTCCGTGATGGTCTGCGAATAACCGATGAAAAAACCATGGAAATTGTCGAAATGGTTTTAGCAGGAAAAGTTCAAAAAGATTTAGTTGGTCTTCTGGGTCAGGCTGGAGCAAAGGCAATTGGGCTTTCAGGCAAAGACGCAAATCTTATGCAAGCTTTTAGATTGACTAGTGATATTGGCGATGATTGGGGCTTTACCGGTGATGTGAAAAGTGTGTCGGTAGAAATTTTGGAATTATTGACAGCACAAGGATATATCCCAGTAATCAGCTCAGTCGCTCCAGATGAGAATTATCATAGTTGTAATATAAATGCTGATACTGTCGCTTCAGAGATTGCAATAGCACTCAAAGCCCAAAAGCTTATTTTGTTGACTGACACTCAAGGGCTTTTGATGGATAAAGATCAGCCAGAATCTTTGATTAGAAGAATAAATACTCAAGAAGCCTTGAAATTAATTAAGCAAGGAATTATTCAGGGCGGCATGATTCCCAAAGTAGAAAGTGCAATTGATGCTGTGAAAAAGGGAGTTGGCTCAGTTCATATTCTCAATGGTAATCATGATCATATTTTATTGCTTGAAACCTTTACTGAAGCTGGAGTTGGAACTATGATCGAGGCTGAGTAGTTCTTTAATCACAATTCGCAGAATAAAAACATTTGCTTCATGAACAATATGGGTTCTTATTTTGTTGAATTGATTAGTTTGAATTCAAGCTACTTGAGAGCACATTAGGTTTTGTAGCGTTAGTGAATGTAGTAAAACTTCCCCACCAAATCAAAAGTGAATTTCAAGTATATAGCTTTAGATTTTGGCTAATTCATAGTTTGGAAAATAAATTTTGATAATTTCTTTAGCATTTTTACCTTGATTAGCTAAATTTCTCGCACCGAATTGGCTAAGCCCTACTCCATGACCATAGCCTGAACCCCTGAAAGAGAATTTTATTTCAGTATTATTTGTTTTATCGGAAATGGTTTCCAATTTATCAACTACAAAAAAAGTACTTTTCAACCCCAAGGCAGCCCTGATTTTATCTTTAGGAATAATCAAAGATTCTCCTCTGGAGCCTTGTACAATCAACTCAATTATTCGACCAGTCTTACTTCTTTTAGAAATATTCAATGCTGTCACTTGATCAAGATCAACCCAGTTAAATTTCCAATTATTTTTCGCCTCATTTATTAACCTGGCTAATTCTCTCGAATCAATTTCTTTTGTCCATCGGAAATGTGGGGACACAACATCAAAACAATTCCATTTTTTAGCATCTTCACTAGTTAAGAATTCATAAACTTGTTCTTCAATTGATAAATCAAATTCTTTAGGTAATTTACTGCAAGTACTAACTCCCATGAGTGATTTACTATTGTTGAACCCAAACCATATATCATCAAAATTTGCAGTGTAACCTCCATCAGTAGAAGAATAAAGAGCTTGAACTACAGAACCAGTTTTGTCTTTGAGTACTATTCCTGTAGTTGCATCAATTGCATTATCAATTCTTTTATTTGTAACTGATAAACCACCATAAACCTGGCACTTTTGAGTTGAGCACAGATTATATCCTTCGGGCAAATAACGGTTTAAATTAGCTAAAGCATAAGTACGCGCCAATATAGCCTGTGTCTCGAGTGCCGCTCTAGGTGAATCAGCGCCAATTTCCAGTGGAACAACACCGCGAAGATAGTTTTCAATAGGCAATTCATTAATTACAGAGAATGTGCCAAAAGAATCAGGCGTAATTTCAATAATTCCAGGATAGGTTTTTGAATTAATAATCAGAGATTTGCCTAGCTTGCTTTGCAAAATGACTTTATTGCGATTAAATTGATATTCGGACTTTGGGTCAGCACTTGGAATCGATGAATAAGATTGCCAGCTCAATGTTCTTTTGCTCAAAGGTTTTTCTTTAATCCAGCTTGCATGAAATCCTTTGCGCGTTAAAGTCCGCATTAATTCATGTGGTTTTTCTGATAAAGTCCAAACTTCCCATGGTCTTGGATAATATACTTGCCAATTTTGCTCTGGGAAATAATCCTTCAAAACCTGCTCCGCATAATAAGCATCTTCATAAGTTGTAAATGAACCGACTTTGATTTTGCGGGTTTCCGCAATTTCATCAAAAGGAATCGGAAAAGAAACAACTTTTATATTCAATAAATCCAATTCTTCCGTCTGAGTTTGGCTCATATTGATTGAACCTGGCTTTTCAGGAAAAGTAATTTGGATTTTGTCTTTTGGATCTTGAACCTTTATTTGAAGACTTTCACCATAATTTCTGCCCAAATGTTGAATAATTCCGATCCTAATAAGTGGATTATCGGAGCGACTAATGGACTTTGCGCTTGAGCTTGTACTTAGACTTGATGCATTTAGCGTCGGATTTTGAGTTTTGGCATTTGAGACTATTGAAGGCGATAGGGATAAAGTAAATAGAATCGAAAGAAAAATAAATCTATTCATTTCTAGACCAAATGAAAAAGTCAACAATGAGAAATCAATTATTAAAAATCACAATTAAATAAGATTATCCTGAAAAGCCTGAATTAATCAGCTTGTGATACACAGTGATTTGAAAGTTTCCGCACCAGGTTAATGTTTTTTCTTGAGATCTATTTTGTACTCGCCTCATGGTGATAATGACTTCTATGGAGTTCAATAGAGCTTTTCGGGGAGAGATAAGCCAGAAGAACAAACAGCGGTATTAGCTTCGATAAGGCTTAATTTTTTAGGCAATCATTTTAGTTGGAGATGCACTTTACGTATGAATAGAAATAACAGAAACATGTCCTGCATTTCTTTCCAATATTTAATGGTGAAAAAATAATTCCACCATTAAATATTGCTTATGCTCACTTCTTCTTAAACAGAGGAAATTCAGAATAATTTGCAATGTAGTTTTGATAATCAATAATTCGTCTTACGCAAGACGCATGATTTTATTTAGTTTCCGAAACAAGTTCGGAATGACAACGAAAACTGGATCTTGTCATCCTGAGCTTGTCTCAGGAACTATCTCACCAAATAGAATGTTATTTTCGCGTAACATGAGTAACAATACGAGAATCTCTTCCCATTAATCATTCACATCTAATGTAAGTTTGAATATTATCTATCTTCAGTTGATGAAGAAATTGGGCCTAACATATCAGCGATTTCAGATAATAATTTTGAAATTAATTCTTCCTGAGCATCTTTAGAAGCGGACATTTGATCAAGATAACCTTCTAAATAACCTTGAAGACGAGCATATTTGACTTGAATTGAACCAGAAGCACCAGATAAAGAATTGCGATTAAAAGATTCTGAAGCAAAACGATTTCCTGGCAAGGTTGCTGTATTGTCGCTATTCATATTTGTGTATTTTTATTGATTAAGATTTAACTGCAATATTTTACTTGCAATTAGTATTTGCCCAATTTATTTAGGGATATCTCTATGAAATTCACAGTTTTTTAACTTCTAGATTTTAGTGCAGCTTTTCCTTGGAATATAAGCCCCTACTTTTAAACCTTATATTCAAACTTTGTATTCAAACCTTGTGAAATTAGTCAGTTAATGAGATCTGGTTTAAAATTTGACTATCTTTTTTGACATATTTTTTCGTAAATAATTTCTAGAGTTTTCTCAGTTTTAAATTTTCAACAACACGCAATATTATGAATCCTACTCAAGAATTGCTTTCTAATCCATCTCATGAAGTGAGTGATAATCTCAAAACCGAAGAAATGGTCATCAATATGGGGCCTCATCACCCAGCCACTCACGGGGTTCTGAGACTCAAATTGAAGCTTGACGGGGAATATGTTCGTGAAGCAGTGCCAGTAATTGGTTATCTGCATAGGGCAATTGAAAAGCAAGGTGAGCAAAGAAATTATTTTAATTATCAAGTTGATATTGACCGAGTCGATTATTTGGCGGGAATGCACAATAATGAAGCTTTCTCGATTGCGATTGAAAAGCTTGCAGGCATAGAGATCCCAGAAAGAGCAAAATATATTCGAGTCATTTGTTCTGAATTAAATCGTATTAGCTCTCATCTTCTTTGGATTGGAACTTGCTTAATTGATATGGGAGCCATGATGGGTTTTCCATTTTATCCATTCAGAGAGCGTGACCGCATTCTAAACTTCTTAGAAGAAATTTCTGGTCAGCGCATGATGTTTAACTTTATTCGTATTGGTGGGGTACAGAGGGATCCAAGTGCTGAATGGCTCAAAAATGTCAGAGAATTTGCAGCAAATGAATTTCCAAGCAGAGCTAGAGAATATGAAGCAATTGCAACTGAAAATCCAATTTTTATTGGACGCATGAAAGGTATTGGCTTTTTACCTCCATCAGTGGCTTTAGATCACAATATAACGGGTCCTTCTTTGAGAGCTAGCGGAGTCAATCTTGATTTGAGAAAAACCGCTGATTATTCGGTTTATTCTAAATTTGATTTTGAAGTCCCAACTGCAACAGACTCAGACTGCTATGCCAGATATTTGTGTCGTGTACGTGAAATGTATCAATCTGCCAAAATAATTGTTCAGGCTATTGATGCGCTTCCTGAAGGTCCAATCAGCGGAAAGAAAATATTGCCTGGTTTTAAACCACCAAAGGGTGAGAGTTATGGGGCCGTAGAATCAGCCCGTGGTAATTTAGGTGTATATGTTGTCAGTGACGGCACTTCATCTCCATACAGAGTTCGTTGGCATTCGCCATCATTTAATGCAGTTTCAGCTTTGCCTTATATGCTTACAAAGGGTGGCCCAGGAGAAACGAATCTGAGGATTTCAGATGTTATGGCTTGCATTGCGAGTATAGACTTTATTATGCCTGATGTGGATAGATAAGAATATTTAAGAGTTTTTCAAATCCAGAAAATATATAGCTTTTGTCGATTACGATCGTGAAAAGTTCAGTTCTGATTCAGTCTACTCACTGAAAGCCGAATTGAGATTTGACAAAATTTATTTATTCTTTTCTTTTAAGAAATCAACGTCTAGATTTAGGTTTATGCAGAATAGGGAAAAGCAAAACAGCATGGCTGTAATAAGGCTTATAGCTATAAAACAAAAGGCTGAAAATATTTAACAAAAAATGAGAAACGTTTAATGATTTGGGTAATTTTCTCTTAATTTGAGGGCAAGCCTAATTTAATACCCAGCCACTAATCTGATTAGTAGGAAAACGCAAAACAAAGGGGTAAATTCAATGTCAAAAATAGAGACAGGAACACAAAATGTTGAAGCAATGGTTTTAGCAAATACGTTAACTGAGAAAACTGGAGGAAAACAACAAGCTTTAGAAACAATTGCTAAATTACCAACAACTCAAACAGCAAGCACTAATCAAACCGATCCAAATATCGGTCCTCAAACTCAAAAAACAGGAGTTGGTACTTGTACAAACTGTCACGGCTAAACTTCTTCTTTTGGATTAGATAATCTAGGATCCTGAAAGATTCTTTTTATCTCAATAATTTCAAATCATTCATTTGGCGAGTATTAGTTTGTAAATAAAATTCAGATTGTCAGATCTTAGTTTGGCTTGTGCCTTTTTATGGGGATTTGAGGGCAAGTCAGCTAATTTGAATAAATCTGAGTTTTGTTTTCAAACATTTTGTTGCCATTTGAATGATTTTTCTTTGGGTAGAATTCATAGATCTTTTGAGAGTTTAAGCTGGAAGGTATAAAATTCAAGCTTTCTAACGCCCACCCCCCTGAGAGGGCTCCAAAAGAAGTCATAAAGTATCCTTTCGGAGATTTAGTGGGTATTCAAGAGTTTTGAAAATTATTTTGAGGATTTCGCAATGTTTGGCTTCCTTCTCCTAATGAAACAAAGCAAGAATTTAACAAATAATGAGAAATCTTTAATGCAGTTGGAAATCAATTCTTAATTAACGTGCAAGCTGAGTTTAACTCCTGATTCATATGCTGTTCATATAAAAGAAAAGTGAATTTAGCAATTGAAGTAAGGGGAGAAAGCTATCTCAACAGATGCAATTGGTAAAGGGGAAATTCGCGATTTTGGAATAACTAAACAAGACTTTGGGAATAGCAACAATACACAAGCTACTCCACCACCAGCACCTACATCGCAAGCCGAAAGACCTGATCCACCAGGATTGAAAACTCTTGGAACTGGTTAGGCTGACAAATCAAACACCACGAAACTTAGTCCAAGCAAGGCTATAAGATAGGGTAGTAGTGAATAATCCAATCAAAACAAAGATTGCAAATAGGGGTTGTTTTGATCGCTCAACTCGATAATTTTTTGTGAGAGATTTGTAAATATCTTTGAGTTTGGCTTCATCATGCCAGGCTTCATAATAGCTACCGCCAGTTAGTGAGGCTATGCTCTGAAGAGTGTCTCGGTCGAGTTGAGTGATTAGACCACCTTTAATCGTGATTCCTTGCGGGCTTCCAATTCCAATTGTATAAACTTTCACATTGGGGATTTTGCTTAGAGCTTCTAATGGTTCGATTCCTGCATTACTCTCACCATCACTCAAAAGTATTAAATGCTGGTCTTCCTTTGATTGAGTCAGAGTTGTATCTTTAGCGTTTTTATTTACTGAGAGTTTATTTGCCAGGCTTTTGTCAGATAACTTAAATGCCTGAGCTGATGAGGCTAATGCCTCGCCAATTGCTGTTCCATTTCCCAATGAATCAATATTTAGGCTTTGAATAACTTTGCGAGCAGGAGCTCTGTCTTTGGTGAGTGGTAGAGCAAGGCTGACATTTTTATTAAATAATTGAATTCCAAGTTCTACATCTTTAGGCAAACCATCAATAAACTTGAGGGCTGCTTCACGGGCCACAGAAATTCGATTTGGCTTAAAATCAGTGGCTTCCATTGATTTCGAAATATCAATCGATAAAATTACTTGCGCTGATTTCACCAAATGTTCATGAATAATAGAAGGCTCACTGAGAGCAATGCAAAACAAAATAAGCGAAATAATTTGCAGAAATGGAAGAAAATAAATTTTGTAATCTTTTCTCTCAGACTGAATTTCTTCTAAGACATTGAAATTTGACAATAAAAAAACTTTATCAGCTTGCGCTTTAGATGATATTTTCCAGACCAATAGTGCTAGTACCAAAATAATTGGAATGCCAAGCAAATATAGCGGAGCTTCAAAAGAAAACATTGAATAGTTGAATTTTGATAAGAAGTCTGAAGAGTTAGTCTAATTGCATTAATGAGAATTGATTGCAAAATAATAATCTAATTTATTTCTTTTACTTTTCTTTTGAATTCTATTTGCTGTATAAATAAATCAGTCAATCGAATCTAGTCTCAGAAATAAAATCTTTTAGTAATTTCTATTTTTTCAGTATGCTCAATTCAGCCTTATTGCCAGAAATATTGTCGACGCCCAGTAATTCTCCTAAAAGTAATTTCAATAAGAGTAAATTCACTAAAGAGAATATTTTTATTCAAACCAAGAATTTTTTGCCAGATTCTCTCCCAGCTTGGTCATTCACAACTGATACTCGTAATGTTCCTGAAAATAGTTGGTTTATTGCGCTAAAAGGACAAAGTTTTGATGGGCATGCATTTTGCGAGCAAGCTATTGCTAATGGCGCAAAAGGTTTAATAATCAGTGACTTAGAAGTGTTTGAGAAAATCGCTGGAGGCAATAACAGCCACATATCAATTATTTTGGTTGCGGATACTCTCAAGGCTTATCAGCTTATTGCTCAGCATCACAGAAGAGAATTAAGTCCAATTACAATTGCAATCACGGGCAGCAATGGGAAAACTACCACTCGTCAAATACTCACTCGGGTTTTATCTGTCAAGTACAAAGTTCATTCGAGTGAAGGTAATGAGAATAATGAAATCGGTGTTCCAAAAACGATTCTCAAACTTCAGCCTGAACATGAAATTGCGATCTTAGAATTTGGTATGCGTGGATTGAATCAAATTGAAGAATTAACACTTATTGCAGAACCTGATTATGCTTGCATTACTAATATTGGAACTGCGCATATAGGCATTCTTGGCTCGCGTGAAAAAATTGCTGAGGCGAAATCGGAAATTTTTCGTAGTTTGATAAATAATGAAAAAGCCCAAAAGAAAGCTTGGATTCCAACTAATGAATCTCTCTTAAAGTCATGGATAGAGAACGCTTGTAAGTCAATTACATTTGAATATTTCGGCAAATTTCAGAATGCAACATTCAAGGAAGGTCTGATGAGTTTTGAATACAAAAATTCACTTTTCTATTTCAAATCGCCAAATACAGCTTTGATTTCGGGTGTTTGTTTAGTAATAGATATTGCTCATGAATTGGGTTTAACTGATTCTCAAATTCAGCAAGGATTAAATCAATTTTCTCTTACACCTGGTAGAGGAGTAATTCATCATTTACCCTCAGGGGCTTTGCTGATTGATGAAACATATAATGCTAGTCCTGATTCTGTCTTGGCGCTTGCTGAATCTATTAATTGCCTAGCAAAACAGGAAAGCCAAACTGAACACAAAAATAAGATTTTAATTCTCGGTGAAATGGCTGAATTGGGCGATTTTAAGGGTGAATTGTTGGGTAAAGTTGCTAGCAAAATTACAGAATTGATCGATACCATTATCCTCATTGGAAAAGGGCTTGAATGTTTAGAAGAAAAAATCAATTCAAGTCAAACAAAAAAAGCTATTAAATTTGATTCAATTGAGAAAGCTTATGAATTTCTATTTTCAGAAAAAGAAAATTATCTAAACTCAAATTCAATTATAGGAATTAAAGCTTCCAGGATCTCAAAGCTAGAGCGATTAGTAAATTTATTGATTTTAGAAAACTCCTAAATCCCCTTAGGATGGGACTTACAAGCAAATAATCAAAGCTTTAGAGAAGAGAATGAATTTGAAACTTCTTAAGTGATATTTGCTAATAAGTTTTTTAATTCGCCTGATTCATGAAGTTCACGGGTAATATCGCAACCGCCAACAAATTCAGAATTAACGTATAGCTGAGGAATAGTTGGCCATTCGGAATAATCTTTCAGAGCTTCTTTTAACTCAAAATCTTCCAAAACATTTACTACCTTGAAAGGAATATTATAGGAATTGAGGATTTGAATGGTTGCCGATGAAAACCCGCATCGAGGTTGTTCTTTCGTTCCCTTTGCAAAAAGAATTATCTTATTGTTTTTTACTTCTTGCTCAATTGCTTCAATAGCTGTTTCTTTACTCATTTGTTTCTTATAGCTTATTTGTTAGAGCACTTACTTTTTGAACTTACTTGCGACAAGTATAAAGGAAATTTAAATGAGGGCATCTCAATAAATTCATTTTTAACAAATTTGATTTCAGGATTTCCCAAATAGGAAGTTAGCAAGTGACTAATTTGGAAAAGATCAATGCCAGGAATTTGAAAGTGAATTCATCGAAAATATTGTGTGCTTTGTTTGAGTTGCTGCTGAATTTACATTAGTCTGACTATACAAATTGAAGCCAAGTAAAATCAAAAAAAATTAGGAGGAGAGCAAAAATTGACTGCTAGTCGTTGCTCACCTACCTAATTTTTTTATCCGAGTTTCAAATTGCTTGATTAAACCATTCTCAATGAAAAGTAAATTTAGATAATTTCATTAAACTGGTAATTTACTATTGTGAATTTGTCCTTTGGAATATCTTTTAATAGTATTGAGTTTATGAATTTGACTTCCAACTACAAAAGTAAAAGCTTTTCCTGTTTGTCCAGCTCTTCCCGTTCTACCAATTCTATGAAGATAGCTTTCCGCAGCTTCTGGTACATCATAATTAAATACAGCTTCAATATTCATATCAATTCCGCGGGCTGCAACATCAGTAGCAACTAATATTTCAGTTTCACCTCTTCTAAAGCTATTCATTACTCTGTCACGTTGACTTTGTCTCATATCGCCATGCAAGCCATTTGCAAAATAACCTTTATCATTGAGGTTACGAACCACTTCATCAACTTGTCTTTTGGTATTACAAAAAACTAATGAAAATTTCAATTTGTACTCATTAATTAAATTAGTTAAAGCTTCTGGCTTAGCTCTTTCTTTTATTTCATAATAAAACTGTTCAATATTTGCTGAAGAAGATTCAGTTTGCGCAATTTTCACAAGTTTAGGATTTTTCTGATATCTCATTGCCATTCCCATTATGCGTTCTGAGACTGTGGCAGAGAAGAGAATAGTTTGTCTTTCTCTATTTGGTATTCTTTCGAATATTTCGTCAATTGCTTGTTTGAATCCAACATTAAGCATTTCATCGACTTCATCAAGCACAACAGTCTTAATGGAATCCATGTTTACGCTACGACGATTGATGTGATCCATTAAACGGCCTGGTGTGGCAACAATTACATTTGCTCCTCTTCTGAGAGCTTTGAACTGAATATCAATTTGCTGTCCGCCATATAATGAAACAATCGATACTTGTCTTTTGAATCTAGCGATCTTTTTGAATTGATCAGCAATTTGGCAAGCTAATTCTCTTGTTGGGCAAAGCACTAATACTTGAGGTTCTCTAATATTTGGATCTAATCTTTCGATTACAGGTATTCCAAAAGCGGCAGTCTTTCCTGTTCCAGTTTGAGCTTGACCAATTAAATCATGACCTTCTAAAAGATGTGGAATAGCTTGCGCTTGAATGGGAGAAGCTTGCTCAAATTTCAATGCTTCTAATGCGTCCAAGATATCCTTAGACAGGTTTAATTCTGCGAATTTCATGTTTTCTCAATTATTTTGTGTTGACGTAAATCTTTAATATAGTAAGACTTACATCTGAAATCATTAATAATTACAGAAAAATTTCGATAAATTTAGGGGGAGCTTTATAACTTTAAATATATAAGAAAATATAAAAGTAACGGGCTCTAACTC
>Ga0208362_1000552_pt1 | contig 12497 bp, 13 predicted proteins | sample LakMenEpi13Oct10_FD_150693 | JGI IMG/M metagenome (GOLD analysis project Ga0208362, IMG submission 150693) | Freshwater microbial communities from Lake Mendota, WI - 13OCT2010 deep hole epilimnion (SPAdes) | ecosystem: Environmental > Aquatic > Freshwater > Lake > Epilimnion/Euphotic zone ... | reverse complement strand
CCATTCAAAGCTTATTCTCAAATTTTGATTACAAAACCAAAGAATCTGATCTTTCAAATCAGCTTTCAATCCTAGATCTTTAATGGGACACTAATGATTCAATACAGAAATTGAAGATGGATCTCCAAACTCAGATGGATCTCTACCAAATGAAGCTAAAGGCAATTGACTAAGTGAGAATACAGAAAGTAAAAGTAAGGCTGGTATTTGAAATTTCGATTGAGTTAATTTTTTCGAAGTATTACTTGATTTTGAATTATTAGCTGAGTTATTTGTTAAATTCATGGAAATTTAGCTCCAGTTTATACACTGAATTTATGTTTCCCTTTTTATTTAAAAATACTCTTTTTGGTTGACAGCTCTAGAGAGTACTCGCATAAATATAGAGTTTATCCTCGTACTTTGCTAGGTAAACCCAAAAGCCTACAATGATTACTAAAAATTATGTTCGGATTTATTTATCTTCTTAGAACAAGATTGAGAGGACTGGAAGGATAAAAAACTCTTCCTTTCATAGAGGTGGGGCATTTTCCTGAGCTTGCTGGGCGAGATATACTAAACTTTATTCTGACTCACAACTTTGTGTTTAGATAAATTAATTAATATTCCGACCATAAACCCAGTCATGATAATCGAAGTTTTTCCATAACTAATAAAAGGTAATGGTACTCCTGTCATAGGTAATAATCCTATTACTCCGCTGAGATTGAAAATAGCTTGCAAAGCCAAAGAAAATACAATGCCTAAACCTAAAAGACGTCCAAATCCTCCAGGAATTTTGAGTGCAGCTGCATTACCTCTCCATAAGAAATACACAAATCCTCCTACTATTAACAATGAACCCACTACTCCTAATTCCTCTGAAATAACGGGGAAAATATAGTCGGCATAACTTACAGGTAAATAGCCTAATTTTTGAATTGAATTGCCATAGCCAACTCCAAAGAGCCCTCCATTACCGATTGCATAATAAGATTGCAACAAATTGTATCCAGCACCAAGCGGGTCTTTTTCGGGTGAGAGCCATCCTTGAAATCTTTCCATTTGATATGGATTAAGTTGAAGACTAAGAACAACACCGGCAAAGCCTGTAACTAAAGCTCCAATTGCCAAAAATAAATTTAGTCCTGATGCAAATAACAAATACCCAATTGTTGAAATAATAATTACGGCTGTTCCCAAATCAGGCTCTTTGAGTATTAGTACAGCCATAACCAAACAAATAATCAATCTCAACAAAATAGGCCCACTATTCCATTTGAAATTTGCAAGTCCATCTGCCATTAATATCAAAGCGGCAATTTTGGCAATCTCTGATGGTTGAAAAGTTAATGGTCCCAAATTAAGCCATCGCTCAGAGCCACCGGCGGAAATACCTAGCGAGGAAAAATCAACCAAACAAAGAAAACAAATACATAAAACACTTAATATCCAACCAAATTTTCTTAGGTAGCGATAGTCAAATAAACTTGTTAGAAACATTACTATTCCACCAAGTCCAACTGCAATTGATTGTTGAACAAAAAGAGCAAGTGGATCTCTGGCTGATTTTTCAGATTCATAGCTAGAAGCGCTAAGCAACAGAATCAAGCCAATCGATGCAAAACCACAAACAAATAAAATCAATCTTGAATCAGGTCTTCCAATGATATATTTTTTTATTTGATTCATTTCTTAGCGAGTTTGTTTGTGCTTATAAATTTACATTACTAGAGACATCGAATTGGAATAATAAGCAGAGTGAATTTGATGGATTTAATTTTTATGTCGTTTAGAATCACCTATTTATGTTACGCAAAACTGGAAGACCTGACTCCCAGACTTTCTCCATTAAGAGAGAGCTCACCCAGCCACGAAGATGATTTTTTTGTGATTTTTACGTAATGTAATTTATCCTATAAAAAATTCAAAACATGGATAATTATCAGCATTCTATCAGTATTTTATTTTGCTAATCTTATTTCACGAACATATTTAATATCTTTCAAATGAATCTTCAAATCGTCTTACACAAATCTTTTGTTTGAATAAAATCCTGACTGTGAAATATCCAAAAGCTAAAATCACTCAATAAAATCAATGGCAACTTTTATTTTACCTTTCGAAAAAATGCATGGATTGGGCAATGATTTTGTACTCGTGCATTACAAATATTTACCACACAGTCTTTCAGAGGAAGAATTGGCCAAGAAACTTTGTGATCGAAATTTTGGAATTGGTGCCGATGGCCTAATAATCGTGAAGCCTGGCTCAGAGGGTGGAGATTTTGCTTGGAGTTACATAAACTCAGATGGCAGCACCAGCCAAATGTGTGGAAATGGAATTCGTTGTTTTGCCAAATATGTCTTTGATAGAGGATTAACAAATAAATCAGAATTTGAAGTGGAAACACTTGCTGGAATAATTAAGCCATCAGTTCAAGAAAATGGCGAAATCAAAGTTAATATGGGCCCTCCAATTTTAGAGCCCAATGAAATACCGATCAAAATTCCAGAAGGCGAAGCCAAAAGAATAATTGATTATCCAATTCAAGCTCATGACAAAGAATTTCTCTTTACGCCAGTGAGTATGGGAAATCCTCATGCAATTACCTTTCTCGATTCTGAGGATGAATTAAACGATTTGGATTTGGAAAGATACGGGAAAGCAATAGAGAATCACCCTTATTTCCCTGAGAAAACCAATGTTGAATTTGCATTTGTAAGAGACTCAATACAACATAGCGATTATATTGATTTGCGTGTCTGGGAAAGAGGTTGTGGGGCGACACTAGCTTGCGGCACTGGAGCCTGTGCAACGGTTGTAGCTGCTCAAATAAAGAACTTGGTTTCTCCTGATAAACCTATTACCGTTAAATTACCAGGCGGTGAATTGCTCATTGAATGGAATAAATTAGAAAATGCGATTTTTATGACTGGTCCAGCGAAAAGCGTATTCATAGGCCAAATAGAGTTGGAAGTTTAGGGATTTTCCCCAAATCAGCCATGGTTTTCAGCTAAACGCTGTCTTTTGAAATATGTTGCGGGCATTGATCAAGTAAGAAATCCCTACTTGGTTTTAATGCTTATGCCACTCAATATTACAGGCGATCTTATTGGAAATGCTTTTGTTCAAGCCGCAACTACAAATACTTTTAATTTACAAAATGCTTTAAAAAATCAAAACGGACTGAATAGCAAAAACAACGGTGGTTCACCCAGTTTAGGTCAACTGCAATCTCAATCTACTGTGTCATCAGAAGGAGGTTTTTCCAATCAACAGAAAGCCTCAATTGCTCTCGGACAAACTGCAGCGTCAGGATTAAATCCTTTTCGGGATCTATCAGCTACTTCTTCAGGAAACTGGACCGTGCAAGCAAAAGGAACTGTTCAGTCTTCCACAAAAAAAACAGCTGAAGATTTAGCAAAATCTTTGATTGCAAGCTATACAACTCCCACAACGCCAATTAATGTAAGTGCACCTGCTTCTCCGCCTTTTGCCATAGACTTTGGAGGCAGTTCAGTCTTTAATGGTTTACCTTTTAATAAATCTGTAGAGGCAACAACTAATTCTTCGCTAGGTCAAATTGCTTTTGCCGCGCAGGGAGGAATAAATAGAGATTACAATTTCACAGCTGATGCAACCGAAACACCAATTGGCGGGGGGCAATCTAGTTATTTGCTAGTCGGCGAAGTCACAAATAATCACAGTGGAGGTATTCAAGCTGCTGGAACTAGCACCGTTCAATCAAACAGAAAGAAATTTGATAGCAATAATATGCTTAATAATTTTGATTTAACGGTTGGTGGTAGTTTTGAAAATAGTGCGTTGGCTTTATTGGGAATAGGCTAAAAATTATTGGAAGATAGAACCTTTCTTCATTTTATCCATTCAATCCGATTGCGACACTGAATAATCCCAGCTTTCAATCGGTCTCTTAACAATAGTGACTCGATCCAAAAGTCTTTCATAATCAAGCCCTGATATTTTATTTTCTGCTTTTAACAATAAAACTTCATTCCACTTATTTTCCAGTTTATCATTAATAAATGGTCCGGCATTGCCTTCAATTGAGTAAATCCAGACTCGTTTATTTCCCAGATTTGTTTTTTGAACTCCACCTGCCACAGAATTTGGGGGATCATCTAATTCAGTTTGTGCCGATTTGTAAATAATTCCGTTCCCCTTTTCTTTATTTCCTTCTTGATCCATTTCAATTGACTTTGCTAAATAAAATCCCATATGGCTTGCCTGATCAGATTTTTTATTAACCATAATCAAAAGATCTCCTGGCATCAAACTTTCTATTGAGGCTTTTGTATTCGATAATGAATTAGTTAAACCATTTCTTTTGGCCCATTGCAAAATAAAATCAACCTGCACTGGATGACAATGAAATTTTTTATTAGCTTCTTTGCAAGATTGGTTGTACTGATCAATAGAGAGAAACGAGAAACCAAACCCTGCTTGATTAACAATTGCCGTTGCAAAAGCAGCACACCAAGCCCAATTATCTGCTTTATCTGAACCTAATTCGCGGCCGGGATTTAAAAGACCAGCTGCTTTGAAAAATTGACTAATAAAATTCTGTCCATTTTTAGAATCATCATTGGGTCCATCAATTTCTTGCACTCCCAGATTTAAAGACTTTGTTGCTAAATACAAAATTTTGGCTCTTTTGAAATTATTAGTATCTTTTGAAGAAGACTGCAAATTATTGATCTCAGAACTAATAATCTCAATATCTTTGGATGTAACCCAAGTATAAAAACTCCCCATAAATTCATCATCTTGAGATTGTTGCAAGCATAAAGAAATGTCATTTAAACATTTTCGAGTATTTTCAATATATTCAATTACATATTCAATATTTTCGATTTCATTTTTTGCTTTTCTAGTATTCAGAACCAACAATTGACCTTGTCTTAGCTTATCTAGACTGGGAGTTAATTTATAGCTTTTAACAGATAGTTTGATTGAATCTGACAAAGGAAGAGTTTGCAAAACACCTAATGTTTCTTGAATTAATTCTTCTGGACTTCGTTCATCAAAAATATTTTCCCTTTTTTCATTACTTTGCTTTTGAATTTTATTATTTTCATTCAAAACCTTGCCTGGAGACTGATTTGAATGAATGCTTGATTGAATATTTGTTTGAATAATGTTTTTTGTCTTGGAAGAAGTTTTTGACGAACTATTAAAATTGTTTGCAGAAGATTTCTTCTTTTCCTTCCATTTTGATAGAAAAGCCAATTTGCTTCCTAAATGACTTGATTGAATGGGTGAATTAATTGAATTTGTTTCTTCAGCAAGAACTAATTGATTTGAAAAACCAATAAATATATTTAGAACTAAAAATAACGCAATTTGAAAAGTATGTTTGCAAAAACAGATCAACTTTAAGCATTCAGCCAGAGAGAAATGAGGCTTTGCTTTAACTAATGATTTCTTATTAAACATTTTTGTATTCGAAAGCAAATCAATTATTTCCAATATTTGTTTGTAAAAGTTTTTCAGTATATTTAGACAATATATCCACTTCAAAGTTCACCAAATCACCAATTTTTAAATACTTAAGGTTTGTTTCATTCCAGGTATGCGGAATAATGGCAACACTAAAAACATTACTTTGATTCTCGATTTTAGCTACCGTTAAACTTATTCCATTGAGGCAGACAGAACCTTTATTGACTACATATTTACTCAAATAATCAGGTATCTCAAAAAACACTTCATAGCTTTCACCGATTTGCTTATAGCTTAGTAATTTAGCAACACTATCAATATGACCACTCACAAAATGCCCTCCCATACGAGTTGAAGGAGTAAGCGAGAGTTCCAGATTCACAAAATCACCAGTTCGAATTAACCCAAAATTAGTTTTACTAAGAGTTTCAGAAGATGAAAAAAATTGTCCAATTGTGTTATGAAGCTTCTCTAGCGTATGGCAAGACCCATTGAGAGAGATACTTTCGCCAATTTGCAGATTCTCGGAAATAAGCTTGCCCAAATCAACATATAATCTCAGCCCTGAATTGTAATTTTCAAGCTGTTTTATTCTTCCAATTTCTTGAATAATGCCAGTAAACAAAACCTTTTCCTCTTTCAATTACTATTTCATTTAGCTTTTTCGGTGAAAATTTATTTAACTTCAAACAATATTCGAGAAGATTTTTGATCAGCTACTACATTCATAAGGTAATTGCCAGGCTGGAGAGCTGCCTTATCCATGGTTTTATTAAGTTTAGTTTTATTTGATTGATTCACCAAAATTATTTTAGGCTTTGCAGCATTATCTACAATTCCTCTATCCGTAAAAGGGAAAATATTGATAATAATCATTGATTTGTCTTTGACTTCAAACTCCAAATCAGCTGAAGCAGAAACAGGCGATTTCACTTTAGCTTCCTGACCAGCAACTTTAACTTTAAAAGGAAGTGGGTTTACCTCATCCGCCCTGACTAAACCAGTCAATGAAATTAAAAAAGCACAAAACACAAAAAAAAGTTTTTTCATAATTATGAGTATCTGATTGTGAGTTAATCGATCATTTGCCATGTGAACAAATTGTTTGTTGCAAAAGAATTGAGCAATTCAATTTTATATTTAAATCAATAAACTTTCTATTTCATTAGCTCAGCTCTAATTGTTTCTTCAACTGATTTTGAAGTTGGACTTACCCAAGGAGCAAATTTCTTAATAACTTCACCATTTTTGCCAATAATATATTTTTGAAAATTCCAAGTTACATCACCTTTAGACTTAGTCAGCTTTTGATAAAACTCATTTTGTTCTTTTCCCTTCACATGGACTTTGGTAAATAACGGAAAAGTGGTTTTATAACTTAAAGTACAAAATTTCTTGATTTGTTCTTCATTACCAGGCTCTTGGCTTGCGAAATCATTTGATGGAAAAGCTAATATTTCCAAACCTTTATCTTTGTACTTTTCATAGAGAATTTCCAAATCTTTATATTGGCCTGTAAAGCCGCACTTAGAAGCTGTATTCACAATTAGCAAAACCTTACCTTTATATTTGCACAAATTTACTGGCTTTCCATCAATGTCATTAACGTCGGTATTTAAAAGATTAGAGCAAGATTGTGATTGAAATTTATCTTGTGTTTTCGCATCTATTGAATCATTCATAAAGGCGGAGAAGATCAAAAGGGTATTAATCAGAGCTAATTTGATTTTAAGCTTTTGCCAGAATTTTGTATTCATAATCTAACTTTTACCAAAATTTATTCTGGGGAAATTCCTAAACTAAACAGGGTTTAATAACCAGTTTGTAAGCTTAATTGTAAGAGAGGGATTGCACTTTATCCTTATCAATTTCAAGGGGTTAATGTCATGGCTATAAACAATAAAGCTCAAGCAAAAAACAGAGAAGAACTTTTAGCCAAAGGGTTATTTAATAATGGTCAAAAACCATCTTCTTTGAAAGAAACAAAAAAAACTTCACCTTCACAATCATCAGTAAGACCAACTGACATACTGTCTAAAGCTCCTGAAATTCCTCCAGTTGCTAATCTTTCAGTACCAACTAAGCAATTGAATGAAAAACCTCCCGAGATAAAGCCTCAAACTTCTCAGCAAGCTACTACACCTTTAACTTTTCTATCAAAGCCTCCCAATTCTTCAGGGCAACCAACAAATCCATCACCACAAGGATCCACTTCATCTCTGGCCCAAATAAAAAACGCTCCGCCACCAGTTACTACAACACTACATAGTCAAAATGCAAATCCGCTAGGAGGCAGCGGAAATACTGGTCCAAAGAACACAGGTATTGTATTTATTGGAATTAAAAGCTCCCCTGCTTGATAAACTATTTGTATGATTTTGTTTCTCTTCTATGCTGGCGACAATATTCATAGAGAGCGATGCTGGTTGCGGTTGCCACATTCAGGCTTTCTACTAGACCATATTGAGGGATTTCAATTACATAATCACATTGCTCAACCATTTCATCGCTCATTCCCTCTACTTCATGCCCAGTCACAATTACTGAATTAGCTGGAAATTCAAAATCCCAAAGCGGAATGCTTCTTGAATGTTGTTCCAGAGCGATTTTTACATAACCTTTTTTTGTGGCATATTCAATTACATCTTCTTCAACTTGAATATTTTCCCAATTGGCAGTTCCAGCTGTAGCGGCCTTATTGTAAACAGCACGGTCTAAAATAATTTCTTGAATTAAAAAAGCATTTGCAGTTCTAATAATTCCACCAACATTTTCAACAAATTTTGATTGAGGAATTGCAACCGCGCAAGGAAGCCTTCTTGAATCAAGATCTTTTTTCATTTCTTGGCGTCTTTCGCTCCAAAATTTGATTTGTGGTTTAGACATAATTATTAAAAAACTTTGTTCTCAGAAATTCTTACTCCCCCTTACAAGGGGGGCTGGGGGGTGTAAACATGTTTAATTTCTTTCATCCAATGAATCAATTGAAAGATTCTCCTCTAAAGAAGTTTTTTCTTCAACCTTTGCGGTAATTGCTTTGGGCTTGGGAATAGGCTTAGTAATAACTTTTAAAGTATTCGGTTTAATGGGATTCTGAATTGTATTTGGAGTAGATGGTGAAATTATAGTTTTAGTTTGACTAATAGCTTGATTAGTGTTTTGAATTGTTGCTGAAATCTTTTCTTTTTTCTTATCATTAGAACTAGGAATATTCTTAGCTGGAGCAGAAAGTCCAGAAGACAATGATTGATTTGAATTCACCACTGCCAAATTATTTTCAGCTAAATTGTCTAAATTAGTCTGAACTTTCTTTTCTTGAACTTTGACTTCTTCAGACTTAGCGACAGCAAGCTGTTTTGTAAGATTTTGCTCTTCTATCATTTTGGCTTGTTGCATTTGCAAGACTAAGCTATTAATAAATTTGGCCTTGTTGCCAGGGAAAAGCACCAACACGTCAGTTGCTTGAGAGCTATCCTCAAATAACTTCACTCTAATCATGAGCTCAGAATTATTTCCATCATTGCTAACTTCCATAACAGTCCCAACTGGATATGACATTGGGAATAATCTTTCCACACCAATTGGGCTTATATCAGTAGTTTGCACCAAATCACCCTTTTGAACGTCAGAGCCAATCGGCACAAATTTCAACTGAGCATAACCTTGCTTATCCCCAAACAAAACTCCTAAAACTTTCGAACGGTGAATCATGGAACCAAAGCGGACTTGAGCCCCTGACATAAGTTCAACAATTGAATAGTTTTGCTCCACTCTTCGTATGCGACCCAGAATTCCTTTATGCGTAACAACCACCATTCCCGTTTTGACACCTTCAACTGACCCTTTGTCAATAATGACTTGCTTTTGCCATGAACTAGGTGATCTAACAATAATTCTTGCAGCCACTGATTTTGGGAAATATTCATCTCGCATTTTGAGCGACTCTTCACAAACACTATCTCTTTGAGCAATCACTCTTAAATTATTCAATTCTTCATTAGACTTCTTTAGTTGAATTTCAAGCTCGTGAATAGTTTGGAATTGTTGTTCTATTAAGTCTTTTGAATTGGTTGTTTTTTTGATTTGAAGATTGGCTTGCGAAGAAACTAATTGAATAGTGGACGTAGCAGACTTTGCAATAAAAGTACAAGCTTCTTGAATAAGTCCTCTCAATGCAAAAATTGCAGCACAGAAAATCAAACTATTAACTATGACTTTATTAATTAAACTTAGGTTTTTTGATGGTTTAGAAGCCATTTAAATAATTTGCGAATTCGACAGAAAAATTTGGCCAGGAGCTTGATAAAGAAAGAAACAACAATAACAATAAAAAAATCTTTTATAGTGCCTTTGAATTTTAGCAATAGCAAAGATTTTTTCTCTTTAGACTTTGTGTTTCATTTATGGAAGTTACCTTTATATTCTTAGAGAGATTATTTTAGTTTGATAAATATAAGAAGTAATGATTGAGATTGAGAATAAAAATCAAAAAAAGAAAGTCATCGTTGTAGGAGGTGGTTTTGCAGGATTAACCGCTGCACGCAAACTTTTAAAAGAAGGATATCAAGTTGAGTTGATTGAAAAAAGACCTATTTTAGGTGGTAAATGGTCAGCCTGGAAAGATGAAGCAGGAGATTGGATCGAAACTGGTTTGCACGTATTTTTTGGAGCTTATGATGAAATTTTTGATTTAATGAAAGAGCTGAATATCTATGATCGAATTGATTGGAAAGAGCATGTTTTAACTTACACGTTAGACAAAGGAGAAAGATTCGAATTCAGAACAATCAATTTGCCAAGTCCTTTTCACCTTTTGCCCGCAGTTTTTCAAAATCACTATTTTTCACTGATGGAAAAACTTTCACTAGGCAAAGCTTTGTTTCCGATTATTTTTGGAAGCAAAAAATACTATGATGAGCAAGATAAAAAGACATATCAAGATTGGCATAGAAATTTGGGTATTTCCGATAAAATGCTCAAAAAAATGTTTTTGCCAATGACACTCGCCCTCAAGTTTCTCCCTCCAGAACATATATCCGCCAAAATAGTTTTAGATGTAAGTGGTACTTTTCTTCGCCAAAACACAGCCAGCAAAATTGGCTTATTGAAAGGGTCTCCTGATACTCATTTAACTGCTCCAATTTGTGAAGATATCTACAAAAAAGGCGGAATTATCACATCTGAACTTAAACTTGCCAAAGTTGAGTTGAAATCAGACAAATCAATTGATCACTTAGTTTTTGAAGATAAAAATGGACAAACTATTCAAAAGCAAGCGGATAATTACATTTTTGCTTTGCCTATTCACAATTTACGCAAATTATTACCTAAACAATGGATTGATGAGCACGATTACTTTAAGGGTTTAAATCAAATTGAGAGTGTGCCAGTTGTAACTCTTCATTTATGGCTCGATCGCCAAATTTCACAAATTGACAATATTTTATTTAGTCCTGATGGTTATATTCCAGTTTACGCTGACATGAGCAATACGACTGATGATTATAAAAGAAATGGAAAATCACGCTTCCAGTTTGTAGTGGCTCCTGCTTTCGATTTTATCAATATGACAGATGATCAGATTGTCAATAAAATCTGGGAAGGCATAAAAGGTATTTATCCCGACACAGCTCCCCAAGCAAAAATTGAAAAAGCTAAAGTTGTAAGAATACCCCGCTCAGTTTATTGGCCAGCTAAAGGAACTGACAAATTAAGAGTTTCACAAAAATCACCTATCAGGAATTTAGCGATCGCCGGTGGATATACAAAACAAAGATTTTATGACAGTATGGAAGGAGCGGTAAGAAGCGGTAATAGAGCAGCAGATGTAATTATTACTCAAGATCAAGGTCTAAATTGGAAAGATAAAGATTAATTGCAAAAATATTTTAAGAAATATTTCTGAGAACAAAATAATCAAAAGAAAAGCCACACTCAAAAAACATTATTAGATTCTATTGAAAAGGCAAACAAATATTGAGTCATAAATTTAACAATAAAGTTTTTACTCGAATCTTTATAGATTCTTTGATGATTTGCTTGGGAATTATTTCAGCCAGTTTTGGATTAAAAGGTTTTCTCATACCCAATAATTTTATTGATGGAGGAGTAACTGGTTTCTCGATGCTCCTTTCCAAGCTTACACATATTGATCTTGCTGTTTTATTGGTCTTGGTTAATATTCCTTTTTTATTAATTGGGCTTAAAAAAATTGGTTTACGTTTTGCGATTATAAGTAGCTTGTCCATATTAGGACTGGCTTTGGCTTTTGAGCTTATTCACTATCCTTCTATTACCCAAGATAAGCTATTGGCTTCAATTTTCGGAGGATTTTTTCTTGGTGGCGGGATTGGAATTGCTATTAGATTTAGTAGCGCATTAGATGGAACAGAAATACTTGCACTTATTTTGAGTAAAAAAGCTGGCTTTACAGTTGGCGACATTATTCTGACAGCCAATATTGTGATTTTTGTCTCTGGAGCTTTCCTGATTGGTATTGAATCAGCTTTATATTCGATTTTGACTTATTTTTCTGCATCCAGAACAGCTGATTTTATTATTCATGGTTTAGAGGAATATACTGGGATTACTATAATTTCGGGCAAAAGTGAAGTTATTCAAAATGAGATCAGAAATCAAACTGATTTAGGCGTCACTATTTATAAGGGCATGGGAAGTTATTCTCAAAATGATCAGGATATTATTTTTTGTGTAGTCACAAGGCTGGAAATAAATAAAGTTAGAGATATTGTTTATGAGATAGATTCAAATGCTTTTTTCTTTACCAAGATACTCAATGAAGTAAGAGGTGGAACTATTAGGAAATTAGATTAAATAAAACAAAATGAATCAAAATCACAAATATTAAATTAAACAGAAATCATTAATCATTTCAAAAGGTATAAGGTAGAAAACTAAATTAAAAACAAAAAATCATTTTTTTCGAGTTAAAGAAAAAATAGCGCTTTTTCTATTCAGACAAAAGTTTAATAATCATCTGAATCTTTCTCCTAGTGCTAATTCCACGGTGCATGCTCACCTTAGCCTTTAGG
>Ga0208362_1000547_pt1 | contig 12548 bp, 12 predicted proteins | sample LakMenEpi13Oct10_FD_150693 | JGI IMG/M metagenome (GOLD analysis project Ga0208362, IMG submission 150693) | Freshwater microbial communities from Lake Mendota, WI - 13OCT2010 deep hole epilimnion (SPAdes) | ecosystem: Environmental > Aquatic > Freshwater > Lake > Epilimnion/Euphotic zone ... | reverse complement strand
ACGAAGAAGGTGGTGAGGAAAAACCTGATACCAAAATTGTTGCTGAAGGTCTAATATTCCCAATTTTATGTCATGAGATTATCAAAGGTCTTGAGGAATCTATTGGTAGACATGGATTACCTGAAGACCCTAATATGTCTCAACAAGTAAGAGACGTAACTGATGTATTGTCAAATGAACCAATGCAACTTAGAATCGGTCCTGAAATTGTTGAAAAAATTAGATTTGCATTACCTGATGAGATGTTCGATGATGAAAACAAAGGTCTCACACCTTGGTTTCATTCAATCCTTTATAAAACAGAGGCAAAAGAGTTTTTGGAAATTATTGGTAATGCAATATCTGAAGACGAGTCCAAGGTGAAACGTGCAACTGCAAAATTCAGAGAAATAATGAAACAGGCACAACAATCCAAGAAAGAGTATGATGAATTCAAAGGTGAGGAAGGTAGCGATGACGATGATGATTTTGGACTTGATGACCTTTATAGGGATTTAGGAATTCCAAGACCATAAAAAATTCGAATATGATTTAATTTTGTGAACAAAGAACAATTAATTATAGAATATACGAAGTGTATGAGGAGTACTCCTTATGCACTTCGTTCTTATTTACAGACATACGATAATACAGTATCAAAGTATGTCCCATTAGAACTTTTTCCTGACCAAGTTTCACTACTTGAAGATTACGAAAGCTACAACGAAAACATTGCATTAAAATACAGACAAGCGGGGGTTTCAACTGTAACCGCGGCTTGGGCGTCAAAAAAACTTGCGTTTGCAAGAAAGGAAAAACCTGAAAAAGTTCTAATCATCGCCAACAAGTTGGACACCTCTGTGGAAATGGCCAACAAAATAAGGGCATTTATTGAACAATGGCCTGATTGGGTTGATATAAGATTCTCTGTAGAAAAAAACTCCCAAAGACATTTCAAATTAAATAATGGATGTGAAGTTAAAGCGGTGGCGACATCCAAAGATGCTCTTAGAGGTTATACACCAACAATTCTTATTTTTGACGAAGCAGCCTTTATCGAGGCCGATGGAGACTTCTGGTCTGCCTGTATGGCCTCACTATCTACTGGTGGTAAAGTAATCGTAGTTTCAACTCCAAACGGTTACGACCCAATCTATTATGAAATCTATGACCAAGCATTAAGAGGTATGAATGATTTCAAAATCTCTGAAATGTTTTGGTATCGAGACCCTCGATATACAAAAGATTTATACATGGTAAAAACGAATGATTTGGTTCATTATCTTTTGAATCGAGAAGATTATCCTATAGATTCCGTAATTAACTTAGCCAATCATAATCCTTATGAAAGAGACCATACCATTGTAACGGATTACATATCACAAGGGTATAAACCTTGCTCTGCATGGTTTGAGGGAATGGTAAAAAAACTCAAGTACGATAGACGTAAAGTTGCTCAAGAACTTGAATGTAACTTTTTAGGATCGGGTGATAACGTATTCGATTCAGAGTTGATGCAAAACATTTCCAAAAATCAACTAAGACCTCCACAAGCCAAACTTATGGGTAACGCTCTTTGGATTTTTAAGGAACCTGTAAATGGTCATAAGTACGTTATGGGAGTTGACGTTTCTCGTGGTGACTCTGAGGACTTTTCATCAATTCAAATTATTGATTTTGATGAGAGGGAACAAGTATTAGAATATGTTGGTAAAGTTCCACCAGATGTATTAGCCGAAATTGCCTATAAATGGGGAACAATGTACAACGCATTCTGTGTAATTGATATTACAGGTGGTATGGGAGTTTCAACCGCCAGAAAAATGCAAGAATTACAATATCAACCCGGATTGTATGTTGATGGAGTCGATACTTCTAACAAATGGAAGTGGGACCCGAAAATAAATGAAAAAATTCCTGGTATTAACTTCAACACAAAAAGAGTACAAATTATTGCGGCATTTGAAGAGGGAGTTAGACACGGATTCAAAATATATTCCCACAGAACTTATAATGAGATGAATACCTTTATATATATTCATGGAAGACCCGACCATCAGAAAGGACAACATGATGACTGTATTATGGGCCTTTCCATGGCGATTTATGTTGCTGAAAAATCATTTCAATCATTAACTAAAGTTGTTAATCACACAAAAGCCATGTTGAATTCATGGGCATCAGTTGTGAATGAGAATAAAAATACTTCAGAATTTTTTAATCCAATGGTACCTCAAATGGGTAGAGACCCAAACCTAAATAATAATGGTGCTAGTAAAGCAGATTATCAAAAATATGGTTGGTTATTTGGTGCTAAATAACTATTTATATTATCAGGGTAAATAGTAAAATTACGTATGGCAGAACAAAATATGACAGTTTGGCAAAGATTGTCACAAACATTTGGACCGAATTCACTTCTCAACCAAGATTATCCGACATTTAAGTTTGATAAAAAGGAACTCCTGCGAACCAAAAGCAGAGAAGAATACGAGAAAGAAAAACTCCAAGCACAACAAACATATTACCTTACCAATCAATGGTCGAAGGTAGAAAACAACCTTTATTCACAGGCAATTTACTATGAACCAACAAGGTTATCTGCTCAATACGATTATGAGTCGATGGAATATACTCCTGAGATTTCTGCTGCGTTAGACATTTATGCCGAAGAATCTACCACAACAAATGAAGATGGATTTATTCTACAAATTTATTCTGAATCAAAAAGAATAAAAGGGGTATTGGCGGACTTATTTAATAACGCATTAGATATCAATACCAATTTACCTATGTGGACAAGAAACACGTGTAAATATGGTGATAACTTCGTCTACTTGAAATTAGACCCTGAAAAAGGAATTGTTGGAGTACAACAATTACCTACAATTGAAATTGAAAGACATGAGGTAGGTGCAAGTGGTAAAATTGCAACGGACGTAAAACAAGAAGTTGATAAAGATAGAAAGGCACTACACTTCACTTGGAAAAACAAAAACATGGAATTCCAATCATGGGAAATTGCTCACTTCAGATTATTGGGTGACGATAGAAAACTTCCTTATGGTACCTCTATGTTGGAAAAGGCAAGAAGAATTTGGAAACAATTATTGTTATCTGAAGATGCGATGTTGATTTATCGTACATCAAGAGCACCTGAGAGAAGAATGTTTAAGGTGTTCGTTGGAAACATGAATGATGACGATGTTGAGGCATACGTACAACGTGTTGCTAACAAGTTCAAAAGAGAACAAATTGTTGATAGTAAAACAGGTAACGTAGATATGAGATTCAACCAAATGGCGGTTGACCAAGATTATTTTATTCCTGTACGTGACCCTGCAGCACCAGATCCAATCACAACACTACCAGGTGCAACAAACCTATCAGAAATAGCCGATATTGAATATATCCAAAAGAAACTATTAACCGCACTTCGTGTACCTAAGGCTTTCTTAGGATTTGAAGAAGTTGTTGGTGATGGTAAAAACTTGGCGTTACAAGATATCCGTTTCGCTCGTACGATTAACAGAATTCAAAAGAGTATGTTGGCAGAACTAAACAAGATTGCTATTGTTCACTTATTTTTATTAGGTTTTGAAGACGAGTTATCAAACTTTACCATAGGATTAACAAATCCTTCTACTCAAGCGGATTTATTAAAGATTGACGTTTGGAAAGAAAAAGTATTACTTTACAAAGATTTGGTTTCCGACCCAGGAAATGGAATACAGGCGACCTCATCTACATGGGCTAAGAAACACATATTTGGATGGTCTGATGATGAAGTTCGTTTAGACTTACAACAACAAAGAATTGAAAGAGCCGTAGGAGAAGAGTTAAAAGCAACTCCAACAGTTATTACAAAAACAGGACTGTTTGATAATATAGATAAACTTTACGGAAGTGCTACAGGTGCAACACCAACTGCAGGCGCCGCTACTACAACTGATGGGTCTGAGGAATTAGGACCTCCACCATCATTCGGTGGAGGAGGAGAAATTCCTGGTGGAGAGCCTGAAACTCCACCGGCAGGCGGAGCTGAAGAAGCTTCACCAGCTGAAGTAACACCAGAATCAAAGAAAAAAGACCTTAACATTTTAGTGGAAAATAATTTAATTGAAGGATCTCAGATAATAAATTTGGGGCAAGCACAAGATTCTTTAGGAGAAATTTCAAAACACTTAGATAAGTTATTAAATTCATAATATTTATTTGAAAAAGACACAATGACCTTCGGAACAGTAAAATCCCTAATTGAAAAAAATCTCTTGGAATCCTACAAAAATGAAATGGAATTCAAGAAGACTTTGCGAGAATTCAAACACAACGTTTTGAGTAATAAAGCTATGTCTAAAGCATACGCAATATATGATCAACTGAGTTCACCCCAAGGGTTAGGAGAACAAGATGCTAAATATTTTATTGAAGAAGGGATTAATCTATTAAACAAAGTTTTGCCAAGCATTAAACTTCCAATCACACTTTCCGAAAAAACTGAAAATAATTATTCCGATATTGACACTTTAGTTTACACACAAGGGGTGGATTTACTTGAAAGGGTTAATGCGAAGAAAAATATTCTAAAGGTTATTACATCAAAAAAAGAATCTATCAAGGAAAATATAAATATTCCAATTAGTTCTATGGTTGCAGTTGCAAATCAAACTGTTAATAACTACATACTCAATTTGGATGAAAATTCTAAGAAAGAATTTTTTCAAATAGTTTCTGAAGATATCAAAACTTTGGAGACAAAATTTGAAACATTACGAGAAAGTACAATATCCAAGCTAACTAATCTTCAAAACAATGAAGATTCTCAGGACATGAAAACAAAAATTTCAGAAACGATTGACAAAATTAAATCTGAAAAATTCGACCAATTAAACTTTTTGAAGTTAAAAAATTTGGAAGAATCAATTTAATCGGTCTTTGATAGTTTGAATATGTTTCGCCTTCAGAATCTGTGCTCTTCTAAGTACAGATTTTTTTGTATATTGTTTCCTATCAAATAAAATTTGATTTTGTTTTGTTTTAATTACTTTTGACTTTAGGGTCTTGAGAGCCTTCTCAAGGGGATTACCCTGATTTATTTTTATTATTATCATATATTAGAAATATCCACAAATATAAAAAAATTTTGACAATCATACATATTATGTATATAATTTCATTAATAAACGTACATAATATCATTATTAATGAAAAAAGGAAAAAGTGTTAAACTTAACCTGTTCAATCCCATAAAATCACAGTATGGGACAGTAGATTCCAAAAACTTAAAATCAGTTTACATAAATATTCAATCGTGGGTTACACCAAAAGAAGAGTTAGATAATTGGAACCGAGTTGTCTCAGGATTGGGACGAGAAATAAAAAATTCCGTTTATGAATCAATAGATTGTAAAATTTTTCAAGAAAAAAATATTGTTGATTTGGACCTTCGGACAAGTGGAATATCTAAAGGGAAAAAATCATTTTTCAATTTGGAAATCAATCTATATACCCTACGTGATATGGATTTCAAGTGTGATGAACTAAAAGAATCAATAAAAACTATAGTCAAATCCATCTATAAAAATAACGTGATTCAAAACAAATACTTTGATTTTTCGATTTCTAAAAAAGACGAAAACTAGCAAACAATCCAAATCCGTATATTTATCTTAAAAGATTAGATGAAAAATTTAAGAATTTTAGAAGCGAGCGAACTTGGCCATGGTATATTGATTGAAATGGATGCAGGTTGGGTTTCTCCCAAAGACACTCATAATATTGATGTTCTAAAAGAAGCTGCCAATTTAGATTATAGAAATCCATTTGAGTTTTATGCAGTTCTTCAAAAATACGACACACCAAATAGAAATGGAAGAACGTATCCTGAAAGGATTTTGAAAAGAGAATCTGAAAGATATAAGCAAGCAATTTCTAAGGGGTTATCCACATCAGAATTAAACCACCCTGAGTCGTCATTAATTGACTTAGACAGAGTATCTCACATTATCACAGACATATGGTGGGATAAAAATATACTCATGGGAAAACTCAAATTATTGACATCTCCAGGGTTTCATGAAAGAGGTATAGTTTCAACTAAAGGAGACCAAGCGGCTAACTTAATGAGACAAGGAGTAACATTAGGAATTTCATCAAGAGGTGTTGGGTCATTAAAAAAAGTTGGAGAAAGAAATGAAGTACAAGATGACTTTGAATTAATATGTTTTGATTTGGTATCTTCTCCATCAACACCAGGAGCTTATTTATTTTCTAACCCTGACGAAAGAAGCAAGTATGAAGAAAATTTAGAAGAAGAAATAAAATCTAAACAAAATAACGACTATGTTGAAAAGTCGGTTGACTTAATGAGAAAATTAGACGATTTTTTAGGAAAATAAAATTATGGACGAAAAATATTTTGTAGCAAAAATTCAGTATGATTTCCCTGATGAAAACACAGGTAAGATTAAAAAAGTTAGAGAAGAGAAACTTGTTAAAGGTTACTCTGTCACAGATGTGGAAGCTAAAGTGACTAAAAAATACGAAGGATTCACTCATGATTGGAGAATCACTGCAGTATCCGAAAGTAAAATCGACGAAGTAATTGAGTAATCAATAATCAAACTGAAACAAAGAAAGTGGTCAATCGACCACTTTTTTTATTTTGGGGATATCGTAAAATGAATTTTTTTAATTTTGGTACTATTTATATGTTAAAATAAACAATTTTTTTCTATGCAAGAAAATAAAAATTTAGTACAAGAGGCGTTAATTCAAATGAGAAATGTTGAAGAAGCAATCGCCCAGAATGCAAAAGGAATACTTGCTTCAACTATGAAGGAAGAAATCAACCAATTAGTAAAAGAATCTCTGTCAGAGCAAGATATGGAAGATGAGATTGAATTAGATACAGATATCGATACCGATATGCCTGTTGATAATGATGATGATATGGAAATGGACATGGAATTTGATATGGACATGGATATGGATTCAGAAGAAAGTCCAATAGATTTGACTGATGCTTCAGACGAAGAAATTCTTAAGGTGTTCAAGGCTATGGGTGAAGAAGATGGTATCATCGTTAAAAAAGACGGTGAAGATATTCACTTAAGCGATACTGACACTGACTCAGAATATTTAGTTAAGCTTGGTGAGTCCGAGGAAGAAATAGATGAAATGATGGATTTAGAAGAAATGGATGACATGGATGTTGATACAGAAGATGTAATCAATGCTATTTTCTCAAAAGACGGAGATGTTGAAGATTTCGACATGGACCAAGATGAAGAAGTTATGTATGAAATTGAATTCGAAGAAGACGACCTTGAAGAAGGAGAAGATCTTGAAGAAGGAGAAGATCTTGAAGAAGGAGAAGACCTTGAAGAAGGAGAAGACCTTGAAGAAGGAGAATACATGGATGAAATGGACATGGATGAAATGGACATGGATGAAATGTACATGGATGAAGAAGAAGATTTGGACGAATCTTACAACCACAGAAGAGCTGTTAGAGAAGGTAAATCGACAGTAAAACCTAAAGGTGTTGGAATTGGGTCTGGTCCTAAATTCACTTACAAAGATAAAGCTAAAGGCGGATTCGATGAGAAGAAGAAAGAAGGACCAAAATCAGTTGGTACTGGTAAACCAAAGTTCGAATACAAGAAAGGTGAAAATATGGAACAAAAATCCAAAGTTGTTAAGGCTGAAACAAAAGAGGGTGCTCACGGAATGAAAAAACCTAACACCTTAAAAAAGAAACCTTTTGGAAAAGAGGAAACTAAAGAAGCAGCAAGAACTTATGGAATGGGTTCAAAAGAAGGAAGAGGACTTAGAAAAGGTATTACCCCAAACAGAAATTTTGTTTATGGTAAGAACGGAGTAAAAACCGAATCCTCAGAATCAGAAGTTGCAACGTTGAGAGAGAAAAATGAAGAATACAGAAAAGCATTAAATGTTTTCAGAGAAAAACTTAATGAAGTTGCTATCTTCAATTCAAACTTGGCATATGCTACAAGATTATTCACTGAACATTCGACTACTAAAAAAGAAAAAATTAACATTCTTAGAAGATTTGATAATGTAGATACTTTGAAAGAATCTAAAAATCTTTACAGGTCGATTAAAGACGAATTGTCTAAAACTGAAAGTACACCAATTAACGAATCAGTAGAAACTAAATTAAACAAAGGTGTTTCTAGTGGTTCATCAACTACCCTAATTGAATCAAAAACTTATGAGAATCCTCAATTCTTAAGAATGAAAGATTTGATGAGTAAAATTGGGTAATTAAATAAACAAATAAAACAAACAAAACAAAATACTAAAAATGGGAGCATTATTAGAATCAGGTCTTGTAGGTAACATCGGTCTTAAGCACCTTAAAGTTATCAAAGAAGACACAATCAACAAATGGGACAAATTAGGATTCTTAGAGGGTCTTAAGGGTCACATGAGAGAAAACGTAGCTCAACTTTATGAAAACCAAGCTTCTCACTTAATTAACGAAGCATCATCTACATCTGATACAGGTGCATTTGAAACAGTTGTTTTCCCTATTGTTAGAAGAGTTTTCTCTAAATTATTAGCAAACGATATCGTTTCAGTACAAGCAATGAACTTACCTATCGGTAAATTATTCTACTTCGTACCTAACATTCAGTCTTACCAACCAGGTACTTCTGAACACTACGCACCTTATGGTTCTCCAAACGCTGCGGCTGGTCAAACTCCTAACAGTGGTTATGACTACAACGCAACTAAAGACCTTTACGATAGATTCTACGAAGGTAACGAACCAGCTTTGGATCCTCCTGGATTGTTCGATTATTCTAAAGGACAATATTCGGCAATCACAGGAACTGTAGTTACAGTTGCTTGGGATGCTCTAGGTTTATTGTCACCTTCAGCATATACTGAAGATAACTACAGAAAAGTGTTAATCGTTATGTCAGGTTTTGCATCTGCTGGAGCAGGTAAATTAATCGGTCCTGATGGACAACCAATGGATAACGAAGCTTTCTTATCTGATTTGACAGTTTATGGTGTTTCAACTAACGTAAATACGGCAGCAAACGTAAATAATCCTTACTTGTTCAGAGTTGTAACTCAAAGATATGGTAAAGGTATTGTACAATACGGTAACAACAACGCTACATTAACATTCCCTCAGTCTAGAACTGACGGTGGTCAATATGACGACTTATGTGATGCTGAAGGTAAAATCTACTTAGAAGTTGATCTTCAAGTACCAGTATGTATCACTTGTGGTGGTTCATTAGACGGTTACACAGGTTCAACATTCTCTTCAACTACTGCTAATGACAGTGCGTTCTCAGCTACTTATAGAATCTATAAGAACTTGGAATTCGAAGATAAGATTGGTGAAGTTTCATTCGACCTTATGTCAGTAACAGTTTCTGTAACTGAAAGAAAATTAAGAGCACAGTGGTCTCCAGAAATGGCTCAGGACGTTGCGGCATTCCACAACATCGACGCTGAAGCTGAATTAACTGCATTGTTATCTGAACAAGTTGCAGCTGAAATCGATAGAGAAATCTTGAGAGACCTTAGAAAAGGAGCAGCTTGGAACTTAAGATGGGATTACAATGGATGGAAGAGATTAGGAACTAATGCAGTACCTTATACTCAGAAAGATTGGAACCAAACTCTTATCACAGCAATCAACCAAATTTCAGCACAAATCCACAAATCTACATTAAGAGGTGGAGCTAACTGGATTGTTGTTTCTTCTGAAATCAGTGCGATTTTTGATGACTTGGAATACTTCCACGTATCAAACGCGGCTCCTGAGCAGGATCAGTACAACATGGGTATTGAAAGAGTTGGTACATTAGCAGGTCGTTACCAAGTGTATAGAGACCCTTACTTCCCACCAAACCAAGTATTGATGGGTCACAAAGGAACTTCTCTATTGGACACAGGTTACATCTACGCACCGTATGTACCTCTACAATTAACTCCTACAATGTACAATCCATTCAACTTTACACCAATCAAAGGTATCATGACTAGATACGCTAAGAAAATGGTTAATAACAGATTCTACGGTAGAATCACAGTTGATGGAGTTAGAACATTCGACTTGAGAGAATTGAGATAATCGAAATTTCGATATGGTAAAAAGGGACAAGAAATTGTCCCTTTTTTTTTATCCTGATATTTATAATAAATTGTGTACTATGATTAAGCAAACTTGGGAAATATCAAACGACGAAAGAAATAGAATTTTATCTCTTCATGAATCTGCAACAAAAAATCTTTACTTGATGTCAGAACAAAATACTAACGAAACCGATTCAATTAGTTTGACCAAACGGGTCGAATTTCCAAGTGGATTACATAGTTCATCTGCAGTAAATCTTGAAAGACTCATAGATTTGTCTGCAATTGAAGAATTCCTAAAAAAATACAAAGATAAAAAGATAGTTATTAAACTTAAGTCAAGTGAATCACAGGTTCCAAATAATGATAATGAGGTTATTCCAAAGAAAAGACTTAATCCCGGAGACCTTAGTAAAATGAGATATGAAACTATTCAAACTTTTATGACGAATTGGTTAAAGGGTCTCATTTCTAAAGGAATCATACCTCAGATGCCAGAATTTATAAATACTCAACCACAAATCGACACAACCACACCTTGGGATCCAACAGGATTAACTTCATCTCAAATTTCAGCGTTAGCTAAAGACCCGAAATATACTAAACATCAGTTTGTTGAAATTGAAGTAGATGCTATTGCAAATATTGAGAAAATTCCAAGTACTAAAATTAATCTCAATTCTGAGAAAGTAGAAACTTCGAGAACCGAAGGTGCCGCAAAATACGAATATAATTCTGCGTTATTTTACAACTATAGCTATGCACCAGCTGCTGTCCTTGGTATGAGTCAGTCGGAAGTTCAGTCTTTACCTGGCGCTTTATTAACTATGAACAGGGTATTAGTACTTAAAGACCCAGGAATAAAAAAATTAAATTTAAAACCTTTTATAACAAATATAGTTCCTAATGGTGGACAAAAGGTACCCGTAATATTTTTGAATTATACGGGTGGTATGGCGAAAATACCTACTTCACCAAAAAATTGGATTAAGTGGACTGCATATGTTTCTGACTCATATAACCTTGAGGTTCCATTCGCAAGTGACAGCAAAGAATTTCAATCTGCATGGTTATTTATTTATTGGTATATTAAAAAAGGGTTTCCGTCAGATTGGGATTTTATTGCTAACAAACCTGAAAATGTAGATTGGAATTTAGTTGATGTTGAATTACAAAGCGGAGGAACACAAAAACAAAATTCAACTATTGAAAAACAAAAAGAATATTGGAGTAAATACCCGATGGATTGGTATAATAAAATGGTAAAAAAAGTTTATAACTAAATTAATTCAACGCTATAAAAGAAAAATAATAGTGATTTTCAGTTTTTTGATAAGAAAGGTAAAATCTTTTTATTTTTTCATTGAGAAGAAGTTCATTGTGATATTTTGAATGTTTCCATATTAATAAACAATGTTTTGCCACATCGTAGTTCGTTAATGTTCCCATCACCATTTTTCTTAAAATTTCTTCAATTTCCTTTATACTTGAGGACAAACGAGACTCTCCATAATTCGTATGAATTGCTACTTTCGCAACATTTTCTCCTGCGAATGTAAAATTTGAGGTATATGAAAGTATATTTTCATCAAACCCATTGTGACTAAAATCGGTTAATAAATCTTTACTACGTAATTCAGTAAATTCCTTCATGGAGTGGTCGATTTTGATTGGATTCAATCCATTTGAATGTCGATACTCATTTAAGATTTGTTCAAAATGTATAATGATCGGAGCATCATTATTTGGATTCTTGAACCCGAATAATAAAAATGAAAATAATAGAATAACAACTTTTTTCATAAGGATTATTTTTCTTCAGTAAAATGTGAATTCATAATTCGTAAAGACTTGGAAACAAGTTCAGATTCTTGTAATGTGAATATTCTTGAACTGTGGGAGTATTCTAACGCTTTAATAATCATGTAATATGCCTGTTCTAAGTTCATGTCATCACACAGGGTATTTACATCATTTGGAGTGTAATAGGCGATACTATCAAACAGTAATCCTATTGGTTGCTTTTGTTCCATTATTTTGAGTTGACGGTATATTTATTATAGTGAGAAATATTATAAGAAAAATAATTAAGGAGGTTAGTGGGGCAGGTATTAGTGGAGCCTATTCAGGACCACTTGTACTTGGACCACAAATGTGGAAAGATAATCAGGTTGGTCCATTTACTGAGCCGGTTTACAAATATACAAATGCACAACTTGCCTATCAAGAGGCTGATGGAGATTTTACAGAATCACCTGAAGAAAGAGAAAAAATAGAACAAAGGACCAAAAAACTTAGTAAAATCAATATGGAAAAGAAAAAAACTTTCAAAGGTCAAAACGACGAGGATGGGTCGGCAATAAATCCAACTATGAGTGGTGAACCCTTGAAGGAAGATTTGGCGGTTTGGTTTGGTACAAAGAAGAAACCTAAAGGGTCGAAAC
>Ga0208362_1000542_pt1 | contig 12612 bp, 10 predicted proteins | sample LakMenEpi13Oct10_FD_150693 | JGI IMG/M metagenome (GOLD analysis project Ga0208362, IMG submission 150693) | Freshwater microbial communities from Lake Mendota, WI - 13OCT2010 deep hole epilimnion (SPAdes) | ecosystem: Environmental > Aquatic > Freshwater > Lake > Epilimnion/Euphotic zone ... | reverse complement strand
TTGGACATTAATTGAACTCCTTTTTACTATTGACTTGTTCTGCGTTCAATTTGTCCCCTTTTTCGGATCATGGTCACACTTTGGAGGAAATATTTATCAATTCACTAATGATAAAGACAAAAAAGTTTGGTATATGTCAACCACGGCGTTTAATACATTAAGTAAAGAAGAGAAAGCAGGCTTAGGCGGAAAAATTGTTGATGTAGATATTCCATTAATCGAGTTTCTAGGTGGAAGCGCTAGATGCACTGTTTTAGGTACTCAAATAAATTAATTCATAAACTGATTTGTAATATTTCATTTCAATTTCAAAATACATAATGAGAATAGGTGATCATCTTAGTTCAAGCTCTCAGCAAATTTATCATTTAATACAGCATGAGCATAAGGCTAGTCTGAATAATATTTCATCATTAGGTCGGTTAAATCCTAGAACTTCAAAATGCAATCATATTGCTCAAGAGTTCATAATCAACAAAGTAGTTCCAAGTCTCCCTATCTCACCACATGTTTTTGTCTTGCGCAAAGCAAGCTTCATGAGTAAACAAAGGAATAGAGCAAAAATACAGCAAGCAAAAATGTTTGAACATTAATATCAAATCATAGGAAGGTCTTCTTCTTCCTGAGCGCACTATTTCTTTTTCGATTACTGTTCTTGTTTTTTGCCAAGGAATCACCAGCTTCATTTCACTCAGAAATTTGTTGGCGGGCTTTTTTTCTATGATTGCATCAATTAATGTTGAATTCATTCGATTTTCTCTTTTGGCGTTTCTCTCCAATGATCTCATCTCTTTTCCTACTTGAGGATCTATATTAATCCAATACCTTGATTTTCCGTGGTTTTTAAAGGGTAAGTAGTTTATTCCAATTAAAACTTAAAGGACTTCCACTAATATATTTGATACCTTTAATCTGCAGTACTGCTATCCAAATTTTGAGTTTAATTTCTGTCTTAATATCTAGTTCACCTAGCTTTACGGAATCTTTCTCTGTTGTAAGGAGAATATTTGCTTTATTTTCATTAAGATGTGAACCAAGAATTGATAAATCATCTATTGAGTATTGATGATGATCTGGAAAAGAAAATGAATTCAAAAGTTGGATATTATTTTGCTGAAGTGAATCATAGAATTGCTGAGGGTTTCCAATACCACTAAAAGCCAATACTCTATTACCTAATAAACTCTGTTTTTTTTCACCTGTCTCCAAGTTTGTATACTCATTTATTGTTTCTATTAATTCATATAATGGTTTATGAGCATACTTATTATGTAATAACTTCAGATACTTTTCCTTTATCAATGGATTAATATTGGCTCTAGTTAAAAGTATTAAATCTGCTCTCTCAAAGCCAGAGGTATTTTCTCTCAAACTCCCAAGCGGCAATAATTCTCCAGAATACCGATCAGAGCAATCAATTAAACATATATTCAAATCTCTTTCAAGCTGAATATGCTGGAAACCATCGTCCAGAATTATATAATCACTTTTAAAACTATCTAGTGCATTTAGTCCTGCCTTATATCGATTTGGTGAAACAACTATTTGTATATTTTCGGATTCAATTGATTTCCTCATGAGTACTGGTTCATCACCCAATTGATTTACCTCAGAATCTTTTTGTACTATTTTAATTTCATTTTTATTTATTGTAGATTTATATCCACGCGTGAGAATGGAAACGTTGTTATTTTCTTCTACAAGTTGTCGAGCCAGCCACATTGTGAAAGGTGTTTTGCCTGAACCTCCCACTGTTAAATTACCTACTGAAATTACCGGAATAGATAACTTTTTCTTTGGGAAAATTTTACATTCATATAACTTCAAGCGAGCTTGAACAATAATGGAGTATATAAACTGAATTGGTTTAAGTATAAATCTTATTAATGAGTTAGTCGGAAATGGCGATTTAATAGACTTTTTGTTGAGTTTATTTATTTCCATATACTTGTAAAAAGTTATTAATCCCATAATATAAGATATATATAAACCAATATATCCATCCAAGAATCCTAGTCGAATAATGTATCTGTAAAAAAAAGTATATAAACCTCGAATAGCAGCTTCTAATGGACTAGCGAATTCCCCTTTTAAATATTTGTTTTTTCCTACTCGTCTCGCATAATTCAATTGTTTTTGAAATAAATCATTTTTATCTTTCCACGAATAATGAAAAACATCATAGGGTAACTTTTCAACTTTTCCATCAACTGAAACTACTTCATGAATATTCTCTCCAATTATTTTGCCTTTGCTTCGCCTAAAGAGCCTAAGCTTGTAATCAGGATATAAACCTGAATGCCTAATTTCTTTACCCTGAAAAATATGTAATCTTCTTACTTCAAAACCATCAATTGGTGAATTAGCAAAATCTAATTTTTGAATGAATTGTTTTAATTTGTCAGTAATCCGTTCATCAGCATCTAGAGATATAGCCCAATCTTTTCTACATTGATTTAATGCAAATTGTTTCTGATCTCTATAGCCTATAAATTTATTGAATATTACCTTAGCTCCCATTTGCTCAGCAAGTTGCACAGTATTATCAGTACTACCCGAGTCAATGACAATTATTTCTGAACAAAAATCTAAGCTTTGAATACAGTCAACAATGTGAGCTTCTTCATTAAATGTAATTACAAAAGCTGAGATGGGGAGCTTATTGTCTGGTGGTAAATTATTTGTTGATAAAAGTATTTGACTATTCAAAAGTGTTTAACCAAATCTTCCAGTAATATAGCCTTCAGTTCTTTGATCTTGAGGATTGCTGAATAATTCAATAGTAGGTTTGCATTCAACTAATTCGCCAGCACGATTTTGTTCATTAACCCAAAACACGGCAGTTTTGTCAGAAATACGACTCGCTTGTTGCATGTTGTGAGTGACAATCACAATTGTCAAATATTTTTTCAACTCAATTAACAAATCTTCTATTTTGACAGTTGCAATTGGATCAAGAGCTGAGCATGGTTCATCGAGTAATAAAATCTCAGGACCAACTGCTAAAGCTCTTGCAATACACAATCTCTGTTGCTGACCACCTGATAAATCTTGTCCTGAAGAATTATGCAATTTATCTTTTACTTCATCCCAAAGTGCAGAGTACTTAAGGCTTTGTTCAACTATTTCATCTAAATCTTTTTTCTTTTTAACTCCAAAAAGTTTGGGCCCATAAACAATGTTTTCATAAATACTGATTGGAAATGGATTAGGACGCTGAAAAACCATTCCAACTTTGCGTCTAAGAGCAATTACATCAATTTTTGAATCGTGAATATCGAGTTGATCAGGATTTCCCTTTAAGCTAATTTTGATTGAACCAGTGCAGGAGCTCCCCTGAATAGTGTCATTCATACGGTTCAACGATCTTAAAACAGTTGATTTCCCACAACCAGATGGACCTATAAAAGCGGTAATTTGATTTTCGGGTATTTCAATATCAACTGAATCAACTGCCATATGACTTCCGTAGAAGCAGCTTAATTTATTTACTGAAATCTTTGATGAATTATCTACTTTATGCTGCATAAATGGTGAGTTGATTCAAAAAATCGAACTATTTATTTACTTTTCGAAAACAAAACTAAAAATACCAAATAAATCTCAATAAATTGAATTTTAGCCTTAAATGATTTCTGATATGTTGTGGAGCTTGCTTTTTTAAGAAATTTTTTATTGCTTTTGTTTTCAAAATATTTTAATAACTATCGTGAATTAGATACATTCAAAACAGTTCATTAAATTGGGGAAATCAATATTTTGGCAAAATGTACGTCAAAAAATACAGTCTTGTTTCAATGTCAATTAAAATTAAATATTCAAATCAGCAGATTTCATTTATTCGACAAAACATGACTACAAAACAAAAAGATAAAAAACACAATTTAAAACAGATCTTGATTTTTTCCCATTTTCTTTTTTTACTTTTTGTGGTTTCAACCTCAAGTCTAGCGGATAGATATCAGTGCAATTCACCTGAAATAACCCAAAAAGCAAAAAAACTACTTGAGCAATCAGGTTTTCTAATTGAGTTTTGCTCAAATTGTCCTTATTCAGGTGAAGCACCAAAAAGAGCAAATATAAGTAAGGTAACCGTGGAAAAACTTGAATGTGGTCAAGAATTAACTGTACACGGCAAAACTGTACGAATTATAAAACCACCTGTTTTTGGTGGAGCTTGCACTGATTTGTTGGAAATTTCAAATCCTAGCTTCAAAACATCAGAGACATACGAACAAAAGGCTGACTTAGCATATATGTATATTTTTGATAAAACCGATAATCAATTTAAAACTATCGCTGAGATACTTGGATTAGATGTTTCAGAAGTTTGTGTCAAACATATGATAATTAAAAAATAAATATCGAAATAAATCATTCGCAACAATAATAAAGTTATTGGAATAATAGAATTACAAAACAAGTAACTTTTTTATACCGCAAATACATTAACCGCTTCATTTTATGGACTTATATAATCATCCGCATAATCAAAAGCCAAATTTTCGAAGAAGAAATATAGATCTAAATTGTGATTTGGCTCAGTCTTTTGGTGTTTATAAGCATTCGGACGAAGAAGCGCTGTTACCCTTTGTCAGTAGCGTAAATATTGCTTGTAGCGGACATGCTGGTGATCCACCAAACATCATGAAAGCACTCTGGATGGCTAAAGAAAGAAATTTAGCAATTGGAGCACACGTTGGTTATCCAGATCTTCCTGGTTTTGGTCGTAGAGAAATGAAGTTAGATGAAGATGAAATGAATGCCTATTTATGTTCTCAGTTGGGCACAATTGCAGGAATTGCAAAAAACATTGGAGCAGAAATTACTCACTTTAGACCCCATGGTGCACTTTATTATAAATGCGCAACTGATAGTATTTTTGCAGAGAACTTAGCAAGAACAGTTGCACGCTTTTCTGGATGGCTAACTTTTGTAGGCCCAATGGGAAGTTATTTGAATATTATTCGAGACAATATTGGTTTAAATATAGCGGCAGAAGTTCATCTAGACAGACCATATCGAAAAGATGGTGTTTTGCACAAGTTTGGTTCAGAACGAAATGTTTCTTATGAATTTGCGCTAGCTCAAGCAAGATCACTTATTCTTCAAGGAAAAATGATTATTGAAGGTGGCCGCAGAGTGAAAGTAACTTATGACACAATTCATTTAAACATGGACAGGCCTTATTCTCTTCAATTGGCCAAAGAAGTTCACAATATATTAAATGAAAAGCCTTCAGACCTGCGTGATACAGCAGCGATATACGACTTTGAATTAGCTGACTTGAAGAGTAATGCTTCTATAAGCAATGTTTGGAGTGAAAGATAAAGTTAATAGAGTTTTACTTATCTCACATTGCGGAAGTCGCATAATTCTCTTAGCAATTCCGAAAAAATACTGAACTCGCCTAAAGAATTATGCCTAAAAAAAGAAAATAATTTTTACAGGTTATAGTTCTTTAGCTTAAATTCAAAACGGTTCACTCTGAAGACCGAAGTGAAGAGTAAAGTCATGATGCCTTTGACCTTGAGGAACCTTGACTAAAGGGAAACCAACATCAAATCTGCCAATCAAAAGCTTAGTAAGCCTAAATCTCACTCCTGCACCTGCTCCTGCAGCATAATTGCGAATTCCAGCAATTGGTTGAAGAGAACCAGCTCCCTTAAAGTCATTTGTATAAACGGCTCCACCTTCAAGAAAACCAACAAATTGTATATTATCTCTAAGAGAGTATTTAGTCATTGGTATTCTTAAAGTTTTTGGAAAGATGAAAGCAGGAATTCTGATTTCTTCACTAACAATCCATCCACTATCACCAATCAATTGACCTTCTTTGTAACCTCTAACTGTGAATGCACCACCGACTTGCATCTGCTCAGCTGAATTCAGAAGGGATGGAGAATATTGTCCTACAAGCTTACTGATAGAAGTTGCATTTAGCGGCAATCTTTGAATACGTGTTGCAAAGCCAGTATATCTAAAGAATCCATCACCAGAACCTTGTCTACTAGCCAAAACCCTGTATTTCCCGGATGCATCGAGTATGTCTAAACCTAAACCAAGTTCATGACGAATGGAAGTTCTGCCCCATTTATCAAATTCTTCTAAGTTAATACCTGGTCTCAAAACTCTTAAGCGGTCACGACTAAATTTTTGATCGAGAATATCTGTTCCTAGATTCTTAAAATCTAAAGCAATGTCTGCACTCACTAATAGATTTTTGCCACGAAAAATTTCTTGTGAGATATAAGGCGAATAAATCGTTGCAAAACCTTGAACATCAAGTGGTCTAAATTCCTTACCTAGTCTAAGCCTACTATGAGCATAATTAAATCCAAGCTTTGTTCCATGTCTCCCAATCGGAATTTCATAGTTAGTAGAAGTACCAATTGAACCTCGGGAACCATTAATAGACTGAGTAACCTTATCGCCGAAACCAAATAAATTATTATAGGCAGCAATAACGCCAATTCGCTCTTCCCCAATTAACCTTCGACCTAAATTATCAATAAAAGGCGTTACATGAGCTGGTACTCTATCATTTGCTTTGAGTACAACTTCAGTTTCACCTTGATTTTTTCCTGGTTTTAAATTGGCTTGAAGACCAATATCAGGATTTTCATTATATCGAGCAAGATTTTTCTTTATATCATTAACATTAAGTGGTTTGCTTCTATCTAGATCTAGCCTTGGAAAAACAGATCTTGATTTGAAAAATTTGCCTTCTTCGAGAGTAATAACGCCATATTGTCCTTCTGAAGCTTGGTAAATAACTTTCCCATCAACAATTTTTTGTGGTGGTAAATATATTCGGCTAGTTATATAACCCTTTTCACGATACAAAGCGGTCAACTTAGCGCCTAAATCTTGTAATTCCTGAAAAGAAACATCGCGATTTAAATAAGATCTAGTTACTTTTTGAACCGAAACATTAGTAAGAAGTGTTTGATCTTTAACTTCAATATTTTTTATAAAGATTTTGGTTTCTTCAAGTGTTTTTGAAGTTTCATTTTCTTCACCTTTGTCTTGAGAATTGAGTACATCCGCTTTAGGCTTAGAAAGAAAGCCAAGTGGGTCTTTCTTTGGCTGCTGAATATTTTGAATAATAGCTCCTGGAGCTGAATTCATTGGAGGAAGTACCGGATCAGCCTGGCTGGTAGTACAAAGAAGGAGACTTATTGAAAAGGCTGCTACGTATGCACTTATGAGGGAAATATTTTGATTTGGCATTCTGTTGAATTGAACTGAACTGAACTTTTTTTGCAATTTCTCTATATCTTTTACACATAGTTTTTATTGCTTTATCATTTGAATTGACATTAACGAGCTTATCTAATCAAAACAGTAACAATAATTAGGATAATAATAAATTTAGATGAGATAAAAAGCTAGTAAAATCTCAACCAAAAGACCGCAATACGCCTTCTTCTAATGAGGCAATTCACAAACGACATTGCTATTACAAGCTCAAAAAGGAAGTAATAATACTTAAATTGAGCTATTAATAATGGTAAATAGATTTACCTTGTTTTTATTGTCAGGAGGCTGAGCGACTAATGCCTTTGCTTCTTCAGATTCTTGAGCATATAAAGCAGTTGATAAATAACGCTCTCCATTTGAAGCAATAATTACAACTATTGTTTTACCTTTTGAGGCTGGTCTTTCAGCTATTTGATAAGCAGCTTTAAGCGCAGCACCCGAAGAAATACCAACCAATAAGCCTTCTTTTTTACTTATAAATCTGGACGTATCGATTGCTTCTTGGCTAGTGATCTGAATAATTTCATCAATCAAAGAAACATTTAAAACATCTGGAATAAAACCTGCTCCAATTCCCTGAATTTTATGTGGGCCTGGCGCACCACCTGATAAAACTGGTGATTCAGCTGGTTCTACAGCTACTGAGTGAAGGCTTGACTTACGCGTTTTAATAACTTTGCTAATCCCGGTGATTGTACCCCCTGTTCCAACCCCAGAAACTAGAATATCTATTTTTCCATCAGTGTCATTCCATATTTCTTCAGCCGTTGTTTCAACGTGAATTTGAGGATTTGCAAGATTTTGAAATTGTTGAGGCACAAATGAATTTGGCGTTTTAGCAGCAATTTCCTGAGCCTTTGCGATTGCGCCTTTCATTCCGAGTGAGCCAGGCGTTAACACAACTTCCGCTCCATAAGCCTTGAATAATACTCTTCTCTCTAGACTCATAGTTTCTGGCATTGTGAGTATTAGCTTATATCCTCTTGCAGCACATACCATTGCCAAAGCAATACCAGTATTCCCAGATGTTGGCTCAACAATTACACTTTTGCCTAATTGAATTAAACCATTTTTCTCAGCAGCTAAAATCATATTTAGACCAATACGGTCTTTGACAGAGCCACCAGGATTTTGAAATTCAAGCTTCGCGAGTATGAGACAGTCTGTGACTAAACCACTAGGAGAGTTTCTTACTTGTACTAATGGAGTATTACCAATTAATCCTGTTATGTCTTGAGCGTATCTCATAGTTTCTATAGAAAAGATTTTGGAATGATAGATGAAATTTGAAACCCTAAAACAAAAATAGCAAAATTAGAACCTTTTAACTACAAATAAGAAATGTAAGTAATTTTGAAACTATAAGAATGAGTGAGAAGTCTATATATCCTAATTAAATAAATTTAAAATTTTATTCTTCAAGTTTTTGCAGTCAAGAATTTTTTCTAATCCACTCAATATAAATGGAACCAAGAATATACAAGTTGTATTTTTTAATTGTTTTTACAATTCTTCACTTGAATTTATCGGGTTGTTCAGTGAAAGAAATAAGTTCATCTGTTGAATTGAATAAACCAATAAACAAAGTTTCTAATACCCAAGTAGTTACTCCTTCAAGAATAGAAAATAGAAATGAAGCTACGCTCTATTTTCCCAAAGGCTATAATAAAGGCTATAATCCAAAAATTGCTTATCCCATTATTTATGTTTTTCGGCATGATGCAGATGCAAATGCTTCAGTTCACTTCTGGAGAGATTTATCAGATAAACATCAATTTATTATTTGGGCTTCCAAAGGCTATAAAAATGACATGGAAAATCTGGCTTTGAAAAGACTTATGGATTCAACTAAATTCTATGTTGAGAGAATTTCAGATCGAATATTAATTGATAAAAGACGGGTTTACTTTACAGGTCTTTCAGGTGGTGGCTCCTTTTCGGAAGCATTGCTTCTAACTTATCCACATCTTGCATCAGGAATCATTGTAAACACTGGCCGAATTTGGGATCAATTTTATAACAACGCACAAAAATCAGATCGACTTCTTACACTAACTTTCATTAAATCCAAACCTCAAATTATTCTTTTAGCGAGTCCTGCTGATTTTAGATATGAGGAAATGAAAAGAGATAAATTATTTTTTCAGAAGTTAGGATGCAAAGTTCAATGGATTGAGTTTGAGGGAGGACATACCTTTGCCCCAAAACAAATTTATGATTCGGTTCTCAAAGAAGTTATTTAATTTTTGAAGCAACTAATGGTTTCCCCCGCTCTGAGAAACAATAACAAACGATCTTGCTTCAAAGTTTGCTTGTATTTTTCTTTAATCTTCCCTGATATTTCTCCGCTTATATGCAGTGAACAAGCTCTCAACAACCTCACAAATTCACGGAAAATCATAAAGTCTTCTTCTTCAAACTCTTTGTTTAATAATTCAATTATTTCGTTTTCACTTAATCCTTCATATTTCTTTTCTAGGCCAGCTTTATATGCGGCTTCAAATCTTTTTGATTCTCGGGCTTCTCGAAAGCATCTTCTGAGACTATTTGCCAAAGCTTTACTTTTTAGTTCAATAGAGGCATAACAATCAGCAAGCTCTAAATCAATTGCATCATCATACTCAGCTAAAAGCTTAGCTAAATTTTCATTTAATTCCAAACCCTGATTTCCTTGATTAGAAGATTGATTTGATTCTGATTTCACTTTTGATTTATTAGATATTGAACAAGATTTAGAAGATGAAATTTTGTATTCTTTACTTTTCCTGATCTAATCCTATCAATCCTGATAATCCTTGTTCTGAATGACTTGTTTACGTCTTAAATTAATTAAGAAATAAAGAATTGGTACGACAAGCAAACTAAGTACTGTCGAAACAATCATACCTCCAAACACAGTTGTACCTAGTGAATGACGACTAGCAGAACCAGCACCACCTGCGGTAACCAAAGGCCAAACCCCAAGTATAAAAGCAAGTGAAGTCATAAGTATTGGTCTAAAGCGAGTCAGTGCAGCTTCTGTAATAGCACGAGTAAGTCTATAACCTTTTCCTCTAAGCTGATTAGCATATTCGACAATTAAAATTGAATTTTTGCTAGCCAATCCAACTAGCATTACTAAACCAATTTGACAAAATACATCATTTTCCAGTCCACGTATTAGTTGACCAAATAAGCCACCCAGAATAGCTAAAGGTACCGCCATCAAAATAATAAAAGGATCTATAAAGCTTTCATATTGAGCTGCCAATATTAGAAAAACAAAAAGAATACCCAAAAAGAAAATTATTAAAGATTGATTACCAGATTTTAGCTGTTCATAAGTTAGACCTTCCCAGGCTATGCTCATTCCTTTTGGCAAAGCTTGCTTAGCAACACGCTCAACTCCTTCAATGGCTTGACCTGAACTGAAGCCTGGTGCAGCTGAGCCATTAAAAGGTGCCGATCTAAAAAGATTGAAATGAGTAATATTTTGCGGAGAAACAGTTTCAGAAACTTCCAGCAAATTGCTAAGTGGAATCATAGAACCTGCGCCTGAAGAATTTTTAGAGCGAGTATAAAATGATTTTATATTGTCAGGACTTGAGCGAAACTCTTTATCAGCTTGAATATAAACCTTATAAATGCGGCCAGCCAGGTCGAAATCATTTACATAAATAGATCCAAGAAATACTTGCAAAGTACTAAAAATACTAGTCAAGTCAACGCCCAGTGATTTTGCTTTTTCACGATCAACTTTTACAAGTAATTGTGGATCCCCAGCTGTAAAACCCGTAAATAATCCTTTTAATTCTTTTTGTTGATTTGCAATTTTCAAAAACTCACCTGTATTTTCGGATAAACCATTTAAATCAATACTGCTGTTTTCTGCAATAACATTTGCTTCGAATCCGCCAAATCGACCTAAACCTCTAATTGCTGGAGGTGGAAAAGGAATAATTATCGCTTCAGGAATTCCCATTAATTCACCTCTAACTCTTTCAACTACTGCATCTACTGATTGTGACTTCTTCCTTCTCTCAGCCAATTCAGTCATACGTGGAAATAGAGTTGCTTTATTTGGTCCCGCACCTTGAAAGCTAAACCCAGCAATTGCAAAAAGTCGATTAATATCAGGATCATCTAATAAAACTTTTTCTACTTTATTCATAACCTGAGTTGTATATTCTAAAGAGCTTCCAGCAGGAGCTAATACGGTGACATAGAAAAACCCCTGATCTTCTTTCGGAACAAAACTCTTAGGCAATTTCTGATAAAGCAAACCCGTTAAGCCAATTGCAATTACAAAAACTAATAAAACTATTTTTTGATGCCTAAAGCTTCCAAATAGAAGTTTTTTATAGAGATTTCTTGTCGCTCGAATAATTCGATTTATAAATTCAAAAACTTTACCTTCCTTAGGTTTATGATCGCTCAGAATAAGTGCTGCAAGAGCTGGGGTAAGTGTCAAAGCATTAAAGGCTGAAATCCCAATTGAAAAAGCAATCGTTAGTGCAAATTGTTTATAAAGCTGACCAGTTGAGCCCGGGAAAAAAGCCACAGGAATAAATACCGCTACCAAGACTAGCGAAGTTGCAATTACGGCTGAAGTGATTTCTTTCATTCCCTCAAAAGTAGCTTGCAATGGTGACATATTCTTCTCTTGAATGAAGCGAGTAATATTTTCCAAAACGACAATTGCATCATCAACCACCAAGCCAGTTGCTAGGGTAAGACCAAATAAAGTCAAAGTATTAATTGAGAAACCAAAAATTTTGACAAATATAAAAGTACCAATCAGAGAAACTGGAATTGTAATTGCGGGTATAAGAGTGCTGCGAAAGCTCTGCAAGAAAAAAAAGATTACAAGTATCACCAAAAGAATAGCTTCAATTAAAGTGTGAATTACTTCCTGAATTGACTCTCTAACAAAGTCCGTTGGATTGAGTGTGATTGCATATTTAAGTCCAGGAGGGAAAGTAGTGGATAATTTTTTGAGCTCAGCTTTAACTTTTGTATCTAAATCTAAAGCATTGGCGCTTGGTAATTGTGTAATGAGTAAACCCACAACATCGTCATTTCCATTAAATCTCAGAATTGAACTATAACTTTCTGCACCTAATTCAACTCGACCAATATCTTTAACTTTAACTAATGCACTGCTTCCAGACTTCACTATAATTTCTTCAAACTGTTTTGCATCTTTCAGCCTACTTTCAGCTTTTACACTCATCTGAAACATTTGACCATCAGTATATGGTGGCGCTCCAATTTGTCCAGCTGCAACCTGTACATTCTGCTCTCTGAGAGCTAGAACTAAATCGCCAGTAGTAATATTACGGCTTGCCATTTTATTGGGATCAACCCATA
>Ga0208362_1000539_pt1 | contig 12628 bp, 11 predicted proteins | sample LakMenEpi13Oct10_FD_150693 | JGI IMG/M metagenome (GOLD analysis project Ga0208362, IMG submission 150693) | Freshwater microbial communities from Lake Mendota, WI - 13OCT2010 deep hole epilimnion (SPAdes) | ecosystem: Environmental > Aquatic > Freshwater > Lake > Epilimnion/Euphotic zone ... | reverse complement strand
CACCATCACACGGCGAATCCCAACTCACATTGAGTGCGCCGTTATCAGTGGTTGTGATCACATGTGATGCTTGACCAGGGACCGTAACTGCAACGGGCGATAACTCAAGATGCAATAGACGGTTTGGCGATGTTGCTTCAAGACCGGTGATAATTCCTTGAGTTGCACGAGAAACGATGGCTTGCGCAATTGCATCAACACACAAGCCGGGTTGTTGTTGCGCCAACAATGCTGCATACCCAGCAACCAATGGCGACGCCATCGACGTTCCCACATCTAAGTCGTAATGAGTGTCTGATTCCCACCATGACGACTCAAGAGCTCGCGTGCGATCTCCGCCAGGAGCAAACAAGTCAATACACGGTCCGTAATTCGTATAGGTAGTCATCGCGTCGGTGATCGATGTCGCCCCAACAGTGAGCGCACGAGTCTCATTTCCGGGGGCGATCCGACACGCATCAAATGGGCGTCCCTGTTCGTCGCCATTTCCGGCTGCCACTGTCACAACAATTCCTTCTTTGATCATGGCAAGTACTTGTTCGTCTATCTCTGCTCCATCGTCGCCAAGATCAACACCAAGACTCAAGTTGGCAACAGCCGCAACACCAGAACGATGATGCCCACGTACCCATCGCAAAGCCTCTACGACATCTCCAATAGATCCGTCACCGCCGCAATCAAGAACGCGAACTGAAATGATTCGCGCTTGTGGTGCGACACCAACTGTTGAACCTGCAGCAAGTCCCGCCACATGTGTTCCGTGACCATCGCAGTCACTGCTCGGCGGATTCACCGGGGCATCACCATTTTGAGTCGGTATGTCAATACCTGCCAACACACGGCCAGCCAATTGCTCATGAGTTGCGCGCACACCCGTATCGATGATGTAGATGTCGATACCTGCCCCCGTGAACATGCCATGAGTAGTGATCCCGTCAAGAGGAAGCAGATGCTGGTTCAGTCGGTCAAGGTGCCACGGTGCCGATACAGGGGCAGAGGCCGCTCCGGAGACGCCTGTAAGCCCCACAGAGGCACAGATGGCGACCACACAGGCCCACAGCACCTTTCTCTGACTAGTGCTATTTCGCCTCACAATCCCTAATGGTACAGTTGAGGAAGTTTCAACTCTTCGGCTCAGCCGGAAAGGACGCCATGAAGTCACTTACATCTCGCCTCAAATCGGCTCTTACTGTCGGAGTGGTCGTTGCGGCTATCGCCTCGGCAGCTCCAGTTCAAGCCGCAGTCTCAGCGCAAGGCAAGACCTACACAGTCACCGCCACTATGAAAGGCGCAAAGAACCTCACCGTTCTCATGGTTTCTGGTTCCGGTCGCTTGCTCGCTTCTGCGAAAGTCACAAAGTCATCGCAGAACATCACTCTGAAAGCAAAAGGCACCGCGTCAATTGGCGGCACCACGTTGCAACTTGTCAGTGGTTCCGCATCTACTGCAAAAGGTAAGTATTACGGTCCAGTTGTTCTCGGCAACAAGAGCTCTACCGCGGCCAAGTCATCAGTTGTGTACACAAAGCTCAAACAACGAGCTGCGACTTCCGTCAAATTGGGAACAGTTTCAGTAAAGAAGGTTGCTGGCTCCACTCAACAGGGTTATGCAACCACCAGCACTAAATCATCTGCAGCCGACACATCAGCAAGTGCATCTGTCAAAGCATCAAAGGGTCGCCCCATTGGTGTTGGCACATACGGAAAAACAGCCAACACCTCTATCAAGTCATACGGCGTGAGTGCAACCGCGGTGGGAGATCCATGTTCCCCGCCTAACACATCTACGTGTGATGCAAACGGTAGAGAGATTGCACCACCAGGACCTCAAGGCCCAGCAAATCCACAACAGCCAGGCCAGCCAGGCCAGCCTGCTGCTAACACCACAGTGAGCAAAGACGACACTCTTGGTGGCGACAAAGATGACGACGGTATTCCAAATGCCTTCGACGTCAACGACGATGGTGACGCAGTGCTTGACTCTGCCGATGCAACAACACCTGCACCAAAAGTTGCAGTTGACGACGGCACCAAGGATTGCAGTGCAGTTGATTTCCGTATCTTCACAAACTACAAAGCAACACAAGGCGGCTTTGCAGGAACAATCAATGCTTATGCCCCTGGCGCATTCAGAGCCACAAAAGAGAACATTGCTTCCACGATCACTAAGTCAATGACCATGGTGTTCTCACCAATCACTTCTGTGTGCGGATCAAGTGTTGTCACCACAGAACTCAAGGGCAACGGTGTTCCGTATGCCCCTACTGATTACGTGTCTCTCAGTGGTGGCGTTTGCAACACAGGCGATTACCAGTGGGCAATCGGCCAAGGCTTCATCTGCCCCGGAGCCGGCAACAAGACAGCGTTCGGTGGATACACATTTACCGGATCTGATTTGCCAACCGGACAAGACACCTTCACAATGCGCGTAACAACAGCCGATGGAAAGTTGTATGAGTTCACTTCCAGTGTCGGATTCGTGTTTGTTACACACCCAATGTTTGTGGAGTACAGCACCGACGGTGCAAATTTCACAAAAGTTGATTACAACAACGCCACCACTGGCCCTGAAGGTGCTCGCATCACTGAACCAACTATCAGCGTCGGACAAGCACAGACTTTGTATCTCAAAGTGTTACGTCCACAACGCTTGGCAATGGACGGTGAAGCTGGAGAGTTCTATGACCTAGGTGGCTTCAAGTACACGCCAGACATTCCAAATGCCGGTGGTGTTGGCAAGTGCGACCAATTAACAGTGACCGACACAGGCATGGCTTCAGACACCGTTCTCGATGCCGACAAACCATCCACTGTGTTGCTCACTTGGGCAATTGGTCAGAAGTGCTACACCGAAAGCACAAAGAATCCGAAACCAACTTGGACACCAGGAGCAAGCGACTTCGACGTGCAAGTAGAGCCATCTGGTCCAGGTGGAAACTCGGCACAAAAGATTCGCATCACATTGGTGCCATAACCTTTTCAATGAAAAAGGCCCGGGTCGTAATGACTCGGGCCTTTTTTATTGCACCATCACTGGCGCCAGATTTACTTCTTTGAGATTTTTGCCTGCATCGCAGCAATGCGCTCGGCAAACCATGGCTGCTTTGTGCTCCACAACTGAGGTTCTAGTTCACGCTTGACAGCATCAGGATGGTTATCAATATCTGCCATGTCTTTAATGGTTTGCTTCACGGTCTCAAGCAATGGCCGAGGAACACTGGCAGCACGTGCAGCAATCTTTTGTGCTTCTGCCATCAGTTGATCATCTTCAACACAACGCCATACAAGACCAATACGTTCTGCTTCTGCGCCATCCAGAATTTCTCCGAACATCACGGTTGCAAATGCAGCTTGTGGGCCTGCAATACGACGCAACATCCATGTGTGTCCACCGCCTGGGTGAATACCAATCTGCAAGAAGCGCGTATCAAACTTGGCACGCTTTGCAGCAATACGAATGTCGCAACCCAATGCAAGGTTCATTCCCGCGCCCACTGCTGCACCATTCACTGCAGCGATTGTTGGCAGCGGGCTGCGTGCAATGCGCAAGAAACCTTCGTAGATGGTGCCCAAACTCTGGCCAGATGCTGTGGCGAGGTTGCCAAGGTTTGCACCCGCACAAAATGCCGGCGCCGCACCCGTGACAACAAGCGCACCAATGGCGGGGTCACCCTCAATACGGTCCATGGCCGCAGTGATTTCTTCCACCATGGGCGCAGTCAAGGTATTGCGCTCCTCTGGATTATTCAGGGTCAATGTGGCAACACCGTCTGTAACGGTCACTAATACAAGGCTCATAGGGGCAAGTTTCGCACACCGATGCACCCCAATCCCCCTTCGGTGACTACGGTTTTGCCTATGAGCACAGACGTAGTCCTATATGAAGTGACTGATCGCATTGCGACCATCACCATGAACCGCCCTGAGGCGCGAAATGCACTCAGCAGTGAGGTTTTGAAACTCCTACCAAAACTGATGAAAAAAGCCGACGCCGATGACGCAGTTGATGTCATCATCCTCACTGGCACAGACCCAGCCTTTTGTGCAGGGCTGGACTTGAAAGAACTCGGAGATACCGCGGGCAACCTCAGCGGCACAGGTGCCGATGGCTCCAAGAATGCAAGTGGCGTTCGTGGTCCATTCCCCGACGTAACAAAGCCTCTCATTGGTGCCGTCAATGGTGTTGCCATCACCGGTGGTTTTGAACTTGCATTGAATTGCGATTTTCTCATTGCATCTGAGAACGCAAAATTTGGAGACACACATTCACGAGTAGGTGTGATGCCAGGTTGGGGCCTCACCGTGTTGTTACCACAAGCCATTGGTGTGCGCAGAGCGCGCGAGATGAGTTTTACCGGCAACTTCATGTTGGCCGATGAAGCGCTCGCTTTCGGATTAGTAAACCATGTGGTGCCACACGCAGATCTCATGGCGTTCACGCGTCAGATTGCAACAGACATCATTGGCAATGAACAAGACGGAGTTCGTCAGATTCGTTCTACTTATGCACGTCATGCAGCAGAGAAAAAGAAATGGGAACACGAATCTGAAGACGGTCGCGCATGGCGCAAATCTCAGTTCGACCCGAAAAAAGTTGCTGAGCGTCGCGCCAAGATTATGGAACGCGGCCGCAAGCAGTAGTATCTAGTAGTCGATGCTGTCGTCGAATAATTCAGCGACAGCTTCTACTTCGATACCGCCCCGTGGTCGCTGAGTAAGAACAACGCGCACGGTTTCAGGTCGAGCAGTAGCCATGACTTCTTCTGCAATCTCGGCAGCAAGAGCCTCGGCAAAAACAGCGCGATCGCGAAAGCCCCAGAGATACAACTTCAAGCTTTTTGATTCAATGCAAAATTCCTGAGGAACGTACTCAATTACCAATGTTGAAATGTCTGGTTGTTGCGTCACTGGGCACATGGATGCCAATTCATCAGTTGTGAACTTCACAATCGTCACATTGGCCGGCGCAGGAAACACCTCAACATGCTCAATGGGATGGCGAACAGTTTGACCAAGAACTGACAATTCGGGCTTTTCACTCATAAAACTAAGGCTACGGGCACTACTGCAAATCTGCAGGCAACAATGACGTCAATGGCACCAACGGGCGTGGGCCCACATGGGAAATCACTTCGGCTGCTGCGATTGCGCCAATGCGAGCACAGCTGGTGAGGTCTTTGCCTTGTGTGAGTCCACGCAAAAAGCCAGCTGCAAACAAGTCACCTGCGCCAGTGGTGTCCACAACCTGCGAAACAGGAGCTGCAGGAACTTCATGTACATCGTCGCGTGTGACAATTACAGAGCCCTTTTCACTTCGGGTGACAGCTGCAATATGACAATCCTTGCGTAACAGTTGAACTGCCTCATCAAAATCGGTGGTCTCATAGAGCGACTTCAATTCATCTTCGTTTGCGAAGAGAATGTCGATGTCGTTTTTCACCAATGACTGGAAATCTGCTCGGTGCCGATCTACGCAAAACGAATCAGACAACGTGAGCGCCACAACGCGGCCATTCAGATGCGCAAGAGCAGCGGCCTTACGGAATGCATCTTTTGCTTCATCACGGTCAAAGAGGTATCCCTCTAGGTACAAGATTGCACCAGCAGCGATGACATCAGACGAGATATCTCCGAATGACAATTGAGTCGAGATACCGAGAAAAGTGTTCATGGTGCGCTGTGCATCGGGAGTAACAGCGATGATGCAGCGACCAGTAGGGATCGAAGAATCAGGCCCACCACTTCGGAAATCCACGCCAATCTGATTCATATCATCGGCAAACACGGCACCAAATTCATCATCAGCAACTTTGCCAATGAAAGCAACATCGCCACCAAGGCTTGCAATGCCAGCAAGTGTGTTGGCACCAGAGCCACCACTTGTGCGGGTGCTGGCACCAACGGCCTGCGACAACTGCACTGCGCGATCGGTCTCAATTAAGGCCATCGAGCCCTTCACCATGTCGTGGGCGCCAAGGAAGTCATCGTCCACCATGGCGATCATGTCCACAAGGGCATTGCCGACGCCGACAACGTCGTAGAGGATGCCGTCTTTATTAGTGAGGGCTGGAACATGGGCGGTAAATGGATGACTACGTGGCACGGTTCTCTACGGTAGTACGACACGATGCACCACTAGCCTTTATTGGGTGAGCCACCTAGATGACCCCTTTCGCCTGCCCCGCACGGTTATTCCGTATCGATATGAAGTATCGCTAACGCCTGACCTAGAAGCTGCAACTTTTACTGGCTCAGTCAGCATCACAGTCACTGCTTTTGAAGCCACAGAAATAGTGCTGAATGCCATTGAACTAGACATCCACAGCGCAGCCATCAATGGACTCGATGTGCCGTTTGAATTACACGAGGAAACTGAACGACTCATCCTCACAGCGCCATACGAGTTATCTGATGACAGCCGAATCACGCTTACCTTCAGTGGAATTCTGAATGACAAATTGCGTGGCTGGTACCGCTCCACATTTACAGACGAATCTGGTCGTGTACGCACCATTGCTACTTCCCAAATGCAATCCACAGATTGCCGCCGCGCATTCCCATGTTTCGACGAGCCAGATTTCAAAGCTGTTTTCGCCATCAAGTTGACAGTGGCTGACGGCCTTATGGCCATATCAAATAGCAAAGAAGTTCAACGCGAAACGAACCCCGACGGCACCAGCACTATTTGGTTTGCAGACACCATGAAGATGTCTACGTACTTAGTTGCATTTGTAGTTGGCCCCCTGGAAGCAACAGAGCCCGTCATGGTTGGCAACACTCCAGTACGCATTATTCACATACCAGGAAAATCTCACCTCACTGATTTCGGCATGCGTGCGGGCGTCTTTGCGCTCGAATGGTTCGAAAGGTATTACGGCATTCCCTACCCCGGCGACAAAGTTGATCTACTAGCACTCCCCGACTTTGCTGCAGGCGCAATGGAAAATGTGGGCTGCATCACATTCCGCGAAGTATTGCTACTCGTCGACCCTGCAACTTCTACACAAGTCGAACAAGAACTTGTTGCACTTGTTGTTGCTCACGAATTAGCGCACATGTGGTTTGGTGACTTGGTCACAATGCGTTGGTGGAATGGCATTTGGCTCAACGAAGCATTCGCCACATTTATGGAATACGCAGCCTGCGATGCTTTCGCTCCGCAATGGAAACTCTGGACAACATTTGGTCTCGATCGCACAGCAGCATTCGAAGTCGACTCGCTACACAACACACGTACCGTTGAGTTCCCTGTGAACTCGCCTGCTGATGCAGATGGCATGTTCGACGTACTTACGTATCAAAAGGGCGGCGCGTTGTTGCGAATGTTGGAACAGTTCATTGGACCAGAGCGTTTTCAAGCAGGCGTTAGCCATTATTTGCGTACGCATTCGTACGGCAACACAGAAACCAATGATTTGTGGGATGCCATTGAACACATCGTCGAAACTGATGGTGGCCCCGTAGTGCCAGTACGTCGCCTTATGGATTCGTGGATCTGGCAAGCGGGCTTTCCACAAATTTGGGTTGCCCCTCATGCAGAGGGCATCACGTTGTCACAATCACAATTCTCTTTTGATGACGAACGCGATCCAACTCTGTGGGTAGTCCCGATACATGTGCGCAACGGTGGAACCGAAATTAAGGTCCTTCTCGATAGCGACTCGGTTCACGTTTCACTTCCCGACCCATCGGGTCCAGTCATTGTCAATGCCGGCGGTCACGGTTATTTCCGCGTCACATACTCGCCCGAACTGAACGAGCGACTCTCCAAAGAACTCGTGGCTTCGCTTTCCACCATTGAGCGATACAACTTGGTGGACGATGCATGGAGTTCAGTTGTGGCCGGCGCAATGGACGGGGCTGCATACGTCGAGATGGTGTCGTCCATTTTTGCAAAGGAACGCGAACTTGCTGTGTGGCAAGCAATTGCTGTTTCGTTGCGTGGCATCTTTCGCATTGTTGATCCCAGCGACTACAGCATCCTTGAGTACTACATCGAAAACTGGGTAGGGGCTGCACTAGAAGACATTGGATGGCAGCCAGCGCGAGACGAAGATGATCTCACCAGCAAGTTGCGCGGCCTATTCGTGCAACTGTTGGGAATCTATGGCTCAGACGAAGTCACCATCTCGCGCTGTCGCGGAATTTTGTTTGACTCCACCATCACTGAACCAGAACTTGTAGCGGCAGCTACCAATGTTGTGGCCGCCACAGGAGATGTACAAGATTACGAATGGTTCCTGAACAAATACACCAACGCCACAACACCGCAAGAGCGCATCCGCATGCTGTACGCATTGGCGGAATTCAATAGCGAAGAACTCATGGAACGAACAACTGCTTTTGCATTTACCGATGCGGTAAAGACACAAGACGCGCCGTTCCTATTGAACCGCTGCATTGCCAACCGTCATCACGGTGTGGTGGCGTGGGCTGCCGTGCGCAAGAACTGGGTGAAGGCCAACAAGGAGTTCCCTGGAAACACCATTGTTCGCATGATTAGTTCTGTTTCCACCTTGAATTCAGATTCCTTAGAGGCTGAAGTGCAAGCGTTCTTCTCAGAACACACCATTCCTCAAGCCACGAAGACTCTCGACCAAGTACTCGAACGCCAACGCGTCAACGTTGCCTTGCGTAAGCGAGAAGAAAACAGCCTGGCCAAGACCCTGATGGGTCACTAACGACTAGTGGGGTTCAGTTGGCCCTTGCCTACTAAATCGCGCAATTCAGTCTTCAAGAACTTGCCAGCAGCATTACGCGGCAATGGCTCGTTCATAATCACAACATGGTTTGGCACTTTGAAAGATGCAATACGACCGTCAAGGAATTGCCACAACTCTTCGGCGCTCAATGAATGGCCTTCCTTCGGAAGAATTGCAACTGCTACCTCTTCACCAAGACGTTCATGTGGTACACCAAATACGGCAACCTCATGTACGGCATCATTTTCATAAATGGCGCCTTCTACTTCAACGCAATAAATATTTTCGCCACCACGAAGGATCATGTCTTTGATGCGGTCCTTGATAAACAAGAAACCTTCATCGTCGATGTATCCACCATCGCCTGTGCGCAACCAACCGTCAACAATTGTTTCTGCTGTGGCATCAGGGCGATTCCAATAACCACGAATAAGCATTGGGCCAAACATGCAGATCTCGCCCATCTCATTTGGTCCAAGTGTCTCGAACGTCTCAGGGTCACGAATTTCAACGCGCATTGGCAACGTTGCACGGCCTGTACTTGTTGGTCGAGTTGTGTAGAACTTGCCAGTGTTGCCGGGGCCATACGCATTGGTTTCGGTCATGCCGTATCCAAGTTGTGGGCTTCCCTTTTTCACTGCCTTATCAACTTTGTCTACAAGTGCTGCTGGCGCTGGCGCACCGCCGCCGCCAACTGCGCGCAAGCTGCTGGTGTCGTACTTATCAAAGTCGGGGTGGTTCACAAGGTCGAATGACTGTGTTGGTACACCAACAAAGTTTGTGATCTTTTCGTCTTGAATAATTGGCAATGCTTTACCGGCATCCCACTTGTACATGATCACCAGTTTCAGGCCAGCCATAAAACAGCTGAGCATCACAGGCACACAACCGGTGACGTGAAACAACGGAACAATCAAAATGAATGATGGCGGGAATGGGTCTGCAGGTGCTTCTGGTTCGTCACTTGCCAACTTCAATACAGCGTTACGTGCAGAGAACGCCATGAGGGCGCTCAGCACTGCACGGTGCGTAGACACTGCGCCTTTCGGGCGACCAGTAGTACCGGAGGTGTAAAGGATGGTGCAGTCGTCATCAAGTGCAATGTCGGCAACAATCGGTCCGAGGCCAGTTTTTACTTCTACACCCCAATCATCAACATCGGCACCTAGTTCACGTTCTGGACGAACACACAGCATCTTGATGCCGTGCTTGCGGCACGATGCATGTGCCGTGTCGATCCGTTGCTGATCACCGATCAAAACTTTTGCGCCAGAGTCAGTGAGGGCAAAGTCCATTTCGTCTTCGGTCCACCATGCGTTGAATGACACGTTGATAGCGCCAATCGAAACGATGGCCGCAAACGCCATGATCCACTCAGGAAAGTTACGCATGGCAACAGCAACGCGGTCGCCTTTTTTTACGCCATATTTGTTCACCAATACATGTGACAAACCATCGACCTGATCCATGGTTTTCGCAAAGGTCCACTTTTCACCTTCATACAAAATGAATGTGTTGTCGCCGAAGTTGCGTGCGTTCTGCAATACCAGCGCCAAGTTGGGAGGGCAGTTCTTGAAGATGTCCATCTTCACGCCACGAATCTCTGCTTCTGTCAGCTCAAAAGGAGTACCAGACCCTGGTGCGAGTACTGCTGCTTGTGCGTCTGTCCATGACAATGCCATTTGAATTTCCCCTGTTGGTATGAAAGGGAAAGTCTAGGCGTGAGGGTGCAAAGCGTCACAGTCCGTTCAGCGCGAAAAACACAGTCCGTTCAGGAATGTAAAAAGACGACTTAGGTCTAGGCGGCGCGGCGGTCGCCGTAATAACGACGCAGGTATTCCTGATTGCGGATCTGCACGAGTACGTAGCAGTAGGCCGCAAGGCTGAGGAATGAGACAGTGAACGCATACAACATTGCGGTACTGCCGGTAGTGAGACCAAGGAACAAGGTGACTGCATTTGCTGCGACCATGCCGTACAGAACGTTCACGCGACGACGACGCACGATTTCACGCGAAGACATAAAGGCAGTCTCGGCAGCAAAATGATGGCGAGGCAATTCCGAAGTGTGGTGTGAACGGCGAGGGCGAGACTCTGTCTCTAGAACTCCGTCAGAAGCAATGAGGCGTGGGCGCTGTGCAGCACGTGGTGCCTGTAGACGAGGAGCTGGGGCAAGCGGACGAGCCATTGCGCGCATTGGGGCCTGGGTACCTGGAGCCTGAGAGCGTTGCAATGTGTGCAGCTGGCGACGGAAATCTGAAACCGAAGACACTGCGCCTCCATCGAATCGGGAGCGCAAAAGAGGTGGCAAAAGAACTGCCATCCATAGGGCTCCAACGATGAGAAGTACGAGTTGACTCATTTACGACATTGACCTTGATTAGGGAACATGAACTGTCGACCGTGGTCGATGCCCTGGCTGGATGCAAGGACAGTGGCATCCGAAGACGCTTTGTAAAGCCTAGTGAAGTTTCGTGTGGGTAGCGACTTACCCCCTCCCATACGTGCCTCAAATGGGGCTAAAACCCATAAAAATGGGGAAATTTGTCAGAAATGGTCACTTTTCACAGGTCTTGACAGACCCCCAATGTGTGCCCCAGACGACCAAAAGGGCCGACGCGTGGGTCATGAGGTCTTGCGGAAATCTCCCGAGCGACCACCAGATTTTTCCCACAAGGTCAATTGGCCGATCTCCATTGTCTTGTCTGCGCTCTTACACATGTCGTACAGCGTGAGTGCGGCAACGGAACATGCAGTGAGAGCTTCCATCTCGACTCCGGTCTGTCCGCTGGTCTCAACTGTTGCTTCGATGACAACACTGCCTGACTGCACCGTGATGTCGACAGAGACGGCCGACAACATGAGTGGGTGGCACAACGGAATGAGGTCGCTGGTTCGCTTGGCACCTTGAATACCCGCGATGCGCGCCGTGGCTAACACGTCACCCTTTGGCAACGAGCCAGACGCGATGGCATCTGTGGTGGCAGGCAACATGGTGACCACGCAACGAGCAACAGCCCGACGGTTCGTGACGGCCTTCTCCCCCACATTCACCATGTGGGCCTGGCCAGATTCATTGAGGTGGCTAAAGGTTGGCTCGGTCACATGCTCAGGCTATTGCCATATTGCGGGGTCTCTACACACATTTCTTGCCATCAAGAAGGGAAGGATTTACCATGACGGTGAGCGAGACAAATCGACTGGACATGCTGGTCGGATTGCGAATGTATCTAGGGGATTCAGTGGCCAACACATTGATTGAGCATCTTCCACCAGGAGGCTGGCAAGACGTCGCACGCATCGCCGACACTGATCGTCTTCAGCGTGACGTCAACCGACTGCACGACGACTTCGCCCAACTACGCAATGAGTTCCAAGGCATACGTCAAGAGTTCCAAGGATTGCGTCAAGAGTTTCGCGCATTGTCAGATCGTTACGACACCACCATGAAGTGGCTCATCGGCATCTCTCTCACATACGGCATTGGCATTCTCGGGTGCGCTGTTGGCGTACTTGCCGTGGCGATTCAGCAATAACTCTTTTCAACCTCGCCTCAATTGGCGAAGTAGCAACTGTTACGCCAATTTCAGAAACAGCTTCTCAACTTCTTCTAAATCAAAACCATCTCGCTTGGCCTGCTTCGGGTCTTGTAAACACTGCTGCAGTCCGGCCGAGAGCAAACGAAAGCCCACTTGATCAAGAGCTGTGCTTGCAGCTGACACCTGAGTGATGACATCACGGCATTCACGGCCGTCTTCAATCATCGTGCGAACGGCACGAACTTGGCCCTCCACCCGAGCCAAACGCTTCATTAATCCGTCCAGAATGTCTTGTTCAATTTTCATAACTGCCTCCTGAGTGCAAGTGATACCCCATAGGGTATACTAAGAATAACCCACCGAATGGACACCTTGATGATATTTGAAC
>Ga0208362_1000529_pt1 | contig 12753 bp, 24 predicted proteins | sample LakMenEpi13Oct10_FD_150693 | JGI IMG/M metagenome (GOLD analysis project Ga0208362, IMG submission 150693) | Freshwater microbial communities from Lake Mendota, WI - 13OCT2010 deep hole epilimnion (SPAdes) | ecosystem: Environmental > Aquatic > Freshwater > Lake > Epilimnion/Euphotic zone ... | reverse complement strand
CCTCGGATGCTTTCTCGCCTAGTGCTTTAGCCCACAGTCTCCACATTCAATTCTCCATAAAAAAAGTCCGAGGCAAAGCTCGGACCTCTGTAGTGTTTAAGTTGTCAGACAGTTTCAGCATCAGCCTTGGTGACTTCAGCCTGTTCAACTGGTTCGGAAATATCCGAAAGTTTTTCAACTTTGCTCAGAAGAATGCCGTTGTCCACAAGATACTTTTTTGCCTCAGCGACATTGACCAATTGATAGCCAGTGACTTTGCGACCATCCTTAGCGACACGGATAATACCGTTCGCAATTGTTTTGATGTGCCACATATAAGTGGAAATGCGGTACATCATAATTTCTTTTCCTAGAAGTGCATCTAGTTGTTCCTTACTGGTGACTTGACCAGAAATAAGAACATTGAGGACTTTTTCGAAAGGTTTCAGCTTTACAGCTTTGGTGGTTTTAGACATAACAAACTCCTAATAGAATGAACATGAACAAAGTATAGCAGACCAGTTATCTTTCGGCAACCAGTCTTTAGGCAATTATGAATATTTTAATACGGTTACAATTTGAATTTGTAAATCTTTACGCCTAGAAATTTTTAAAGTTACACCGTATCTTTTGCAGGTTCTTTTTGGCAAATCCATTCCATAAGGAACCACAAAGTTAGCATTGTGTCGGGCTTTCAAAAATGCGGCGGTTAAACTACCGATACGATTGAGAACGGAATTTCTAAAAACTTTTTTCATTTTAAGCAGCTTTCAACATAATGGTGGGATACTTAACGAAACCGCTGGTATCTTTTTTAGCCTTACCTTTTGCGTACAGACCAACCACGACACCTTTAGGGTCAAGGAATCGCAAATCGGATTCATCGCCGTTAAACACAGGACGACCATTGTAGGTTTCAGGCATCGCCTCAGTCTTTTTCAAACCGAAAACGGTAGCGACATTCAAACCTTCTGCAATAGCACGGAGGACATCCGCATCATTGCCATCGGCAGCCGAAAAGGTCAAGTGATAGTTGGAAATATCTTTAACTTTACGACCAAGGATTTTTGTATAGTCGTAAAATTGAACATCGGGGAAGGCAGCAAAGATATTGCGGAAAAGTTGACCGTTACGAACAACTTCATATTTTTCGAACGACAAGTCCGAAGTACCGTTCAAGCGAAAAACAGGAACCAAATCCAATTTTTGGCTTTGCTTGATTGCCAATTCGATATCTTTAACCAGAAGTGCCATAAACTCGGTACGGTTCTCGAAAAACATTTTTGTTTTGCGTTTACGTGCCTCTTGAATGACATTGGTCAATTCGCCTTTTTTGAACATACCGCCGCGACCAGCGGTGTTCAAACATGCAGCGGTGCAACCAGCGGTCCGTTTCGGACAGGTTTCATAACCAGAAACGTTAGCAGGCGCAAGATGCAAAATATAGGTATTGAAGCCTTGTTTAAGACCTTTCAAGACCTTAGGATTACCAGTAGAAAGAAGTTTCATTCGATTGCCTTATCAACTCAACAAAGTCTATTCTACAGGTTTCGGTAGGAATGGCAACCATTTTTTGCAGATTTGCAAAAAAACAACAGTAATACTAAAGTAGTAATTGTATCAAAAATGCAACAGCTAGGAAACCGAACGTTAAAGTTCTACCGAATAGAGCGCCTAGGAACGCCCCTAAGGCGACAAGCCAGAGGTTTGTTAGTCCGATAATCATCTTACCTCCGCATCGCAGCCTGCGCCAGCATATCTTCATCCGTGAACACTGGGACGGCGTTGGATTTGTGCAACGTACCAATACCTTTCATAGCCGTACCAGTATAAACTTTAGGACGATTTGGCTTTGTGCAATCACCGCCTGGAGTTGTAACACTTTGGTAGTAAGGTGTTTCCCGACCAGGAGGAGCAGACAATTTTGGAAGTGTGTTAGTGCTTACTAACTTTGCGCCAGAAAATTTTCGTCCAGAAATTCCTGGCATTGTTTTTACCGAATTGAGCCATGCATCATATTCAGCTTTTTTCTTTTTTGTAACATTCTTCTTTTTAGAAGAATTTTTCACGTAAATCATCATAATAATTCCTCACAAACGGAAGAATTGTATCATACATCTTCAGGTATGGCAAGTGTCCAGGTTCTAAAATCTTTCTTGACCATGTATTCAGGTTTAAAATCGAAACCGTTTTGACGGCACCACAACCATGCATCAAGATAAAAATGAAACTCGATTTCGTGACTCATTCTACCAACTCCGTAACTTTTTTCATGATGGTTTTATAAAGGCGTTTATCCGTAATTGTATACCCGTTCAAAAGAACGGCCTCTACAAGTGCAAGTGATGCATTTTCACATTCTTCATCAGAAGAAAGCACATTTTCGAAAAAAATCTTCTCACGATTTTCAAGATAACCAACCATCATTTCAAACTTATCCATAATCAACCCTTAGTAAACTTTTTCAAAACTTCCTGTGCATCACTCAAATCACTTGTAATAACTCTATCCATGGATTCCAAAATCACAAGACGAATAAGTGATTCACTCATTTCCCTTTCTTCTTCAGAAAGAGTTTCTTGCCATTCTTCGACCTCGGACAATTCAGTCATTGACCAAAGAATATCAAGCATTTCAACTTGTTCTGGTGTCAAGTTTTCTAATGTAATCATAGTGTTCCTTTCACGAATGCACATAGTATACGACAGGCATTCTTGCCTGTCAAGCCAAAGTGTTGCTACGGAGTCAACCCTTCAACAATTGCCTGGAATCTGATTCTCGGATATCTTCTTCAAATTGCTGATACTTTAGGCGCTCAAGCAACCTTTTCAATTGCTCAACATCACCTTGTTGAGAGGCAATCTTGGATTCAATCTCTTGTATTTGCTTTTTTATCGTATCCATTAAAATCGTAGTCATTGTCCTCTTCCCTCGCTAATCTGTAAAAACTTTTATCATGGTGTTTTTTCTTCTTTTTACCATTCATGTTGTAGTCTAGACTCTCATCCTTTTTTCGGAATTTAGTTCTAGCTACCCTTTCTACTTTAATCGCACCTATCATATTTGTTTTTTAATAAACCTCCTTAAAGTATATGGTCTGCGATACCTAATTTAACAAGTTCTTCAGCCGACAGCCAAACATCGCTTGGTGTCAACAATTTAGATTTAACTTCGCGGCTTGTAAGTCCGGACGCGCTCTGTAGAACACGTAGCATCCTGTCATTTGTCATTTCTGCCTCTTTGGCGAAAGACTTCAAATCATGGTGCTTGCCTTCATATGTGTCAGAATATTGGTGACACATGATACTACAATTCTTGGTGATGTATCTGTGTCCCTTTTGACCAGATGAAAAAATTAAGAATGCGGCCGACATGATAGCACCGACACCAATTGTTTGTATTGGGTTCTTGCTCAGCCTCATCATGTCGATAAGACCGAGTGCGTGATATAAATCACCGCCGGTAGAATTGACATAGAGTTGTAGAGTATTAGACTCGCCTGTAGCGCCGCTAAGTGCATTTTCATAGATTATCCATTGTATGGCTTTTAAGATGTTTTGTTCTTCAATGTCACCACTGAGAAAGTGAACATGATTCTTAAGAAATGTGTTATCGTAAATATCTTGAATAGGAAGCGGAAAATCTTTATCTAATTCTGTTCCGCTTTTTCTCCCATTCAAAGGCGCTTTTGATGATAGAGGCAATGTCATGTTTAGGTGAATAATTTAAAAGTTTTTTGGCTTTTTCAATTGACGCAACCAAGGATTCTGGGTCTCCCTTTCGTCGCGGTGAAACTGTGTAGTTTACTTTCTTTAGAGTAACTTTTTCTATAGTTTGAATAATCTCTTTTACACTGTAGCCAACACCAGCGCCCAAGTTGATAATTTCTGAACTGTTACCTTCTTCTAGATATTTAACTGCTTCGATATGCGCGTCAACAACATCCTCAACATGCACGTAATCTCTTATACATGTTCCATCATGAGTGTTGTAGTCGCCACCATATACTTCAAAACTATTTAGATTTTGCAAAATTCTGGGAATCAGATGCGTTTCAGGATTATGGTCCTCACCAACATCACCACCAGAACCAGCTAAATTAAAATACCTGAAGATAACGTATTCAAGACCAGAATCTTCAATGGCCATTTCGCAAGCATGTTTAGAATTCGCATATGGATTGTTGTTGACAATCACTTCATGTTCCACAATGGGAATAGAACTGTCAATGTAAAGTCCAGCAGTTGACGAGAAAACAATCTTCTCGCACCCGTGGCGCTTCATTGCAGCAAGTACGCGAACAGTACCACCTACATTGTTTTCCCAGAATTGTGTTGGATGTTTCCACGATTCACCGACTTCAATCATTCCGGCGAGGTGAAAGACAACATCGATTTCGTAACTGCCAAAAATTTCTTCAAGCGCAACGAAATCTAAAACATCAAATCGATGAAAACGATAGAAGAAAGAGTGTTTCGGTGTTTGCTTATCAACACCAATAACAAGAAAGCCTTGTTCTTTAAGTTTTTTGCTTAAGTGAGAACCAAGGTAACCGGAGACCCCGGTGACCAAAGCCGTTCTTCTTTTATTTTCCATGGGTAAGCTCCATTATATCTATTGCTCATTACCAAGTTTCCTTGGTCGAAAAATTCATGCTTCACAGAATTGGGATTACCATCTAAACGGTAACATAGTGAGTGTTCACGGGAGCAATCGAATCGGGGGAAGTTTTTTGAAAGATTGTGAAAAAATTGTCTATCAGCACCCCACTGCCCGTACCAAGAATGACCGATGCGAACAGCAACATCACGCTTAACGGCAAAACTTGAAGTGTCAATATGATGGACATTTTCATCAAAAAATACTGGCCATTTTCCAAGAGATTCACAGTTGTCCTCACAAAGGTAGTTTCCTTCTTTATCATAAATTTTTCTCAGAGAGAAAGCCCAATCGTTTCCTTGTTTGATTGTATTCACCAAACTTTCAACATGATTAGGTTCAATCCAATTATCTTCATCAAGATAGCAAATTATATCAGCATTCACTAGAAAACTGCAAGCAGCATAAACACGATGACCGTACCAGCTTTTGCCTACATTTTCTTCAAACTTTACAACACGGACCTTGTCCGCACCTTCAACAATATCATCAATTTCTTTCCAATATTGTATTCCGTCCATGAAAACATAATGCGTTAAGTTTTCATACGTTTGGTTGTCTACCGACTCCAGACACTTGCTCAGATAGTTTGTTCCTATCGTTGGCGTCACTACGGCTACTTTCATTATTTTCTTTCTTTTCTAAATCACGACCAAAAATTAAATCCCATCTTTTTGCATAATCTTCGTTAGAAACACTAAACGGTCTTGGTCTGCTACCTTTTCCGCCATCAGACATTAATCTTCTCCCAAATCAATTCCGGGAAATGCTTCTTTAACGAGCTTCTTCGTTAGGAAAGGAATACGCAAATCTTTTTTAATGCATCGAACGAGCAGTTCGGCATCATCTTTATGAAGGCCTTCCAACACTTGAAGCAAAAGTTCTTTTTGTCTTTTCGGTGTTAGATTTGGTGAACGGTTTGGATGGCCTTTAATGAAACGATAAAGCTTTTTAACCTCAGAGTGCAAGTAGAGGTAATTCAGACCGGCCGGGTCAGGTGAAGGCTTATAGTCCGGAATTTCTACATCAAATTCAATTTTAGGGTGAAAAGCAATAATTAAAAATTCAATAAAATTGGAGTCTGCATTTTTACGCAACAACTCAATTTTGTCGGCACGTTTTTCGGCCTTTTCAAATTTTTCAAAAATCTCAAAAAATAAATCAGAATTCATCGATAACCTCAAGCAAATTTTTCAGGCGATTGGCAATCATGTAATTCATAAACTGTTGCTTATTCGCAGGCTTTGTAACCATATATGTATCTAGGATACTTTTTGACACACTTTCAGGAATCATATTCAGGTCAATCAATTGACGGTTGCGGTCCCAATTACGGGTCAATGCATCACCCATAGAACCTTCAGCCTTCACCAAAACTTCATCAAGAAACTTTTTGGTAATTGGCTTCTGGCGAATACCATCTGCAATAGAATTATCGGCAGAAAGAATATTTGGAATGCCGTCACCAGAATCGCCACGAACAATCAGTTCATTCAATTGACGAATCGGGTCATCCGTTTTAATAAATTTTTTCAAAGTAGGTGAATATTGTTTGATGTTGGGATTAGTCTGCAACTGAACAAAGTCCTTATCGCTAGACAAAATCATAATCTTTTCACTGTCGCCGTATTGTCGGCAAAGAACACCGATGATATCGTCGGCTTCCGCGCCCGTGGCTCCAATCACTTTATAGGGTGAATGTTGTTTCAATTCTTCACGAATCTTTTTCATGCAATCAAAAATAGATTGCCAGTCGTGACCAGATGCATCACGGTTTTTCTTGCGATTGGATTTGTAGAAAGGAAAAACTTCACGGCGCCAGTATGTCTGACCATCGCAGGCAATCACAACTTCGCCGTATTCACGGAACTTTCGAATGTTCGCACGAATGGTATTGAGAATCATATGTCGAACAAGTCCTTCTTCCACGGGCTCGCGGGAAGAACCGATTTGTTCCATCAAGTTGGCAATGACAACCTGGTTAAAGTCAAAAATTAGCATTATAAAACTCTCAGTAGAAGTGTGTCTTTGTTTATTCTGCCGTTTAGTGCAGATTCTTTTGTCTTGAGTGTACTCAAGAGATTTTTAAGTATGATTTTACCACCTTTTGTAACGGATGTCAATACTTCTTCTGGCTTTCTTGCCGTCTTTGTTAAGGATTTCATTTCAGAATAGTTCAGCAATGAAGAACCTTTGACGGAGAATCCCGAAGCATCCTCAGCGTGATAAACACCGATTTTCTTTGTCTTAAGATTGAACACCCACAATTGCATTGCACCGATAATTTCTCTCGGTTTAATTGAGGAAACTTTAAATTCATCTGAGGTCTGGCAAAATTGCAACGTAGCAACCAATTGGTCAGGTGTTTTTTGTTTACGTTTTCTTGGCTTGCGGCTTGCCTTTGCTTCGCCGGCAATTTTCATAGCATCGGTAATAATCAGGTCACAATACGCAACAAGCTTTTTCAATTGGGTCTTATTCAGATATGAATAAGCCTCTTTCAAATCTTTATTGGTTGTGTGTAGCACCTCATCAAATTCGGTTCTACGCTTCTTAAAAATCTCAATGATTTTTGTGGCGTGCATACCCTTTGCTTTGTCTTGCATCAATGCTAAAGGAGAACGTGCGTCCTTGAAGCCGCTTAGGATATAATCATCTATGCATCCTTCAAGTTCGCCGGCGATTTCGCCAATTTTTTCGCGCATTCTTTCCTGAATGGAGGGTGCAGGTATTGCGTCCACAACAACCTCAGCCTTTTCTTTTTCGAGCAGAGCAGGCAAACCGCTTTTGATTTTTCGAATGGCCTCGGAGCCAACATCGTTGCCGTTCGAAACCAAACGGCAAAGCCAGGCCAGTGTCAGATAACTCTTGGAAGTATCGACACGACCTGGAATTTTATTTTTCTTGGCGTATTCTAACAAAAACCTTTGGGCGTCCTTAGGTTCTTGATTCTGATGGTACCAATTGAGGGCTTCGACCAACTGTAGGTTGGTCATTTTGCCGTCATACTTTGGTTCTGTTATCTTGGGAAGCCTTGCCATTCATTATATCCTCAAAACTGTAATTTCGGTATGTAGCGACTGTTCTAATACCGTCAGGAAGTTCATTGTATGCTTTAGCCATAGTTTTGGCAACATCACGCGCTTCGGTTTCTGTCAGTGCTTTACAACTGCCGAAGGCTTTCTGAAAATAGGGGAGGAAAATATATTGCACCATATCGCTTTTGTAACCATCATATAGTGCATCATAGTTAACCAGAGGTGCAACCCGAAAACCATCACTGGTCTGGAAAATAAAAATTCCTTGCATCTTCAACTCATAAATTTATTTCTTGTATTATATAGCTATGATTTTTAGTAAACCCGGAGGCGAAAATTTCGGCACATTCTCGGATAAAGAAAATGCCGAAAATTTTACCATCTACAATCAGAGCATATCGTTTCATTCTACTTGATAAGGTTTATTCCATTTACCGATATTCACATCAACATAATATGCGGTATTAAAATAATCCGTTTGGGCATCGGACTCATCGTACCAATCGCCTGCTTTTTTCATCGCGGCAAAAATTTCTGTCAGTGCAGATTTTGCTTTACCGGTGAAGTGTTCATGAAACCAATAAGGATTTATATCAATCGATTTATTTTTACGAATATAATCGATTTGGTCTTGCGAAAAGTGTTTCGCATAAGGCTTATCGATATCAGTTTGAATATAATTCTCAATAAAATCGATTTTGCCAGATTTTAGATTCAATTGAATCGTCGAATGATTGTGAACCGCAAAGGTGCCTTTTAGACCGTATTTTTTAAGAATAGGTTTAACAGCAGCAACAATTTTTGCTTTGGTTTCTTGGGACATGTAAGCCATTTTGTAACTCCTTATCAACTCAACAGAATGGATTCTACACGTCCAACGGCAATTGTCAAGTGCTACAAAAGTATTACTTTTTTTTAGTCAACTATTTGTTGTTTATTTGCCACAGTTACCATTTTGACAATATTCTATTAATTCGAACGTTCCCCAGCCTATTCCCACAATAGCAACTATGAGCAAAAGCATAGCGAACAAAAATTCCATTGCTTCATTCAATTCTTTTTGTTTTTTCAACCTAAGTTCTTTTTCTTTTCTAGCTTGGTGTGCCGCATCAACGTCCATTGCCATAGAACGGCTCTTAATTTTATTCCAAACATCTATTTTTCCAGACTGCATGAAAAGTAATTGCAATTGCTTTTCAAATTCTTCAGCCTGGTGTATTGCCAGTTCTATTTCAATAGCCGCAGCCATATTAGATTTTTTACCACTATTTTTGGCGTCAACTATCGCCTTAGTTGCGGTACTCTTTGCATCAAAATATTTTCCTAAAACCGGACCCAACGAAGCAACATCATCTACAGTCTTTGAAACTTTTTTGATTAAAGCAACCGCACTCTGTATTCCTGCCAGTGCTGTTATTGGGTCAATCATTTTTCTTTCTTTCTTTTTCTACTTTTTTCCAAGTAATACAATAAACTTTTCTTTCGTAAACATCTCCTGTCCATCTCCATCTAACACAAACATATTCTGGCTTCTGATAAGCCAGTGCGAGAGTCAGCAGAGCTTCCGCTATCACTTGTTTGCTAGAGGATTGTCAATTGCTTTTTGAATTTTTGAATCAACTTCCTTTTTCAGTGTTTCGACTCTACCGTTAACTTCCCTTTTCATGGTGTCAACTTCTTTGGCAATTTCTTTTTTAGTTGTATCCACTTCTCTGCTAATTTCGCGGCGAGCTTCAGCGACTTCTTTACGTATTGAAGCAACTTCACCTCTTGCTTTTTCCAAATCTTCACGTATGTCTTTACGTGCTTGACGCATTTCAGTCTCTGTTTCTCTTTGTGCTTGTTTTACGCCGCGCTCAATTTGTTCTGTTACAGATTCATTTCTGCGGATATCGTTCTTTAGGTCATTCTTGATATCTCTGGTATAGTCTGAAGTTTTGGCACTGTTTTCTTCAATAACTGCAAGCCTCTTATCGAATTCGGATAAATCTGGTGCAATGTATTCAGCAATTTTCTTTTTCATTCCTTGATAGTCTTTATAAACTTCAAATGCTCCGTAAAGACCGCCAAGTGTGGATGATACGATAGTGAATGCTACCATTAATTTTGCTGGAGTGAATTCATATCCACCGATGCTGATTACGGTATCTTTACTTGCATACTTCTTTACTGCTGCTTCAGCATCATCAATTTTTTTGTTAACGTTTTTAATTTCTTCCGTCATTTTAGTTCCTGTATTGTTGGTTGACCATTTCTTGATGTACTCTATCCGATGATAGTTGTCTCAATGCTCTAACATTATCTACAGTCACTTGGTTTTTATAAATCTCCTCAGGTTTGTATAACTGACCATCCTTGAGTGCTAAACTCATATAAGCATTAAATCCTGGCGGCGTAACTGCCATTTTGTTTATATCTACGTTACCTGCAAGTTCATTTGATTGAACGTTGCTCTTAACAGTTTCCGTTTTCTGTTCGGTTGTTGTATTTTCTATAAAAGGTTTTTGTTCCAAAATTGATTTTATTGGGCTTTCGTTGCTAACAAAATTTGTTTGTGCTATGATTTCACCTTGATTTTCATTTTGCCTGAAAACACTTACTTGTGAAGAAGTGAATGGTTGTACTGTCAACGGCAACAATGAATAGTCAACTTTGGAAACTTGAACTTGTGTTTGCGTATTCACCTGTTCAACTGGTTTTTGTATTTGTTGAATTTGATTTACTGCCGCAACAGGTTCAAAATTAAAACTACTCTGTCTGCTTGTTTGTGCGTTTTGTAGCTGAACACTTACAACACTTGTTTGTTGTGATTCTGCTGCCGCTTGTTGTTGTGCTGCATTGTTTCTTTGATTGTTTTCAATGACCATGTTTGTTTGGTCTTGTGCATTTGCTATTGCACTTGAAACTTCTTGTAGTGCATTTTCAACCGCAGCAGCTTGTGTAGCTCTGTCATTTGCCTGTACTTGGCGAACCACACTCATTATAAGAGACATGTTCGGACCAGACTTTGTTTTTTCTTCCTGTTTTTCAGACTCTGTTTTTTGTGCTGATTCTTTTACGGATTGTGGAATATTGTCTGGTGCGCTTATTGTTCCACTAGTTGACACTTCAACACCGCCAGCGTCAACAGTTATTGTTGATGGTTGTACATCTGAAGTTGTTGGCAGTGTAGCAACTGTTGTTGGTGTAGATACGATTGTAGAAGAAGCTGCCACAGTTGCTGGCGTTAAACTATTGATAGCACTCAAATAACCAGGACAAGTAGGCGAACTCAACACATTGACAGAACATGGGTCAACAGTGTACTTCAGAGAAAAGGAAACATTAGTCACTTCTGGACCATAAGGACCCGCCCAACCATTGTTGTCTCTACCTATAAAACCGTACTGAACTTTTCCGATAGAAGAAGCATTTAAAGGAGAAGTAAAATTCTCAGAGAAATTAAAATTGGTCCAATTAAATTTGTAATTTAAATCGTATGAATTACCATATAGTAAATTACTGGTTCCTCTACCGCCTGTAGTATCCCAAAAACGAACAAGCGCCGCCAATTGGTCTACGCGCCCATCGTCCCATCCATTACCGTTCTTTGCTCTGAATCCAAAGTTATATCCTGTGACTTGTAATCCAGGTGTAGAACTTGGCAATATGCTTGAAATGTCTTGTTGCTGATAAAGGTAAGTTGAACCAAAAGAGAAGTTTATGTTATTTCCTGGACCAACAATAGCATCAGGGCCACAATAACCAGGTTGCCCCCAAGACCAACATGTCAAGTTGTTTTGATAAACACCATTCACCCAAGATGATGGTCCACCTTGGTTTGTAGGTAGAACTACATTACCAGTATTGTATATTTGGCCTGCAATTAAATCCTGTGCGTTACTTGATAAGCTTGTGAACAAGAACGCCAAGGAAACTGCCGATGCCAATCTTTGTATACGAATCATCTTTTTTCTCTTTTATTGGTGCAGGAACTTTATTTGGATTTGCTTGCCATTCAACCTTTGCAGCCTCACCAATTTTTCCCTCGTAGGGGCATGGAGTACCGGCGGCCATCATTGCGTCCCAAACTCTGCGGTCTTGGCACATTGTAGCAACGGCGGCGACTTTCATTCCCATATCAAAAAGAGTCTTAGATAATTTTAATCTTTCACAATTTTCGTCACGTATAGTACCACCAGAACTTACACCAAAAATTTGAGTCTGAACCGCACTACTTGAACCAGTAGTACACAAATCATTGTTACCACCACTCATCATTGTTGGTGCTACAGCCGTTGGAGGCGGTTGAATTATTCTTTGTGTAATATTACTTTCATTAATGTTTCTATTTGTCATATCACCAGTTTGAACATTGGTGTTGACATTATTATTTGTAGATGTTGATGCTGAACTAGATGTACTGGTGTTAATATTACGATTCGTCATATCACCACTATTCACATTATTGTTTGTGTTAACATTTGTTGATGTACTGGTGTTGATATTTCGGTTGGTCATGTCACCAGTATTCACATTGTTGTTCGTATTTGTGGAAGTATTCACATTGCTGTTAACGTTGTTATTGTTGTACGTCATTGTACCACTATTCACGTTATTATTCGTGTTTACATTCGTAGATGTGCTGGCGCTGGAGTTGACGTTATTGTTGTTGTACGTCATTGTACCACTATTCACATTGTTGTTATTGTTCGTAACTGTGCTAGTGGATGTTGAAGCATTGACGTTATTGTTGTTGTACGTCATTGTGCCAGTGTTCACGTTATTATTCGTGTTTACACTGGTGCTAGTATTGACGTTAGTAGATGCACTATTAACATTAGTGTTATTAGTGTTGACGGTCGTGGCCGTGCTAGTATTGTTTGTATTTACGGTGCTTGTCGAGGTAGATGTACTGTTTGTATCTACCAGCGTACTCGAATCATAGGTGGTCTGTGCGACCGATGACAAAGACATTACAAAAAGCACCATTGCGGTTAGCTTTTTGAACATTTTATTCCCTTTTGAGGTTGATTGTATCAACTAGGGTATTTATGCAAAAAATATTGGTCCGGCTGGAGGGAATCGAACCCCCATT
>Ga0208362_1000528_pt1 | contig 12760 bp, 13 predicted proteins | sample LakMenEpi13Oct10_FD_150693 | JGI IMG/M metagenome (GOLD analysis project Ga0208362, IMG submission 150693) | Freshwater microbial communities from Lake Mendota, WI - 13OCT2010 deep hole epilimnion (SPAdes) | ecosystem: Environmental > Aquatic > Freshwater > Lake > Epilimnion/Euphotic zone ... | reverse complement strand
CGAAACTTGGACCGGCTACCAAAATGCTTGCACCCGCATACTGTTCGTCGTTCAGAACAAAACTGCGATCATCGCGCCACGTGGAGAAGAGCCCGGCTTCAAAGCCGGTGCGCTCAACACGTTTGAGCCAATCGGCAGGAATAATTTGGTCGGTGTCAACATCGCTGCGCTTGAGTGGCACAGCAGTGCCGGTAACTATACGAAAAGCTTTCATTACAAATCTCCTGGGCTTGCGAAGTGACCGGCAACAGCAGTGGCTGCTGCAACGGCGGGGGATACGAGGTGTGTGCGACCACCGCGACCTTGACGGCCTTCAAAGTTGCGGTTGCTTGTGCTTGCGGCGCGTTCGCCTGGTGCAAGTTTGTCGGGGTTCATTGCCAAGCACATGCTGCAGCCTGGCTCACGAAAGTCGACACCAGCTTCAATAAGAATCTTGTCGAGTCCTTCTGCAATTGCTTGAGCACGCACGGCGTGACTACCTGGCACCACCATTGCGCGCTTCACAGTGACTTTGCGACCCTTCAATACTGCAGCGGCTGCACGAATGTCTTCAATACGGCCGTTTGTGCATGAGCCGATGAACACAGTGTCAACGGGAACATCTCGCATGTTCATTCCTGCAGTGAGTCCCATGTATTCAAGTGCGCGACTAATGGTGTTTGCACTTGTTTCGTCGGGTGCATCGGCAGGCGAGGGGATGATTCCATCGATCGGCAGTACTTGTGCTGGGTTTGTACCCCAACTGACATGCGGACTAAGTGTTGAAGCGTCAATAAACACTTCAGCATCCCATTGCGCGCCGTCATCAGTCTTCAGTTCTTTCCACGCTGCAACTGCTGCGTCCCAATCGGCACCCTTCGGCGCATGTTCGCGGCCTTTGAGGTATTCAAAAGTGGTTTCGTCTGGAGCAATGAGTCCGGCTTTTGCGCCAGCTTCAATACTCATGTTGCAAACAGTCATACGGCCTTCCATAGAAAGTGCACGAATTGCTGAACCGCGATATTCAATGACATGGCCAATGCCGCCACCGGTACCGATCTTGCCGATGATGGCCAAGATGATGTCTTTTGCAGTAACGCCAGCAGGGACTTCGCCATCAACCGTGATGGACATCCATTTTGGTCGTGATTGCGGAAGAGTCTGTGTAGCGAGTACGTGCTCCACTTCGCTGGTGCCGATACCAAAGGCAAGTGCACCGAATGCGCCATGAGTAGCAGTGTGGCTGTCTCCACAAACAATTGTCATGCCGGGAAGCGTGCGACCTTGTTCTGGCCCGATCACGTGCACAATGCCTTGGCGTTCGTTACCCATAGGGAACAGTGTGAATTTGAATTCGGCTGCATTGTCGCGAAGTACTTGTACTTGCTTTGCTGAGATTGGGTCAGCAATAGGCAAGTGAATATCTGCAGTGGGAACGTTGTGATCTTCTGTTGCAATCGTGAGGTCTGGGCGGCGCAGTGGGCGACCAGAAAGACGTAAACCATCAAACGCCTGAGGACTGGTTACTTCGTGCACAAGATGCAAGTCGATGTACATCAGGTCTGCTTCGCCTGGCGCAGCATGCACAACATGTTGGTCCCAGACTTTCTGAGGAAGTGTCATCGGTTTCGACATAGGGGGTTCCTTTGGGAATCTCATTATTTGGGATAGCATTCCCAAGTAATGGACAGCGTATCAGGAGTCGGAGTTTTGGACAAGGCCTTCGTGGTCTTGAACGCTCTGGTTGCCCGCCCACTTAGCCTGTCTGAGTCCGTTGAGGTCACGGGCATACCGCGTGCGACGTGTCACCGTTTGTTGTCTGCACTTGAGCACCATGGTGCAGTGCGGCGTAACAATGAAGGCTTGTATTGCCTAGGGCCAACTCTTGCTGGCCTTGGGCGTGGTGCTGCTGTTCAGTTTCCATTCCTGGAACGTGCCAGAGAAATCGCCACAGAGATTCGCGATCGCACTGGTGAAAGCGTGCAGGTGTTTATTGCAGAGACCGATGGACGCCGCTGTGTGATCTCGCTTGAATCTCCAAACGGTCTGCGTTGGATTGTCCCCGAAGGGTCATTGTTCCCGTTGGCGCGTGGTTCTGCCGGAAAGGTGTTGTCTGCAAAGACTGCACCTGCAAGTTGGGTGGAGTCGGTGGAAGAACGCGTGAAGGGTGTTGCAAGCGTGAGTGCACCAATTCTTGATGCAGATGGTCACGTGATTGCAGCTATTTCAATCTCTGGCCCACTTGAACGCATGAGCCGCACGCCTGGTGCAAAGTTCGGAACCGTTGTAGTGCGTGGCGCAAAAACCTTGTCTCAGTTTTTCCAGTCGTAGTTGCCACAGAGTTAACTGTCGTCACACATTGACGGCATGCTTGAAGACCAACCAGAAACCCAGTACATCCTTGCCGACATCAGCGACATCGCGATCGGTGTCGAAGCAAAGTTACACACATCGCTTGATTCGTTTGAACTAAGTGGAGCTCGTCTATACGGAGTGAATTGTGCCGGTCGCCCAGCCGATGAACCCAATATGTGTTTCTTGGTACAACACCCTGATGTGTACGAGTTGCTTGATGCACCGTCGTCTGCATTGGCGCGCATGTTTGATGCTGCGGCAATTGTCACCACGGGGTGGGCTGCGCCACTCAATGCAGATGGCTCTGTTGATGGCCCACCGAGTCAACACGAGCAACGTCGACGCGTGCGGCTTGTTGTCGTAGTGGCCGATAACGGTGTGGCGAGTGTTCTTCGCTTTGAAGATGAACCAGATGAAGTAGTCACAGACCCAGGTTCTGCAACCGGATCATTAGCTGAGGCCATCAACCGTTTTTGGTTCGACCCACCAGTGACATTGCCCGCCAACTCATGAGGTTGCCTTCAAGCTCCTCGGATTGTGCTTGTCTTCACAAACTTGAGTGTTTGCACAGTGTTGAGCATTCCTACGAGTGGGTGAAATGGCTTAGCCACTCCTAGCCTGAGAAGCGTGACTTCCGCGAGCACTACAGATTGGGCACAGCGCATTCGGGCACTTGCTGCAGAAAAAGATGCTGTCATTCTTGCGCACAACTATCAGGTGCCAGAGATTCAAGATGTCGCGCACCATGTAGGTGACTCGTTGGCTCTCTCTCGAATTGCAGCAACTGTTCCAGAGTCCACCATTATTTTCTGTGGCGTTCACTTCATGGCAGAGACAGCAAAGATTCTGTCGTACGACAAGACCATCATCATTCCCGATGAGCGCGCTGGATGTTCTTTAGCCGAGACAATCACTGCTGATCAACTGCGCGCCTGGAAAGCGGAACACCCCGGTGCAGTTGTTGTGAGTTACGTGAATACCACTGCTGCCGTAAAGGCTGAGACAGATATCTGTTGCACGAGTTCAAATGCAGTCGATGTAGTGAAATCCATTCCAGTCGACCGGCCTGTGTTGTTCTGCCCCGACCAGTTCTTAGGTGCACACGTGCAGAGACAACTGAAGCGCGACAACATGCACATATGGATGGGCGAGTGTCATGTGCATGCTGGCATCAACGGTGCTGAACTAAAAGCAATGGTTGCCGCTGAGCCCGATGCTGAATTGTTTGTTCACCCAGAGTGCGGATGCGCAACGAGCGCCATGTACTTAGCTAGCGAAGGTGTTGTGCCAGCAGAACGCACACACATTTTGTCTACGGGCGGCATGCTCGAAGCGGCCCGCACAACTACAGCGCGCAAGGTTTTAGTGGCGACAGAGACCGGCATGTTGCATCAACTACGCAAAGTAAATGTCACCACCGAGTTCCAGGCTGTGAATAGAGCTGCTGTGTGTAAGTACATGAAGATGATTACGCCAGAAAAACTTGAGCACTCGCTTCTGCATGGCACCGACATTGTGGATGTGCCTAGAGACATTGCAGATAAAGCACGACTCTCGGTAGAGCGAATGATTGCCATTGGCACACCGTCTCGTATCGGCGAGTAATTCGTGCCATCTAACAATCGTGTTCCGCGCCAACTGGCCGCACCAGAACCAACATGGACAGTCACTACTGACGTCGTCATCTTGGGTTCTGGCGCTGCGGGCCTTTCTGCTGCTCTTGCAGCGAGACCTGTTCGTGATGTGGTGCTCATTACAAAAGATGTTTTGGCCGCTGGAAGTACAAGTTGGGCACAAGGCGGTTTGGCCGCAGTGTTGGACCCCAATGACTCCATCGAAAACCATGTGCAAGACACATTGGACGCTGGCGGTGGTTTATGCGACGAAGCAGCAGTGCGCACGCTGGTGAGTGAAGCACCAACTGCAATTCGTTACCTCATGGAACTCGGAGCATCATTTGATCCTGGCGCGCACGAAGGTGTCGCACTCACGCGTGAAGGTGGCCACTCACATCGGCGCATTGTTCACGCTGGTGGCGATCAATCTGGTGCAGAAGTACAACGCACACTCGATGAGTCTGTGCGTTTGGCTGGCGTACAAGTGGTGGAAAAGGCTTTTGGTATCGACCTTGTTATTGGTCATACAAAGAGTGGAGTGCGCGCTGTTGCAGGCGTGAAGGTAGCGATACTCGACAGCAATGGTGGCGTAGAGAGTGTGGGCATTGTGTATGCACCTGCAGTCATCGTTGCAACCGGCGGTTACGGGCAGGTGTATGCAAGTACGTCGAACCCGCCTGCAGTGACTGGTGACGGAATTGCACTTGCTTTGCGAGCAGGTGTTGCTGCGTCAGATTTAGAGTTCATTCAGTTTCACCCCACCGTGTTGTGGGTAGGTAGTGAAGCAACTGGTCAACAAGCACTCATCAGTGAAGCAGTGCGCGGAGAAGGTGCAATTCTTCTCGATGCAGCAGGTGGACGCGTCATGGCAGGCGTGCACCCACAAGAAGATCTTGCTCCTCGTGATGTTGTGGCTGCTGCGATAAGTAGACGCATGGCCGAAGCACCAGCAGGTGTGGATGACCACGTGTATCTCGACGCACGACGCATTGAGAATTTCGAAGAAAGATTCCCGTCCATAACGGCATCGTGTCGAAACGTGGGAATAGATCCGGTGACGGAACTCATCCCAGTGTCTCCAGCGGCGCACTATGTATGCGGTGGCGTAAAAGCCACTCTTGATGGCACCACAAGTTTGCAGGGTTTGTTTGTCGTGGGCGAAGCCGCATGTACTGGTGTTCATGGCGCAAACCGCTTGGCGTCAAACAGTTTGACTGAAGGCGTTGTTGCTGGCACTCGTGTGGGTCGTGCACTCAGTTGGTCGCTTCCAGAAATTGTGGAGCCACAAGAAGTGGAAGCCGATGGGGCGTTGATCGACTCGTATCACCGAGCCGCATTACGAATTGCAATGTCGAAGTATGTAGGCGTATTACGCACGCCAGATGGTTTAGAAGCAGCATCTGCAATCTTGCGCACACTGGCAGACAATGCATCGGCGGCGGTTGTGCCAACGCGCAAAGCTTTTGAAGCTACAAACATGCTCACTATTGCCACGGCTGTGGTGGCCGCCGCGAAAGCACGTACGGAAAGTCGTGGATGTCATCGTCGCACCGATTTTGCAGAGCCGCTTACTTCGTGGGAACGTCATCTCATGTGTCGCATTGTTGATGGCCGAGTAGAGGTGGACTAATGCAGTTACACGAAATGTCTAAGCAAACTCACGATCGTTTAGTTGGTGCAGGTCTAGATCCACAATATGTAGCCGACATTATTCGCCACACGATTGCTGAAGATCTGGACGGCGGCATTGATGTCACCTCGGTTGCCACTGTGCCTATTGCACAGCGCAGCATTGCCACATTCGGTGCACGCGCTCAAGGCTGTGTAGCGGGATTAGACATTGCGGCCGCAGTCATTGAGATGGTGTGTGGCGCGTCGGCTAGTTCATTTGAATACAAGAAACAAGATGGCCAGCGAGTGGTGCCCGGAGATGTGCTCGCACAAGTGGAAGCACCAACGCAGTTCATGCTCACTGCGGAACGCACAGCATTGAACTTGTTATGTCATCTTTCAGGTGTTGCAACTGCAACTGCACAGTGGGTAGATGCCATTGCCGGTACCACTGCAATCATTCGCGATACGCGTAAGACCACACCTGGCTTACGTGCCCTAGAAAAATACGCAGTGCGTTGCGGCGGCGGACAAAATCACCGCATGAGCCTGAGTGATGCGGCGTTGGTGAAAGACAACCATATTGTTGCTGCAGGGGGAGTCGCCGAAGCGTTTGAAAAGGTGCGCGCATTGGCTGCAACGTTGCCCATAGAAATTGAAGTGGACACTTTGGATCAATTAGTTGTAGCGATACAAGCCGGTGCAGATGTGGTGTTGCTCGACAATATGGCCCCCGCAGTTATGTCTGAGGCTGTTCTTATTGCACAGCGCCACGAAGCCGCAACTGGTCATGCCGTGTTGTTAGAAGCAAGTGGTGGGCTCACATTGAGCAATGCAAAAGATGTGGCAGCAACCGGGGTGCATTTCATCAGTGTTGGTGGGCTTACGCACTCGTCACCCATCTTGGATATTGGCCTCGACTTACAAACGATTGTTTAGTCGCGTTGCGCTAGCCACGCAGCTTCAGCTTCACCCATAGGGGTAGATGCAGAAGCGTTGGTCATTGGCCATAGTTCTTCGCTAATGCGGCGAAAGTTTCCAGCGGCACCCAACTGCCCAAGCAGCGCATACAAACCAAGGTTGATGCGTTGGATGAATACGAACGACTTTGGAACTGTTGCATATTGCGCAATTGCAGATGTGCGGTCAAATGTGTGACGCACAATTGATGTTGCGTATTCCGTTGTCCATGTCATCTCGTGAGATTCACGCACAGGTGCATAGAAATGTGCAAAGTAATCACCAGCTTCTTCGGTTGTGAAGGGAGCATCGGGTTGCAACATGCCCGCGTCTTCAATGATGCGGCGGTATGCCTCCATGTCATGGTCGAGCACTGCTGCTTTCACCATGCCTTGGAACATCTGCATCTCTTCCACGGTGAAGTGCTTGATGAGACCAAAATCAAGGAAGGTAACGCGGCCGCCTTTATGGAAAATGTAATTACCGGGGTGCGGGTCTCCGTTGAATGCACGGAATCGATACAAACTGCGAAAGACGAAACGGAAGATTGCTTCGCCAACGTCATTGCGCTCTTCTTGCGTCCATTCAAGAACTTCAGCAAATGAAGAACCGCTCACAAGTTCAGTAATGAGAACTCGAGATGTTGAGTAGTCGTGAAGCACTTCGGGAACATGGATAAACGGATGTCCTCGGTAGAAGTCTGCAAACGTTTGTTGGTTCTGGGCTTCTAATGAGTAATCAAGTTCCTCACGAAGGCGGTCTTTGATCTCTGCCACCATGTCTTCTGGGTTCAGACTCTTGAAGCCAAATGCAAGCAGAGTTCCGAGAAGATCTGCGGTACGAATATCGGCATCGATTGCTTCGGCGACTCCGGGGTATTGCACTTTCACTGCAACTGCGCGGTCACCTTCGGGCGTGCGCAGAATCGCACGGTGTACTTGGCCGATGGAAGCAGCAGCAATTGGTTCATCGTCGAACTCAACAAACAGTTCGCTCACGGGTTTGCCAAGTTCTGCTAGCAGCACTTCATGTACTAACTCAATCGCCATTGGTGGTGCTTGTGATTGCAGTTGTGCAAGCGCCATGCGCATTGGTTCGGGTAGTCCGTCGTCAAGGTAACTGGCCATTTGGCCAAGTTTCATGAGGGCGCCCTTCATGTTGCCTAATTCAGTCGCCACCTGTTGTGCAGTCTTTAGTTCGCGGGCGCGAGAGAGTTCCTCTTTGCGTTCCGCACTGGCAAATACTTTTCTGGCAGAGGTACCAGCGTGCGCAAGCCCAACGCGCGCGCCGAGTCTGGCCAGCTTGCTGTTACGTCGCCACCGCGACCGAAGCATGATTGCCTTTTTCACAAGGTGTCTCCTTGGGTTGCCTTGCGTAGTGCGTCATTGTGTACCGCAAGGCACGCTTCAACGAGCAATGGAACAAACTCGTGAGAGCGCGCAAACACAGCATCATGATCAGCAGCAATTTGATATACGTGCGCGTTGCGAATAGTGGCAGCAAGAATTTTCTGACGGTCAGGGTCCACCACATGATCATCGGTTGTCAAGATGACTGAGGTTGGTACGTCGATGTTTTCAAGCCATGAACGCGCGTCATAACGTCCAAGCGCTGCACCAGCTTCAAGTATTTGTCGCCATTCATGATCGGCAACTTGCTGTGTGGCCCACGGTTCCCATGTCATCGTTTTGCGCGACAGATAAATGCGATCACTAATTGCTTCACGAACAGACTTCGGTGTGAATCGTGCAATTGCGCTGAGCCCTGTAAGCACATTGAATGCTGTGCGCTCTTGTTTGGAGGTAATGAAGTGAGCGGCAGTCGCGGCTAGCACTAGGCCACGCACGCGTTGCTCGTGGCGTTTCCACATGAGTTGTGCAACAGTGCCTCCCATTGAATAGCCAACAGGAATGAATGTGGCGATACCTAATTGATCAGCAAGAGCAGCCGCATCATCAGCACAATCAGATAAACGGAAAGGTTGATTACTGCGAATGCCTCGCCCGTGACCACGATGATCAATTGCGATGACACGGAAGTGTTCGCTAAGTGCTCGGTAACACATGAAGAAGTTGAGGTCTGCAGTTGCTGTCCAGCCGTGCAACAAAATAAGGGTGGGTGCTCCAACAGGGCCTTCCATCTCTCGATAGAAGGTGTCGCCGCGACCCGGAAGATGAATGTGATGACCGGGGGGCAGGTCGGGAACGACGTGTTCGCTCAGTTGTCCACCTTCACGATGGTGACAGAAACCTTTGCGCCGTTTTCGAGGGTGACCGAAACATCGTCACCTGCTTTGTGACCAAGCAGTGCACCACCAATGGGGGAGACGGGACTCATCACGTCGGCGCTCACGCCATCTGTGCGCTTTTCTTCGATATGGCCGATGAGATACGTCTCGGCATCATCTGGGTCATCACCAGCAAACAAGATGGTGACGACAGACATGACTCCGACTTCACCGTTTGCCGGTGGAAGTGCAATTTCAGCGGATTCCAAAATGGACAGCAACAAGTTCTTGCGGTCGTTGAACATGCCGTACTCGTCTTTGGCAGCGTGGTAGTCGCCATTTTCTTTCAGGTCGCCCATTTCCCGTGCTCGACCGATCTTGTCGGCAACCTCGGGAAGCACATTGTGCTCAAGGTCGGCAATCTCAGCCTCGAGTCGCGCGTATGTCTCTTTTGAGAGAAGGTGCTTTGCCATGCAGGGAAGGCTACCTGTGCCTTCTACGATGGTCTCCCTATGGCACATCGCATTGCACTCATTGGTGGGGACGGAATCGGACCAGAAGTCACGGCTGAGGCCGTAAAAGTAGTGCGCGCCACTGGGGTGGCGATCGACACCACCGATTTCGACCTGGGCGGCATGCGCTATCTGCGTGACGGCGAAATTCTCTCCGATGGCGTACTGAATGAACTTCGTGGCTTCGATGCCATTTTGTTGGGAGCAGTCGGAACACCAGATGTGCCTCCTGGCATTATCGAGCGTGGCCTGTTGTTGAAGATGCGTTTCGACCTCGACTTGTATGTCAACCAACGACCATTTGCCGGCGTTGCGCCGGGCCATGTAACTCCGCATGATTTTGTTGTTATTCGTGAAAACACCGAAGGCCCGTACGTGGGTGAAGGTGGAGTATTGCGTCGCGGTACGCCACACGAAGTTGCAACACAGGGAAGCGTCAACACGCGCCATGGCGTAGAGCGTTGTATTCGTTACGCATTCGAACTCGCTGCACAGCGTGAACGCAAGCACGTGACATTGGTACACAAAACAAACGTTCTTACATTTGCTGGTGATCTATGGCAACGCGCCTTCAATGATGTTGCTGCAGAATTCCCTCAAGTTGGAATTGCATACAACCATGTTGATGCTGCATGTATCTATTTTGTAGAAGACCCACATCGTTATGACGTCATCGTGACCGACAACTTGTTCGGAGACATTCTCACCGACCTCGGTGGAGCAGTCAGTGGCGGAATCGGACTCGCGTCGTCTGCCAACTTGAACCCATCACGCACAGGGCCATCCATGTTTGAACCATCCCACGGCTCGGCTCCAGACATTGTCGGTACCGGCAAGGCCAACCCAATTGCTGCCATTTTGTCTGCTGCTCTCATGTTGGAATTCCTGGGTGAAAATGCAGCAGCCGAACTAATTCGCACCGCTTGCGACACCGCGCCTACTGGTTCCACCACGGAAATCGGAAACGCCATCGCTGCTCTCGTATCCGCCAAGTAATCTTTTACCAGCACATCTTTAGGAGCTCTTATGCCTACTCTCGTTCCCACACCGAAAATCTGGATGAACGGCACACTCGTCGATTGGGACAAGGCCCAGGTACATGTGCTGACTCACACTTTGCATTACGGAACCGGCGTGTTCGAAGGTATTCGTGCCTACGAAACTTCAGAAGGCCCGGCTGTATTTCGCTTAACCGAACACATTGAGCGTCTCTTTCGCAGCGCAAAGATTTTGGGAATGGAAATTCCATACACAGTGCAGCAAATAGTTGATGCAACACGAGAGACAGTTCGCTCTACCGGATTGCCTGGTTGTTACATTCGCCCCATCGTGTATTACGGATATGGCGAGATGGGTTTGAATACATTGCCGTGTTCAGTTGATGTTGCGATTGCGTGCTGGCCATGGGGCGCATATTTAGGAGAAGAAGCTCTCACTAAAGGTGTTCGCATGAAGATTTCTTCATGGAAGCGACTTGACCACAACATGTTGCCACCTGCTGCAAAGACAGTTGCAAACTATGCCAACTCGTCACTTGCCAAAGTGGAAGCTCTGCGTGCCGGATACGACGAAGCAATTCTTTTGAATAACGAAGGACTTGTGAGCGAGTGCACCGGCGAGAATCTTTTCGTTGTTCGCAATGGCAAAGTGATTACGCCCCCGTTGTCGGCTGGTGCTCTTGAAGGCATTACTCAATGGAGCGTTATCAAGATCTTGGAAGACCTTGGATACGACGTAGAGAAGGGCAACCTTGCTCGCTCCGATCTTTACATCGCTGAGGAAATCTTCTGTGTGGGCACGGCTGCAGAAGTCAGTGCCATCAACTCGGTGGATGATCGCAGTGTTCCTTGCCCCGGCCCGATCACCTTGCAAGTGGCAGACATCTATGGCAAAGCGGTTCGTGGTCAGCTTGCCCAGTACAAGAACTGGTGTGAACTGGCCTAAAAGTCCAATTGGTCGATGAAGGTTTGAAATTACTGGCTTTGAGCCCGCTCGACCAGCCATCCACGACAGTCTGAAAAATCCTGTTATTTTTACGAATGTTCGTCAAATTGATGAATGACCTAAAAGGGGGAAAATATGGACGTAACAGTTCTAAAAGACGCCGACCTCAATCAACTCGTATACAACGCACTCTCATTCGGTACAGCCGTAATGCTTGGCGCATTCGTATATTTCTTGACTCAGATCAAAAGCGTTGCAAAGCAATTCCAAAGCGGAGTTGCAGTATCGGCAGTGGTTGTTGGAATCGCTGGATACCACTACTACAGAATGTGGAGCGGCTGGGCAGAAGGCTCAATGAACGAGGGATATCGTTACGCCGACTGGTTGATTACCGTTCCATTGCTTGTCATTGAACTTCTCATCGTTCTTGGTGTTACCAAGGATCGTCGCAAGAAGTTGATGACCACATTGGTTCCAGCAACTGTCTTGATGATTGGACTTGGATACCCAGGTGAAGTATCAAGCAACGATGGCACGAAGTGGACTTTCTGGATTTTGTCGATGTTGCCATTCCTGTACATCTTGTTCACACTGAGTGGTGAACTTAAGGCTGCAGGAACTCGAGAGACTGGCGAAGTTTCAAAGGCAATTAAGAGCGCCACCACAGTGTTGTTGGTGACATGGATGGTCTATCCAATCGCCTACTTGTTCCCAGTTATTTTCGACATAACCGATGGCATCGAAGCTACTCGTCAAATTGCGTACACAATTGCTGACATCACGGCCAAGGGTCTATTCGGACTCATGATCTTGAACATTGCTAAGGCTCGCTCAGGCGATTCTCACTAATCACAATTCACCTAAAACGGAAGGGCGCGGTCTGCAATGATCGCGCCCTTTTGTTTTTGAAACCTGTTACTGTCAATACATGAAACCAAAATTGATTTTGCAAGTCTCTGTTCTTGTTGCTGCTGCAGCAAGCCTTGCGCTCAGCATTTCGCTCTACTTCTCAGGTGATGCAGATGTTGACAAACTGAACGGAATTTACGTCGGAGTCTGGGTGCCTTCCATTCTGAGCTTGGGTGCTTTTCTCATTGCCGGTCGGGAGAAGTAAATGTCTGAGGGAGTTCTTTTTTCCTTTGGTGCAGTCATCTTTATCATTGTCTTCACTGGTGCAACCTTGTTTGGTATGGCAACCATGAAAGAGATTCAGGATCGCGATATCTGATCGCGAATTGCAACTGAGGCTCAACTAGATGTCGCCTTCAGTTGCTCTCATTACGGGTGCGTCGTCCGGTATTGGTCGAGAGTTTGCTCTCTATTACGCACGCCTCGGATTCCATATCTGTATGGTCGGGCAAAACTCGCTTGACCTTCAGAATGTGTCGCGAGAGATTGAAGAAGTCGGGTCAACAAGCAATTGGGTGTTAGCTGACCTTTCAAGCACTCACGGAGTTCTCCAAGTGCTCGATGAATGCAACAGTCCAGACGTTCTTGTTGCTAACGCTGGAATCACCATGGCTGGTCGTGCAGGAACGGTGTCTTGGAACGATCTA
>Ga0208362_1000523_pt1 | contig 12786 bp, 7 predicted proteins | sample LakMenEpi13Oct10_FD_150693 | JGI IMG/M metagenome (GOLD analysis project Ga0208362, IMG submission 150693) | Freshwater microbial communities from Lake Mendota, WI - 13OCT2010 deep hole epilimnion (SPAdes) | ecosystem: Environmental > Aquatic > Freshwater > Lake > Epilimnion/Euphotic zone ... | reverse complement strand
CTCATTTTAATCTCTTTAAGTGTTACAACTTTTTGTTTCTTTTTTGCTTGGCTAGCTTTTTTTTGTAACTCGTATTTGTATTTTCCAAAATCAGTTATCTTACAAACAGGTGGTTTTGCATTGGGAGCAATTTCGATTAAATCTAAACCTTGCTCCTTTGCAGTCATTAATGCATCATTTAAGGAAACAATCCCAATATTTTGGCCATCACTGCCGATTAACTGAACATCCGTTGCTCTAATTCTATCGTTTACTTTTGGCCCACGATTTGAAGAGCTATTAGATCTAAAATTACTTCTATTGTTTTGAAAATTTTGATTAATAACTATACTCCTAGATTTTTGGTGCTGAAGACTCTTTAACTAATAAATTCAAAGCCTCTCTTAAAGGTAACGTATCCTGTTTTTCTTGGCCAAGTCTTCGAAGGGTAATTGACTGACTTTCTTGCTCTTTTGATCCACAAATCATTAAAATTGGAATTTTGGACAATGAGTGTTCTCTAATTTTGTAATTAATTTTTTCATTCTTGAGATCGATAATATTCCTTATTTTATTTTTATCAAGTTCAGCTGAGACTTTCTTTGCATAATCATCAAATTCTTGAGAAATTGGAAGTATTGCAACTTGTTTTGGAGATAGCCACAACGGAAGTTTACCTGCATAATGTTCAATTAAAATACCTATAAATCTTTCAAGTGAGCCAAATAATGCTCTGTGTAACATCACTGGATTCTTTTTAACTCCGTCTTTGTCAATATACGTTGCACCTAATCTTACTGGTAAATTTAAATCAACTTGTAAAGTTCCACATTGCCAATCACGACCAATGGTATCCCTTAAAACAAATTCAATTTTAGGTCCATAAAATGCACCTTCACCTTTATTGATTGAATAGTCCAATTTTGAAGCTTTCACAGCCTCTAGTAATGCAGCCTCCGCTTTATCCCATAACTTATCGTCTCCAACTCTCTTTAGTGGACGATCTGAATATTTTAAAATTACATCCTCAAAACCAAAAGCCTTATAAATATCTAATATCAACTTTGTAACTTTTAAAGACTCCTCGGTAATTTGATTTTCAGTGCAAAAAATATGAGCATCATCTTGTGTAAAAGATCTAACTCTCATTAATCCATGCAAAGATCCTGAGCTCTCATAACGATGAACTTTACCAAATTCTGATAATTTTAATGGTAAATCTCTATAACTTTTTAATCCTTGATTAAAAATTTGTACGCAGCCGGGACAATTCATAGGCTTAATTGCAAAAACTCTCTCATCTGGAGTTTTGGTTGTATACATATGCTCTTGAAACTTTTCCCAATGACCAGATTTCTCCCATAATGTTTTGTCTAAAATATCAGGTGTATTTACCTCTCGATAACCAGCTTCTGTTTGTCGTTCGCGCATAAAATCAATAAGCGATTGAAATAACTGCCAACCTCCTTCATGCCAAAAAACAGCCCCGGGACTTTCTTCTTGAAAATGAAATAAATTCATAACTTTTCCAAGTTTACGGTGATCTCTTTTTTCAGCCTCTTCAATTCTGTGTAAATAATCATCTAACTCTTTTTTATTTCTCCAGCATGTTCCATATATTCTTTGAAGCATCTCATTATTAGAATCTCCGCGCCAATAAGCTCCTGCAAGTTTAGTAAGTTTAAATGCTTTTCCTATCTTTCCAGTAGAAGTTAAATGTGGTCCTCTACATAGATCGTGCCACTTACCATGGAAATAAATTGAAATTTCCTCTTTAGTTGGAATACTTTTTATTATTTCAGCTTTATAAAGTTCACCTTTTTTTTTAAAATGCTCTATAGCTTTTTCTCTATCCCAAACCTCTCTTGTAGTAGGTTCATCACGATCTATAATTTCTCTCATTTTTTCTTCAATTTTTACTAAATCTTCATCAGTAAAAGGTTTCTTTCTAGAAAAATCATAATAAAAACCATTTTCAATAACTGGACCAATAGTAACTTGCGTATCTTTAAATAATTCTTGAACTGCCATGGCGAGAACATGTGCAGTGTCATGTCTTATAACCTCTAATCCGTAATCATCCTCAAGTGTAATAATTTGTACTGTAGAATCTTTTTCAATTATGGTGCTTAAGTCTTTAAAACTGTCATTTACTTTTATTACTAAAGCTTTTTTTGCAAGTGAGGGGCTAATAGTTTTTGCTATATCATGGCCATTAACTTTTCCTGGAAATTTAAGTTTTTTTCCATCTAAGAGCGTGATGTTGAGCATGTTCTTCTTATTAAACTAAGGATTTATAAATTTCTAGTGTTTTAGAGCACATTTGCTCAACAGTATAATTATTAATAACATTGGCCCTGCCTTTTTCTCCTAAATTTTTTAAAAAATTTTTATCTTTTTTTGAAATCTCAATAATCATTTTTGCTAAATCTTTTTCATCGTCTGATTTAAATAAAAAACCTGTTTGCCCATCAATAATTGTTTCATTAGATCCGCCTATATTACTTGCAAGTATTGGCTTTTCCATTGCTTGGGCTTCAACGGCTACTCTGCCAAATGCTTCGGGCTCAATAGAAGCTGACAACACTAAGTCACAGGCATTATAGGCTGAGGGCATAGAAATTTCATGGGAGATAATTTTTACATCATTATCTAATTGATGATGTCTTATAAAATTTAAAAGGTATTCTCTATATTCAGTTCGACCTTGATCATCACCGATTATAATTGCTTTAATATTATTTAACAATTTCTCTTGTTTTAAAAACAAAAGGGTATTTAAGAAAAAAAATTGTCCTTTCCAAAAGGTTAATCTACCTGGAAGTAATATTACAAAATCGCTATTTAACACGTCCCAACGACTCCTGACGATATTTGACTGTTCAACTTTTGGATTTTTTGGACTGAAGTAATTAGTATCAATTCCCCTTGGTATAAAAGAAATTGTTTTTGTATAATTATAATTAGTTTTTATGTGATCAAAAATAAATTTTGAGCCTGAAATAACAACATCTCCTCTTAACATTACTGAATTATAAAATTTTTTTAAAGAATTACTAAAATTATAAGTACCGTGAAAAGTAGAGACTAAAGAAATTTTCAATATCTTACTTGCAAAATAACATGACCAAGCTGGGGCGCGACTTCTGACATGAATGATATTAATTTTATAAAAAATAACAATAAATAAAATTATAAATATATTTAAAAAAATTATAAAAGGGTTTTTACTTTGAACAGGAAATCTAAAAATTTTAACTTTTGATTGATCAATTTTTTTAATTTGTTCACCGCCAGAGCATAAAATTGCAGAAAAGTAGGATTGATTGGCTACAAATTTTGCAATATCTTTACAACCTGTTTCTGCACCACCTACATCTAATCTTGGAATAACTTGTAACAAGCGAATTTTTTTATCCATTGAATTTATATGCTATACTTTTAAAAATGAATAATCCAAAGCAAAATTTCTTTTTAACAAAAAATAATCAAAAAATTCATTACAAATTTATTAATAATAAAAGTTTAATCACAATTATTTTTCTCCACGGATTAATGTCTGATATTAAAAGTAAAAAAGCAAAATTTTTAAAAAAATTTTCTAATAAAAATAAAATTAATTTATTGTTATTTGAATATAGTGGACATGGTAAATCCTCGGGACAATTCACAGATTTTAGTATTAAGAATTGGATAGAAGACTCAAGGTCAATTATAAAAAATTTAGATAAAAAAGGTAAAATAATCCTTATTGGCTCAAGCATGGGTGCTTGGATTGGGATTAAGCTAATTAAACATTTTCATAAAAGAATTAAAGGTTTTATCGGAATTGCACCTGCCCCTGATTTTACTGAAGAATTAATATGGAAAAAATTAAATAGTTTTGAAAAAGATAATATAAGAAGAAATAAAATCTATAAATTAAAAAGTAGTCACAATAATTTTTACCCTATAACTAAAAATTTTATATTTAGTGGAAAAAAAAACTTAATTCTTAATAAAAAAATTAAGTGCAATTTTAAAATTGAATTATTACATGGAATTAGAGATTCATCTGTTCCCTGGATTTACTCAATAAATTTAACAAAAACTCTAATAGCAAAAAAATTTAAATTAACAATTATTGATGGTGGTGATCATTCCCTGTCTAGAGTTCAAGATTTAAAAAAACTAGATTTAGCGATTAAAAATATTATTTAAAATACTTTTAAAACCTTCTTTGTATGATGGAAATTGTAATTTTACTTTTAAATCTTTTTTAATTTTTAAGTTACTAACTTTTTTTGAGTCTTTATAAAAATTATTCAGGTCACTATCATTCGGTGATTTAAAATTTTCAGAAGGTGGAATTTTAACTCCCATTAAATTACAAGCATATGATATTGTTTGATCATAAGAACATGGCAAATTGTCTGCTACATTATAAATTTCACCAGGTTTTGAGTAAATTAAAGACTTAGATAAGACTTGAGCTATATCAGCAACATGAATTCTTGAAAAAATATGATTACTTTTTTTAACGTAACGAACTTTCTCCCTTGCTAATCGTAAAAATATGTTTCTTTCCGGGGAATAAATTCCTGACAATCTAAATATTCTTGTTGGAACAAGGTGGTAGCGATTTAATTTTAACCATTCATTTTCAGCTACAATTCTATTTATTCCTGTGTCATTATTACTTAATAATTTGCTTCTTTCATCAACCCACTTACCATTATGATTTCCGTAAACACTTGTTGACGAAAGATATGCCAGCCATTTGATTTTTTTATTTAATAAAATTTCATTATAAAAGTTTTCGATAACAAAGTCTTTTCTATCTTTTGGAGGTATTGAAACTAATATATGACTTGCATTTAAAATATATTTTAAAATTTTTTTATCAAAATTATTATTATCAAAACAAAAATTTTTATAATTAATATTTAAGAATTTATTATTAGAACTTTTAGATCTTGAAGTTGTGACTAATTTTATTTTATATTTATTTCTTAACAGCTCTTTTACAAAGTACTTAGCTGCTAAGCCAAAACCAAAACAAACTAAAGTAATTGATTTAGACAGCTTTTCCATGAACTGCCTTATTCGATAATGGTTGTCTTAATTTATCTAACATTTCTTTAGGGCAAACTTGATAAAAGTTATTTTTTTCACTATTCCACTGTTGAATAATCTTTCTTGAGTGCAACGATTGAGTTTCTTTTTCGTGTAATTTTATTAGATTTAAAAGAAAATCATTCCAATAATCTGTCTCAACTCTTTGCCAAATGACTGATGATGGATTTACATAATTTTCAAAACTATTTTCTGGGTCGTAAACAAATACCATTCCACCTGTCATACCTGCTGCAAAATTATCCCCGACTTCTCCTAATATTACAACAGCGCCACCTGTCATATATTCGCAGCCATTTGTTCCGCATCCTTCAATAACTGCGGTGGCCCCTGAATTTCTAACTGCAAACCTTTCTCCTGCTTGTCCCGCCGCAAGGAACAATCCTGAAGTTGCTCCGTACAAAACTGTATTTCCAATAATTGTATTTTTTGAGGTTTGTAATTCACTATTAGAGGCTGGTTTTATAATTATTTTTGCACCAGATAACCCTTTACCAACATAATCATTTGCATCACCTGTTATTTCTAGCTTAATTCCTGAAACTGCAAATGCGCCTAGAGACTGTCCTGCTGAGCCTCTTAATTTAATTAAAATATGATCTTCGGATAATTTTTTATTTTTAAACTGTGTTGTAATAATCGAGCTTAATCTTGTTCCAACGGATCTATGAGTATTTTTTACTGCATAACTTAATTGAAATTTTTGTCCTTTTTCAATTAGAGAAAGTGAGTCTTTTATAATTTGCTTATCTAAACTATCAGGAACTTCTTTTCTTTCTCTTTTTAAACAATATCTTGGATTTTCTCCTGGATCTGCTTGAACTAAAAGAGGATTTAAATCTAAATCATCTAAGTTGGTAGATCCTCTACTAACTTGTTTTAATAAATCTGTTCTACCAACAATTTCATTTAAAGATTTAAAACCAAGACTTGCTAAAATTTCTCTTACTTCCTCAGCTATAAATGAAAATAAATTAACAACTTTTTCTGGTGTGCCTGTAAATTTTTTTCTAAGCTCTTCATCTTGAGTACAAATTCCTACAGGACAAGTATTTGAATGACATTGTCTAACCATTATACAACCCATTGCTATTAAAGAAGTCGTTGCTATTCCAAAATCATCTGCACCCATCATTGCAGCCATAACAACATCTCTGCCTGTTTTAATCCCACCATCCGTTCTTAAAATAACCTCATGTCTTAAACCATTTAAAGTTAAAATTTGATTAGCTTCTGTTAGTCCAATTTCCCAAGGAAGCCCTGCATACTTTACACTTGTTAATGGAGAAGCCCCTGTTCCGCCTGAATGTCCGCTAATTAGAATTACATCTGCCTTTGCTTTTGCAACTCCTGCAGCAATAGTGCCTATTCCTGTTGAGGAAACTAATTTAACTCCAATTTTTGCTTTGGGATTTATTTGTTTTAAATCGTAGATTAATTGGGATAAATCTTCGATTGAATAAATATCATGATGAGGTGGTGGAGATATTAAGGTAACTCCTGGTGTTGAATGTCTTAAAGTTGCAATTTCAGCTGTAACTTTAAAACCAGGTAACTGGCCGCCTTCTCCAGGTTTTGCCCCTTGAGATATTTTGATTTCTATTTCATCACAATTATTTAAATATTCTGCAGTTACGCCAAATCTAGCCGATGCAATTTGTTTCACTCTTGAATTAGCATTATCACCATTATCTTTAGGTATTGCTCTTTTTGCATCCTCTCCTCCTTCTCCACTACAAGATGCACCACCAATTCTATTCATAGCAATTGCTAATGTTTCGTGCGCCTCTTTAGAAAGAGCTCCTAAAGACATGCTACCGCTTCCAAATCTTTTTCTAATATTTGTAATAGATTCTACCTCTTCAATTAAAATTGGTTTTTTAATTAAATTAAAATCTAAAAGATCTCTAAGATTTAAAGGGTGCTGCTCATTAATAATTTTTGAATATTTTTTATATAAATCATAGGAATCTGTTGCAACAGCAGTTTGTAACATATGCATAGTCATAGCCTGATTAGAGTGTTGTTCCCCACCTTTTCTAAATTTATAAAATCCACCGATTGGTAAACTAATAACATTACCTCTAAATGCCTTTTGATGTTGAGTTCTGATCATTTGTTCAATTCCAGAAACACCAATACCGGAAATTTTTGAATACATTCCAGGAAAATATTCAGCAACAAGAGCCCTGCTTAATCCAAGACCACTAAAATTTAAACCACCCCTATAAGAGCTAATAACGGAAATGCCTAATTTAGACATCACTTTTAACAATCCATCATTAACGGCTTTAATATAATTGTTAACGCATTCGGTAAAAGTTAATTTTCCAAAGATTTTTTTTTGATATCTCTGATAAATACAATCAAACGCTAAATAGGGATTAACTGTAGTCGCACCTACACCGATAAGGACTGCAAAATAATGAACATCTAAACATTCCGCTGATTTAACATTTAATGAAACAAACTTTCTAAGACCATGGTTGACCAAATGACTTTGTACTGCGCCTGTTGCAAGTATTATTGGTATCCCAATTCTTGTTTCTGAAATTTTTTCATCTGTAAGAATAATATGCTTAGCACCTTCTCTAACTGCTATTTCAGACTCTTTCTGAATTCGTTTTAATTCTTCTTTTAAGGAAATTTCTGAATCTTCAGAATTAAATGTACAATCTATTTCTCTATATTCTTCATTTAAAACCTCAAATAACTTTTTAAATTGAGCATTAGATAAAACCGGGCTTTCTAAGAGGTAACTTTTTTTATTAAATAAATCTTCACCTAAAATGTTTTGTAAATTTCCAATTCTTGTATTAAGAGACATCACTCTATTTTCTCTTAGAGAGTCAATTGGCGGATTTGTGACTTGACTAAAATTTTGTCTAAAAAAGTGAGATAAAGGCCTATAAATATCCGATAAAACAGCTGTTGGAGTGTCATCTCCCATTGAACCAACAGCTTCTTTTTGATCCTCCACCATTGGATGTAAAATCATTTCTAAATCTTCAATGGAGATCCCAGCTGCGTATTGTTTTTGTCTTAACTTATCTCCTTCAAAAGAGTTGAATTCTTGTAAATTGTTAAACTTTTTACTTATCTCTATTAAATTTTGACTAAATTTTTTATAAATAGGATTTCTAGATAAAAAATCTTTAATTTTTTTATCATTATAATAAGTTCCCTCATCAAGATTAACAGCAATCATTTGGCCAGGCCCAACTCTTCCTCTATAAATAACATTTTCCTCTTGCACCGGAACCATTCCAGTTTCTGAACCTGCAAATAAAATTTTATCTTTTGTAATAGTATATCTTAAAGGCCTTAAACCGTTTCTATCTGTCGCGGCTAAAATCCAATTACCATCTGTTGCAGCAATTGCTGCTGGTCCATCCCAAGGCTCTATGACTGAGTTTAGGTAATTATACATATCTCTATAAGCTTGAGGGATAATTTTACTTCTTTTAGACCATGCCTCTGGCATCAACATCATTTTAACAAGAGGTAATAATCTTCCTGACCTTGTTAACAATTCAAAAACAGCATCAAGACAAGCTGTATCAGAACTTCCTGATTTTAAGATTGGTTTTAAATCGTCAATATTGTCATATAATTCGGACTCTAATCCCTGCTCATGTGTCTTCATCCAATTCACATTTCCTTTTAAAGTATTTATCTCACCGTTATGTGCTAAAATTCTAAAAGGTTGAGCAAGCTCCCAACTTGGAAAAGTATTTGTTGAATATCTTTGATGAAAAATTGAGAATCTAGAAATAAATCTTTTATCTAATAAATCTGGATAAAAATCTGATAAATGCTCGGCAAGAAACATTCCTTTATAAATAATTGATTTTGAACTAATTGATGAAATATAAAAATCTTTTAATTGAGATTGAGTAATTTTTTTTTCAATCTTTTTTCTTACAATATAAATATTTTTTTCTAATTCCTCTGACTCTGTTTTTTTAATTGGAGAAAATAATATTTGCTCAATTTCTGGCCTAGTATCGTTTGCTTTTATTCCAAGAACTTTTGCTTTTACTGGAACATGTCTCCATCCAAAAATGTAAAAGTTATTAGATAACAATTCATGCTCTACAATAGTCCTACAAGCTTCTTGAGCTCCATAATCATTTCTCGGCAAAAAGATCATGCCAACACATAATTGATCGTTTTTATGAGTATGATGTCCTGTAATTTTTATCTGCTCCTCAAAAAAAACTTTGGATAGTTCAATATGAATTCCGGCTCCATCTCCTGTTTTTCCATCCTTATCAACAGCACCTCTGTGCCAAACAGCTTTTAAAGCTTCAATTCCATTTTCAACCACTTCTCTTCTAGGTTTTCCATCAATTGAAGCTACGAACCCAACACCACAAGCATCATGTTCATCTGCTACATTATAAACCCCAGCGTTTATTAGCTTTTTTAAATTTTTTTTTAAGATATCTCTCAATTTATGCCACCATTCTTTTTTTTATTGATTTAAGAGCTTTATTTTTCAAAAAAACATCAATTGCTTCCGCGGCATCTCTTCCATCTTTAATAGCCCACACAACTAGCGACGCGCCTCTTACAATATCTCCTGCTGCAAAAACTCCCTCAATATTTGTTTGCATTGTTTTAAGGTCAATTTTAATTGTTCCCCACTTTGATACATCAAGTTTAGGTTCTGAAAACATAGCTGGAATATCTTCTGGATCAAATCCCAATGCTTTAATTACCATATCAGCTTTAATTTTGACCTCGGATCCGGAAATGATTTCTGGTTTTTGTCTTCCAGTTGCATCAGTTTCTCCTAATTTCATTTTAGTTACTATAACTTCGCTCACGTTACCGTTTTTCCCAATAAATTCTTTAGGATTTGTTAACCATTGAAAATCAGCGCCTTCTTCTTCGGCATTATTAACCTCTCTTGCTGATCCTGGCATATTTTTTTTATCTCTTCTATATAAGCACTTAACTGATTTTGCATTCTGCCTTATTGAAGTTCTAACACAATCCATTGCTGTATCACCGCCGCCTACTACAACTACGTCTTTTCCTTCGGCATTTAAATACCCTTCATCAAATAATTTTACTTTGTCTCCTAATCCTTTTTTATTTGATGCTGTTAAAAACTCCATTGCTGGATAAATATTTTTTAAGTCTGATCCTGGAATTTCTACTTCTCTTGCCTTATATACGCCGGTTGCAATGAGTATTGCATCGTGTTTTTTTTTCAAATCAGATAAAGTTGCATTTTTTCCGACAACAAAATTTAAGTGAAATTTTATTCCACCTTCAATTAAAAGCCTGGTTCTTCTTTCAACAATATTTTTTTCTAATTTGAAATTAGGAATTCCATAAATTAGCAAACCACCGGGCCTATCATACTTATCATAAACTGTAACTTCATATCCAATTTTTCTAAGTTGTTCTGCAGCTGCAAGACCTGCAGGCCCCGCTCCAATTATTCCAATACTGTATCCTAAACTTTTTTTAACTTTAATTGGTTTTACCCAACCATTCTCAAAAGCAGTATCCGTTATAAATTTTTCAATTGATCCAATGGTCACTGTCCCGTGTCCTGCTCTCTCAATCACGCAATTGCCCTCGCACAGTCTATCTTGGGGACATATTCTTCCACAAACCTCTGGCATATTATTTGTTGCTGAAGAAACTTCATAAGCTTCTTCGAGTCTTCCTTCAGCAGTTAGTTTCAACCAGTCAGGAATGTTATTTGATAATGGACAATGAATTTGACAATACGGAACCCCACACTGCGAGCATCTGCTTGATTGTTCTTCAGCTTTAGGAGCAATATAGTTTTTATATATTTCGGAGAAATTTTTTACTCTGTCATCCACGCTGGATTTTTCAGGTGTTTGCCCCTTAGTTGTCACAAACTTTAACATTTTTTCTGACATTATTTTAAAATACCTGTATTTTTTTGTTTTTTATGAATATTTTCATAAAAACTATAATTTTAAAAGATTAATTAGGTCAGTATTTATGATCAAATTCTTTAGAAATACAAATTATTCAATAAAAAATAAGATAATTAATATTTTTCAATTTAAAATTGTAAACAGTTTATAACTAATTATCTAATTTATAATAACATTCTCCTAGACTAAAGCTTTCCTAATGGACGAATTAATAAAAATAATAATTCTAGGCATTGTCCAAGGTATTACTGAATTTTTACCCATTTCTTCCAATGCACATTTAATAATAATGGAGCAATTATTAAATTTCCAAAATAACAATGAAATACTAAATCTTGTTTTTCATTTAGGATCTTTATTTGCAATTATTTCTTATTTTTTTTTAGAACTTTTAGGATTATTAAAAAAACCTAAAATAATTTTAAATCTCATTATTGCCACTCTACCAGTAGTTATTATTGGATATTTTGTATTTAAATTTCGACTTATAGACTATGGAAATTTTCCAATTAAAATAATTGCGATAACCACAATTATTTTTGGAATTATCTTATTTTTTAGCGACAAAATAAAAATTACGAAAAAACTATACACAGACCTTAACGCAAAGAATTCTTTTATAATTGGATTATTTCAGGTGATAGCTTTAATTCCTGGAGTGAGCAGATCTGGAATTACATTAACAGCTGGACGTTTTCTTGGATATTCAAGACTCGATGCTGCAAAGTTTTCTTTTTTTTTATCAATACCCACTACAGCTGGAGCTTGTTTTCTTGGAATCCTGGATTTAATAAAAATGAATAGTACAGATTTTAACTATATTGCCATTGTTGCATTTATAGTTTCATTTATCTCATCTTATCTAACAATAAAATATTTTTTATCTTTTATATCAAGATTTAATTTAAATCTTTTTGTTTATTACAGGATAATACTCGGGATAATAATATTATTATTTATTTAACGATTTGCTTGGCTAAAAATATAATTAGGTAAAATAATCTCAACGCTCCTTGTATATATGCCAAGTTCTGAAAAACCTGGATAGTGATTAGAGCAAATATTATCTGATCTTAATATTTCAAGCTGATCTTCTGTAAGTAAAGGATTAGGAAATAATTGCATTATTTTTGCTTGTACTCTTGAAATAAAATCTGGAAGTCCAACTATTAATCTTTTTTTATTTAGGGAAACCAGCAAGGTCTCAATTAATTCTTTGAACGTATAAACCTTAGGCCCTCCCAATTCATAAACCTGACTAGGATTGATATCTTCTATAATTTTAATAATTGCATCAGTAACGTCTCCCACATAACAAGGTTGAAATTTTGTTTTGGCACCAGCAAGCGGAATGATAGGTAAAAGATTTATTAATTTATTAAATAAATTAAAAAAATTATCATTAGTTCCAAATACAATGCTGGGCCGTAAAATAACAGAATTTTTAAAATTACTAGTAATAACCTGCTCGCCTTGAAATTTTGATTTAATATATAAAGAATTAGAATTTTCTTTTGCGCCTAGTGCTGAAATATGAATAAATTTTTTAGTCACGTCTTTATTTAAAATACTAGTTAGAAATTTTGGAAAAAGATGATGTGCATGATCGAATTTTTGATTTTTTTTTTCGTATAAAACTCCTATGCAATTAATTACAATTTCTGAACTATCGATAAACTCATAAAGATTTGAAAAATTATAAGGATTAAATTTTAAAACATCAATTTGACCAGGTTCTCCCATTGGTTTTAGATAACCATGA
>Ga0208362_1000522_pt1 | contig 12822 bp, 15 predicted proteins | sample LakMenEpi13Oct10_FD_150693 | JGI IMG/M metagenome (GOLD analysis project Ga0208362, IMG submission 150693) | Freshwater microbial communities from Lake Mendota, WI - 13OCT2010 deep hole epilimnion (SPAdes) | ecosystem: Environmental > Aquatic > Freshwater > Lake > Epilimnion/Euphotic zone ... | reverse complement strand
CTTCGTGGATAAGCACTGGTAAACCGTGGTGCTCAGCGATTGCAAACGCAGTGTCATGTGCGCGAAGAAGGTGACTGGAATACACGGCAGAAATTGTTGCGTTCGACAGTCGTTTACCTACGGCCTCCGCTTGCTTTTTGCCTAAATCATGTAACGGAGGATCAATTGATTCAGGAGTTCCCGGAATGATGTCTGCTGATCGTCCATGGCGAATCAACAACACACGGCAACCGTCTCCGACAGAACCATCGAGTGTTGGTTGGGGCACGGCTGTGGCGTCTGGAGTGCGAATAGCAGTCGGTTCATTCATGCTTGTTATCTTTGTCGGTATGACGAAAGAAGATGAAGTTCTCCTAGAGATTGAGGACCACATAGCCACAATCACGCTGAATGCGCCTGGGCGTATGAATACCATCTCGGGCCAGATGCTGACTCAATTGTCGCAACGGCTACTAGAAGCCGATTCCAATCCAGAAGCTCGAGTCATCATTCTCACTGGTGCAGGACGAGCCTTCTGCGCAGGACTGGACTTGGGGTCGCAAGCAGGCAAGACAGAGTCGCTGGGTGTTCTGGATAACACCGAAGCAAACATGGTTGAGTTTGATATTCGTGACGCTCCACCAATAGTGCTTCATAACTTGGATACGCCAGTCATCTGCGCCCTGAACGGTGGTGCGGCTGGATACGGACTCGATATTGCACTTGGTTGTGACATTCGAATAGCTGCAGACACCGCGAAGATGGCTCCAGGGTTTGCAAAGCGCGGCATCCTTCCTGAAAGTGGCGGGACTTGGTTACTTCCAAGAATTGTTGGTTATGCGCGAGCTGCCGAGATTGCATTCACCGGCCGAACGCTCATGGCTGATGAGTGTCTAGAACTTGGACTTGTGAATGCAGTGGTTCCGGCAGATCAACTTATGGATTCAGTTCGTGAGATGGCAGGCGAAATTGCATCAAACGCACCTCTGGCTGTTCGTGCGATTAAGAGAATGATGCGCGCTGCAGAAACTGAGACCTTCGAACAGAATGTGCACCATGTGTTCTTGCAATTGCTTCCACTCTTTCGTACAAAGGATTTCAAGGAAGGCGTTTCCGCCTTCATTGAGAAACGCCCTCCTCGATTCATTGGGCGATAACCACAGTGGAACAATCCGAGGCCCTGAAAATTCTGGGCTTGTCCACTACTGCAACTCATCAAGATGCGCGTAGTTCTTGGCGTGTTTTAGCTAAGACGCACCATCCCGATGTTGGTGGAAGCGAGGTCAACATGGCTCGCATCAATCTGGCACTGGAGACGATTCTCGACATGCAAGAGCCTGTCGTAGAAAAGAAGCAGTACGACTCGCATATTCGCCGTGACGTTTCCAGTTTCACAGTGGAGGTTCTTCCCGTCGTTTGTTGGAATGCCCTTGAAGTAGTTGCGGCGCATTGTGGTCCCATTATCGTTGATGACCCGCCATACATGATCGAGTTTTCGCTTCATGACACTCACCTAAATCATTCGTTACAAGCGTGGTGTCGATGCGAGTTGGTTCCCGAAGCTGGTGCTACAACCGTTCATCTCACGGTCGGATCAACTCGTGCATCAGAAACACCCGATGTTGAAGAAGTGAGGGACTTGCTGGTCGGGACACTCAATTCAATTGACTGGCACGACGACTAATGTGACGCCTTGCGAAGACGATCACGAATAGCTTCTCCAAGCCCTTGATCTGGTGGCAGAAGAGCAACCACCACGTCGACTCCCGTTTCGTCTGCTTGGCGTAACGACGCATACATGCGAAATGCGTATTCCTGTACGGAATCGAAATGCAGTGAAATACAACGTGTACCAGAAATGGAAAGTTCTGAGATCTGATGCTTTAGTTCCTCAATTGTCTCGACCAATACAACGCGTGCGTTCGGAGCGTAGTGACTCGTGAGCATGCCTGGCGCACGAGATTCTCCGGTGTCGGCTTGCATCGAAATGTGGAGCACCGCCTCGATGTCATCTTTGCTGATTGATCCGGGACGAAGAATTGTCGGCTTGTCGATGCATTCCACAATCGTTGACTCAACACCGTGTTCACTAGGCCCGCCATCAAGGATGTAATCGACAAGTTTGCCTAGATCATTGAAGACATGTTTCGCCTCCGTGGGGCTGACCTTCCCAAATAGGTTTGCAGATGGTGCAACAACTCCATCCGCAACAAGTTCAAGTAGAGATTCTGCAACAGGATGATTTGGCACTCGAATTGCCACAGTGTCTCGACCTCCCGTTACCCAATCAGGCACACGTGCAGTACGAGGGACAAGAAGCGTTAATGGGCCAGGCCAAAAGGCTTGGGCGAGCGCAGTCGCATCCGAATTGAAGTGGCCCCATTGCGAGAGGTCTTCGGTAGGTGAGAGATGAACAATCAAAGGATGGTCGTATGGCCGACCCTTTATGTCAAAGACACGTCGAACGGCTTCTTCGTTGCTGGCAAGTGCTGCCAAGCCGTACACAGTTTCAGTAGGTATTCCAATAACGCCAGCATGGTGTAGCAACGTTGCCGCATGTCTGATATCGGAACCAATTTCTCCCGAAGTCATCATGCAGAAAGGAAATCTAGAAGCACATCAATAAACGAAAACGCTTCTGTGGTTGCGAAGTGGTCGGTGTTCTTCAGCGTGACCATTGATGCGTTTGGAAATGAGGCAGCAAGTTTGTCGGCGGGTGCAGCGAAATCTTTGTCGCCAATTACCACTCGGATCTCGTTGTGAATTGAGGCGAGCTCTTCTGGCTTGATGGGAACCTGCGGTGGTCGTTTCATAATCGCAGTCAGAGCAAGCACATCGTTACCCGGTTGATTGCCATAATGCGCAAACATGCGTGCAAACGTGTCTGTCTCTGGAGCGCGTCCTTCAAGTGCATCAATGATTCGCTTATGAGAGTCAGGTGCCGACTGCTGGAAGACTCCGTCTCCGATTCCCGCGAGAACAACTTTTCCAAACCTGTCTGGAGCATCGATCAAAGCGCGAAGTGTTGTGAGGGCACCAAGTGAGAATCCCACTACATCCACTGGCCCAGTCGATGGCAGGCGGTCGAGAAGCCAAGAGGAAAGGTTGACGTAGGCCAGGGGGTCATGCGGCTTCTCCTCGTCGCCATGTCCCAGAAGGTTGATTCCTATGACTTGGCGGCCTACATCGTTGAGCAGGGCGTCTATTCCGGGCTTCTGCCACGTGTCGACGAAGTTGCCGCCCCATCCGTGGATAAGGACTACGGGGGAGTTCTCTGAAGATGCCATGCCAACACGGTAGTCTTGCAACGCCCTATGCGGTTCCTACATGACCTCCCCGCACACGACCTGACGTATAACGACGTCTTTATGGTCCCGTCTGCTTCTTCTGTGCCATCCCGATTCGATGTGGATCTGCGTACACCGGACAACATCGGCACAAACATCCCCATCATCGTGGCAAACATGACTGCGGTAGCAGGACGGCGCATGGCTGAGACAGTTGCCCGCCGTGGCGGTCTGGTCGTTCTTCCACAAGATATTCCGATGGACATCATCGAGATGGTTGTACGCCATGTGAAATCGCGCCACCCAATTTTTGAAACCCCCATCACTTTGGGACCCGAGGACACTGTGGGCGAGGCGTTGAGCTTGATTCACAAACGCTCTCATGGTGCTGTCATTGTGGTTGATGCTGGGAATCGGCCACTTGGAATTTTCACTGAGCACGATGCGGCGGGTTACGACCGATTTACGCAGCTAAAGAACGTGATGAATCCAGACATGGTGTTGTTTACGGAACAACACTCCGTAGAGCAAATGCATGATTCGTTGATCGAACAACGTCTTACATTTGCCCCTGTGGTGAATGCGTTGGGGATCTTGCTTGGAGCAATTACTCGCAAGGGTGCGTTACGCAGCACGATTTATAGCCCTGCACTTGATTCTCAAGGGCAATTCCTCACATCTGTTGCTGTTGGAATTAATGCAGACCCAGCTGGTCGCGCAAAGGCTCTCGTTGATCTAGGTGTAGACGTTTTAGTTATTGACACGGCCCATGGTCACCAGCAGCGTATGTTGCAAGCAATCGAGGCAGTGCGCAAAGTTGCTCCGAGAGCAATTGTTGTTGCAGGCAACGTTGTGACTAGAGAGGGAACTCGAGACCTCATCAATGCTGGTGCCGACATCGTAAAAGTTGGCGTAGGGCCTGGCGCTATGTGCACAACTCGCATGATGACTGGCGTCGGACGTCCGCAGTTCAGTGCTGTATTGGAGAGTGCGGAACAAGCGCGCTCAATGGGCAAGCACGTGTGGGCCGATGGTGGCGTTCGCTACCCGCGTGACGTCGCGCTTGCAATCGCCGCGGGCGCAGCGAATGTGATGTTTGGTTCATGGCTTGCGGGCACATACGAGTCAGCAGCAGATACGTTGCGTGATACAGAAGGTCGTTTGTACAAGGAAAGCTTCGGCATGGCGTCAAATCGTGCCGTGAAGAACCGTACGCGTAGTGAGTCTGCAGTCGAACGTGCTCGTAAAGAGTTGTTTGAAGAGGGCATCAGCACATCGCGCATGTATCTCGATCCGGTACGACCAGGCGTTGAAGACATCATCGATCAAATTGTTGCTGGTCTTCGCTCATCGTGCACATATGCGGGTGCAGCCGATATTGAACAGTTCCACGAACGCGCCGTTGTGGGCGTACAGAGTTCTGCGGGATACGACGAAGGTCGACCTCTCGGCACTAGTTGGTAGCTGTGCGAGTCATCGCCATTGATGGACCAGCAGGCGCAGGAAAGTCCACAGTTGCAAGGGAAGTTGCTCGCGCAACTGAACTGCAATATCTCGACACTGGAGCTATGTATCGATGCGTAGCGTTATCTGTATTGCGCCAACATACTGATCCGTTTGACGAGGAAGCCGTTGGTCGTGTTGCCCGTTCCGTTTCTATTGACGTCCGAGGCGTTCAGGCTTTTCTAGATGGCGTGGATGTCTCTGCAGAAATCCGTACGCCTGAGATCTCGAACACTGTGTCGATTATTGCTGCACATACGCCAGTTCGTGACGCAATGCGTTTGCAACAACGACAATGGATAGAAATAAATGGTGGTGGCGTCGTCGAGGGTAGAGACATTGGAACCGTAGTTTTCCCCGACGCCATATTGAAGGTTTTCTTGTGGGCTTCACCTGAAGTGCGAGCGACAAGGCGAGTGGGTCAAACAGGCGAAGACTTTGACGAGGTAGTTCGAAACATTACGGAACGTGACCGTATCGACTCCACACGCTCAGATTCGCCTTTGCGTCCTGCTGATGATGCCGTGTCGCTGGATTCCAGTTCAATCACAGTAGGAGATGTGGTTGCCACAATCGTGCAACACTTTCAAGAGAGAGACGGGAGATAGCGATGGCTGGTGTCGACACCTATATGGCGGGAGATTCTCGATTCAGTCGGACGTTTTATTCTGTTATTCGATTCATCGTGGTTGGAGTTTCAGTCTGTTATACCCGCACCAAGGTGGTGGGAAAGCACAATATTCCAACTACGGGAGCTTTCCTTTTGGCACCGATACACCGCTCAAACATTGATACGCCGCTTGCTGCCTATGTGACGTCTCGGCGCCTCAGATTCATGGGCAAGGATTCCATTTGGAAGTTTGCGCCCATCGGTTGGGTGCTTTCCGCACTTGGTGCGTTTCCTGTTACCCGTGGAAGTGCAGATCGTGAAGCGTTGAAACGTTGCATCGCTGTTCTGGAGGCAGGGGAACCACTGGTTTTGTTTCCAGAGGGAACTCGTCAGTCTGGTCCGATTGTGCAACCGTTATTTGACGGCGCTGCATATGTTGCGGTGAAAGCAGGTGTACCCATCATTCCCGTTGGTATCGGTGGATCTGAACGAGTCATGCCGAAAGGTTCAAAAATGATTTATCCGCGCAAGTGTGTGCTTGTAGTGGGGGAGCCAATCTCTACGCCGATTGATGAAGCTGGCCGAGTTCCGAGATCTGCGGTCAAGGATGTGACATCTCGATTGTTCGACGATTTGCAGCGTCTTTTTGATGAGGCGCAACGCCTTGCCGGAACACCCAACGATTGATCTGATCAATTAACCAAGAAGTTTTGCATCAACTTCACCAACATCACTGGATCTTGTGAACCGCACATTTCGCGCGCTGAGTGCATAGATAATTGAGGCACACCGATATCGATTGCTTCGATACCTAAAGTTGTGGCTGTTATAGGACCAATTGTGGATCCGCATGGCATGTTGTTACGCGACACGAAAGTCTGCAATGGAACATTTGCCTCATTAGCAACCGTAGTTAGATGAGCTGCGCCTCGTGCAGATGTTGCGTATCTCTGATTGCCGTTCAATTTCAAGGCAGGTCCAGCGTTGGGACGCGGCGCATGCAAGGGTTCATGACGTTCTGTGTAGTTGGGGTGAATCGCATGTGCATTGTCGGCTGATAAGCACCACGATTGCTCGGCGCGATCGAAGCGTGCTCCACCGGACAAAGAATGTTGATCTGCAATGCGTGAAACAATGTTTGACAATAAGGGTCCAGCGGCACCTCTACTGCTTTCAGATCCCACTTCTTCATGGTCATTGAGAACAATGATGTACGAGTTGTCTGAGGATTGTGATGTTGCCAGCGCCTCCACGGCCGCCCAGCAAGAAACCTGATTATCGAGGCGTGCACTAGCAAGAAACTCTTGTTTGTTGCCCACTAATTGCGCTGGGGTGACATCAAAAAGATGTGCATCGTAGACAACAGCATGTACTCCCGTGACGGACAGAAGCCATTCTTTGAATGAAGGAGCGTTGAGTCCCCACACCGGATTCATGTGTTGTTGGCGATCGAGGACCAAACCTCGCTCTGAAATCTCACGGTCCAAGTGAATAGCTAGTTGAGGAATGCGCGCAACAGGGCTTGTAACGGAGAACAAATGAGAATCGCCTGCTGCGTCTATCACACGGCCGGCGATTCCTAGATCCCGATCGAGCCATGAGTTCAGAAGTACGCCACCGTAGATTTCAACACCAAGTTGTGACCATCCAGCAGATATCAGATCTGGATTAGGCCGTACGCGGAGATTGGGTGAGTCTGTGTGTGCGCCGATAACGCGCAGTGACCCAGATGCCTTACCGAGGTGCCATGCAACGACTGCACCATCCAACGACAGATAACCCTTGGTGGGAAGATCGTCGCTAAGTGAAGTAGTTGCTATAAAGCCAGCGCCACTCAAAACAGTTCCGGCGCGCTCAACTACGTGGAAAGGCGTAGGGCATTGGTCGAGCCAATGCATGAGATTATGTATAGCAATTTCAGCCATTGAACAAACCGACCGGTAAACCGCTGCCACGCAAGTGTGAAGTCTCGTTGATCGACAGAATGCTTCTGTGGCCACCAGATGACGCCGCTATGCGATGAATGGATGTGTAGTTCGGATAAAAGAACTGATTTGATTCAAGCCCCAGAATATGAGACAGGTACTCGTTGATAACACCGCCATGGCAAGTGACCACTGCAGTACCACCCTTATGGCGAGCAATAATCATCTCGAGTGATTCAATGACACGGTTATGAAAATCCTCAGGAATTTCATCTGATGACCAACCACCGTCCATCATCTCGCGCCAACGCGGATCATTGGCAGCCTTCAATTCCTCGATGGGGATGTATTCGTTGGAGTTCTGATCCCACTCGGCTACTCCTGGAACAATCTCAGGTGTTACGCCGATGAAACCCGATAACGGCAAAGCCGTTTGATGAGCTCGTTTCAATGGGCTCGAATACAAGCCGTCGATCTGTTCAACCCGCATGTACTCGCCGAACAGTCGAGCCTGTTCGTGACCTTCAATAGATAATTCTGGGTCGGCTGGACCGTCGGTGTTTTCACGACGAACTGGGAGACCATGGCGAACAAGTATTAATTCCATTCGTATGGAATGATAAGAGAATGCAGGGGGCTCAGCATCATTCATCTGATGAGGGGCACATATTTTCTGAAGAAGCAGGGCTCGTAGGTGGTCCTTTAGTTGTTCTCATCCACGGCAGTCTGGATAGAAGCGCTGGAATGCTCCGTCTTTCCCGCCAACTGCATGATGTTGCACGAGTGCTTCGATATGACCGCCGGGGGTATGCAAAATCGTGGCCACACCCTGGTCCGTTCTCTGTGGCTCACCAAGTGGAGGATCTGTGCAGTTTGCTGGCTGGTCGCAATGCTGTTCTCATTGGGCATAGTTACGGAGGAAATGTTGCGCTTGCGGTGGCGCAATCCTTGGGTAAACAGATCACGGGTGTGACTACGTATGAAACTCCTTTGTCATGGTTCGACTGGTGGCCAGGTACTACCGCAGGAGCCATAGGAGTTGCATCACATGTCGATGATGCAGCGGAGGCATTCATGATTCGTTTGATTGGTCAGGAACGCTGGAACGCACTTCCAGAACGGACTAAGAACGAACGACGCAGAGAAGGCGAAGCACTAGTTGGGGAGTTGTCTTCGCTGCGGCAGTCCGCGCCTTGGGAAGCATCGCTTATCAGTACTCGTGTGTTGTGTGGATATGGCAATCGCGGTTCTGCTCATCACGCGGACGGTGCGCGTTGGCTTAATAGCAATCTCTCCGACAGTTCATTGGTGTGTATCGACGGGGCGGGCCACAATGCACACATGACGCACTCAGCCGAGTTTTCTCGACTGCTTGTGCAGCCTCACTTAGAAGTTTGAGGAATCTTAAGAGTGATCTCTTGACCAAAAAAATTGCATGTGGCTTCTGGCGTCTCTGTACTAATTGAAGTGGCCTCAGCCTGCACCTTGTTTGCACAATCCACGATGGATGCGCGCTGTGAATAACCAGCAAGCGCAATCGCTACGAAAACCACGAGAGAAACAACCTTGCCCACAACGTTCGACACCACCTTCATCAGTATCAATCCGATGATCAGGGAGGCACCTGAAATGCCTAATGCGGCGGTTTTGATGGTCTCTATATCGAATCCGGTTGATGTGGCTGCCCATATTGCGCTCATGACCCCACCATAGATGCCCAGAAGCCCTTAGCCTTGACACTATGTCTGGACAGGATTTCACTGTTGCCGTTCTCATAGGGGGAGACAGTTCTCGCATGGGAACCGATAAGGCGACCTTTGAAGTGGAAGGTTCTTCCATGGCTTCACGAGTCGTGCAAGCAGCACGCGATGCCGGCGCTGCACAGGTGTTTCTCATTGGTGGACCGCAGTCTCGAGCCAAGGGCATCGATGCAGTGTGGAAGAAGGATGCGTTCCCTGGAGAGGGGCCTCTCGGCGGAGTCATCACTTCGTTGAAGGCAGCCACCAATGATGCTGTCGTGGTTCTTTCATGTGACATGCCATTTATTACTCCTGCCGTTATACAGAGCCTGGTGCGTGGTCTTGATGATGCGCAAGCAACTGTTGGACGCACTGACCGCCTTAATTGGTTGTGTGCTGCCTGGTCAAAAGAAGAGTGTCTGACAACCTTGCAGTCGGTGTGGAAACGTAATGAACGGGCCGTACACCGTGCCGCGGTACTGCTTGACGTTGCCGAAGTTCCTGTGCCAGCAATGGCTGTGCGAAACATCAATACTCCGGCAGACCTCGACGCAACAGACGATGGAACTACGGTGTAGTCATGAATGCGGTAACAACTAACGAGCTATCCGAACTAGATGCACCGATTCTGATTGATGTGCGCGAGGCAGATGAGTACGTGTCAGGACATGTGCCAGGCGCTATCAACATTCCGTTATCGGAATTGGTGGGACGAGAGTCTGAGTGTGGATTAGGCGACACCGTGTACGTGATTTGCCAGGCGGGTGGGCGTAGTGCCCGTGCGTGTGAGCATCTTTCTCAGCAACTGAATCTTCAAGGTGTTTCTTTTGTCAATGTCTTGGGTGGCACTGGTGCCTGGATCGCCGAGGACAAGAAGGTCGTTGTAGGTGTCGATCCCGTCTGAAATCCACTACGAGTGGATTGCCACAAATCACGATCTGCAAGAGTTCGTTCAGTTTGCAATGCAAACAAGCGAGTACTACTTAGACACCGAGTTCCATAGAGAAAAGACCTATTACCCACAACTCGCACTGATTCAAATCGCATCTGGAGACCGCATTGCAGTTATTGATCCGATTTCTGCTGATGCGAAACTATTACGTCCGCTTTTTGAAGGTCCGTACATGTGCATTCTTCATGCCGGCCAACAAGATCTGGATGTACTGACGCAGTCTCTTGGGATGATTCCTTCTCAAATGTTAGACACGCAGTTATGTGCCGGTTTTATTGGCTACTCGCAGCCTTCACTTGCTTCGTTGCTGCAAGCCAAATTGAAGATTGACGTTCCAAAGGGGGACAGGCTTACCGATTGGTTGCGTCGTCCTCTCACAAAGGATCAGCTTCGCTACGCAGCTTCTGACGTTGCATATCTTGCTGAACTGAGCAAGCTGATATTCGATGAGCTGGAAGCACGCGGTCGTATGCAGTGGGCTCGTGATGCCTGCGAGGAGTTGCGCACTCGTCCCACGGGACCACATGCTCCTCATGATGCATGGCTTCGTGTAAAAGATGTCCGCACGTTGAAGGGTAAATCACGTTGGGTTGCTCAAGCAGTGGCTCACTGGCGCGAAGAACGTGCGATGGATCTCGACCTTCCTCCACGTCATGTGTTGTCCGACATCGCAATCTTGGGAGTAGCGCAACGTACTCCAAGAACTACTGATGATCTTCTGCAAAGTAGAGGAGTAGACAACCGTCATGCCAATGGGGCACAAGGTCGCGCCATATTGGAAGCAATCAGCGAAGGCATCAAGAACTCTGCCAACGGCGATTTGTCTTTCCCCTCCTCAGACGGCGATGACGTCGATAAATCTCTTCGCCCAGCGGCCACGTTGGTTTCTGCGTGGATAACAGAACTCGCACGGCAGTCCGATCTAGATGCCGGTCTCCTGGGGACCAGAAAAGACATAACAGACCTTCTCAATAAATCTGAAAGTGCTCGTCTTCGACATGGATGGAGAGCTGAGATTGTCGGAAATGACATTGAAGACCTTGTTGCTGGTCGAAAAGCCCTCACGTTTAGCCCAGACAACGGTGCCGGCCTACGACTTGTTGCTATCCAAGAGTCGTGAGGCAATTACCGTCTTTTTGTCTCATTACCGTGTAGAATTTAGGCAATTGTCCATACGGCACTTGTGCCACACACTGTTCGGAGACCGACCGTGAAAAAGGGTCGACATCGCCGGTTCGAAGAAGCGCGGAAACTGAAGCAAGCAGGCCCTAGTGCCGCAGACCTTGGTCTGGGCGAGTCTTCACGCAGTAGCTCTTCTGAAGACGACGAATACGCAGCCATCGCAGAGCGCTATGGGGTGCGCTTCGACGACGAGGACGAAGAAACCGAAGACGACCTCGACTAGTTCGGAAAGCCGAACTGAGAAATACCCCCATGACTATTAAATTACGTAACGTTGCCCTAGTGGCGCATGTCGATCACGGCAAAACCACACTCGTAGACACGCTTCTTCGTTCAACCGGAGCTTTTGCAGCTCACCAGGCAATCGTCGACCGCGTGATGGACTCAGACGACCAAGAACGTGAGCGTGGGATCACTATCCTCGCAAAAGCTGCTCGCATCAACTGGGGCGACACATTGATCAATCTCGTGGATACTCCAGGTCACGCTGACTTTGGTGGAGAAGTAGAACGCGCCCTTGCCCTTGTGGACGGCATTGTTCTACTCGTTGACGCCGCTGAAGGCCCTTTACCTCAGACGCGTTATGTACTTTCAAAGGCTCTTGGGCTCGGGCTTCCGGTCATTCTTGTTATAAACAAGGTGGACCGTGGCGACGCCCGTCCTGACGAAGTACTCGAAGAAGTAGAACAACTATTCCTCGACCTTGCCAGTTCAGATGATCAACTTGGTTTCCCAGTTATCTCTGCTGTTGCTCGCGAGGGTAGGGCAATGATGGGAATCGGAATGCCAGCAGCCGACGCTGACCTTTCCTGTCTTCTTGACACAATCCTTTCTACTGTTCCAGCACCTACCGGCGACCCAACAGCTCCACTCACAGCCCTTGTCACCAACCTTGATGCTTCCGATTATCTCGGTCGTCTCGCAATTGGTCGAGTTCACAGTGGTGTCATGACCAAGGGTCAGACAGTTGCATTGTGGGGTAAGGACACCGACGGCAATCCTCTCAAGCGTCGTATTGCTCAATTGAGCGTGTTTGACGGCATCGGACGTACTGAAGTTGATTCGATCTCTGCTGGTGACCTTTTTGTTCTGGCAGGAATTTCTGAAGTTGAAGTGGGCGACACCATCTCCGGTACGGACGTAAATGCTCCACTTGCACGATTAGAAGTAGACGAACCAGTTATTCGTATGGCATTCGGCGTAAACACCTCACCATATGCAGGACGCGATGGCAAGTTTGTAACAAGTCGACACCTGAAAGATCGCTTAGCCAAAGAGATTCTCGGAAACGTCTCTATCAAAATCACGGACACAGATTCCCCTGATGTCACCAGCGTTGCCGGTCGTGGTGAATTGCAGCTTGCAGTACTCATTGAGAACATGCGTCGTGAAGGTTTCGAACTTCAAGTCGGTCGTCCAGAGGTAATTACCAAAGAGATCAACGGTAAGAAGCATGAACCACTTGAATCTGGTACATGTGACGTCCCCGATGAGCACGTCGGAACAATTACGCAAGCATTGGCCCCACGAAAGGGTCGAGTTACCGATTTACGTCCTGGAGACCCAGGCCGCACCATCGTTTCTTTTGAGGCCCCATCACGCGGGCTCATCGGATTTCGTTCGATGTTGATGAGTTCTACTCGTG
>Ga0208362_1000521_pt1 | contig 12824 bp, 8 predicted proteins | sample LakMenEpi13Oct10_FD_150693 | JGI IMG/M metagenome (GOLD analysis project Ga0208362, IMG submission 150693) | Freshwater microbial communities from Lake Mendota, WI - 13OCT2010 deep hole epilimnion (SPAdes) | ecosystem: Environmental > Aquatic > Freshwater > Lake > Epilimnion/Euphotic zone ... | reverse complement strand
GGGGGAGGAAACACCGGAAGAAAAGGCTTCATCATCTGGTTTTCTGCATCAATCTTTGTCTTAATGGTGCTACCGTGACTGGTCTATATAAATAATTAAGTAAAACTATGGATTTTTTAACTGAGGACGAGGCAATTCAAGTGGATGCAGCGTTATTATCTTCTAAGGAGAAGTTTTCAACGCGGTTAGCGATTTATGCGTTACGGTGTTTGAAGGAAATTGCTAAAAATGAAGATATAAAAATTGAAAATATTAAACCAGAACAAGTTCAATCCTGGGTTAAAAATGATGATAGTTTTAAAGAAAAATTAGAATTAGATAGTAATTTTCATAATTTTTTTAGTCAATTAGTGATTTCTTCATTAAAGCCTTTAAAACAGGTATCTCAAGCCGAAAATATTCCCATTCAAGATTTAACAATTAAACAGTTAATTAATTGGTTTGAGCATGAATCTAAGCAGAATTTAGGGCAAGATTGAAAACTATAGCAATCCTAAATAGGTGGTAATATTTTAATACTGACATGAAACAGCCAGAAGTATTACCCTGTTCCCTCCCCCCCCTAGCCCCCCGTGCACGAAGGGTTTGGGGGGGCTGTTCCGGTGTTCCCTTTTGCCTAGGACTTTTGAACACAACTCAAATAGGATTGCTATATGTCAACAAAGTTTTTCACAAATAGCGAAGAAAACACTTTAATCAAAATTACCTTAAAAAAATTATGACACAACCACAAATTCAAGATATATTCAATCAACGTTACAATCAAGCCAAATGGAAACAATTTCTAGGCGAAACCTTTGCTAATGCTCAGTTATTATCAACTCCCGAAACTCTTACTGGTATTGATATTAATGTAGCTTCTCAGGTGCAAAAATTGGGCTATATTCTATTAGATGAAAATGGCATTGAACGACAGATTGGGGTGTATGAAGTAACGCTGGCACCGGATATTATCTTAGAACGTAATCGGGTAGGATTAATAAATTTATTGCGTAAATATTGGCAAAATATTGATGCTGCTTTTATTGCTTATCATCGTCCAGAAAGTGCAAATTGGCGTTTTAGTTATGTTTCCGAATTAACGGGTTATGATGCAGAAGGGGAATCTATAAAAATCAAAACTGAACCTAAACGCTACACCTATTTATTAGGCGAAGGTGAAAGTATAAGAACGGCTGTTGAACGGTTTGAACGTATTATTAAAAAAGGGAGTAAAGTCACTTTAGATGATGTGAAAGAATCTTTCTCAGTCGAGAAACTTTCTAAGACGTTTTTTGATGAATATAAAAAACATTATGATATTTTTTGTCAATATATGGTTTCAGAACCTGGTATTTACCAAACTATTTTTAATGGTGATGAAAAAGCTATCCGTGATTTTAATAAGAAATTATTGGGGCGGATTGTGTTTTTATATTTCATCCAGAAAAAAGGCTGGTTGGGTGTTCCTAAAAATGAAAGTTGGGGAAAAGGTGATCATAACTTTTTAACTAATCAGTTTGAAAGTTTTGCCCATCCAGAACTTTTTTATCAGGATTTTTTATCGGTTTTATTTTTTGATACCCTCAACACCAAACGCCCGGATGATTTAATTGAATTGGTAGCAGGTAAACCTTGTAGAATCCCTTTTTTGAATGGTGGTTTATTTGAAGAAGAAAACAAGAATCATCGTAACTTAATTTTTGATACTAACTTATTTAAAAATCTTTTTAACTTTTTTGATCAATACAATTTTACCATTTATGAAGATGATCCAAATGATCATACTGTCGCGGTTGATCCTGAAATGTTGGGACATATTTTTGAGAATTTACTAGAAGATAATAAAGATAAAGGTGCCTATTATACGCCTAAAGAGATTGTGCATTATATGTGTCAGGAAAGTTTGATTGAATACTTAACTACTTGGTTTGAAAATCAGGGTTATGATATTATTAATGATGTTGGTTTTGATAAATTTAGTAACAATAAACAAATAGACCGGATATTAATTGAGAAGTTGCTTAAAAAGAATTTAGATGATCAGGATCAGAAGTTAATAAAACAGTATTCTGCTGAATTTAATAACGCTTTAGATAGGGTGAAAATTTGTGATCCGGCGATTGGTTCGGGGGCTTTTCCGATGGGTTTATTGCACGAAATATTTACGGCTAAACAAACACTGCATATTTTTGAATTTGGCAACACAACTAATTTTAATGCTTCGGGTGTGAAACTAAATATTATTCAAAATAGTATTTATGGTGTAGATATTGAACGGGGGGCGGTGGATATTGCTAGACTGCGTTTCTGGCTGAGTTTAATTGTAGATGAACCTGAACCGAAAGCTTTACCTAATCTGGATTATAAGATTGTGGTGGGTAATAGTTTGGTGAGTAAGTTGGGGGATGATATTATTGATATTGATTGGGAAATGAAAGGTAGTAAACAAGGAAATATTTTTGTTGATGTTTTCAAGCCTGAAGAAATATTAAAACAAATAAGTCAAGAACAAAAAGAGTTTTTTAGTCCTGATAGTGATAAGAAAAAATTAGCTGCTGATATCCGCAATCTGAAAATTGATTTGCTGATAAGCCAACTGGAGTTAATGGTTAAAAGTAAAGGTATGGAAACTAAACCGACTAGCACAGGTAAAACATTAACTAAGCAAACTGAAATATATTTACAAACTATTGGCTGGAAAAATACTATTACTCAATTAAATAAACTGAAAACTAAACCAGAGTTACCGCTTCATTTCTTTGATTGGAAATTGGATTTTCCAGAGGTGATGAATCCCTATTTATTTGCAGGAGATAAAGATAGTCCAGAAGTAGCCACTACTAATAAACAAATTAATGCTTTAAATGCTCAAATTGATGCTATTAATTTACATTTAAGTCAACATAATATTAATATTCATTTATGTCATTTACAGGCTAATATTGTTCAAAGTCAAATTGTAATTATTAAACAACAACTTTTAGAAATAGAGATACAACAAAATTCTTCTATGGGTTTTGATATTGTGATTGGAAATCCTCCTTATGTATTCGCTAGAGATAGCAAAAGTAAAGGGATAACTCAAGCTGATAAAGAATATTATCCAAAGCACTATCAAGTCACAGAATATCAACTTAATTTATATCCTTTGTTTATTGAGAAAGGGTACAATCTTTTGAAAAATAAAGGTTTACTTGATTATATAACACCGAATAACTGGCTAACTATTAGTAGTAATAAAAACTTAAGAAAATTTATTTTAGATAATTCTCATCTAAAAATAGTCAACTTTTATGCTAAGGTTTTTGAAAGTGCTGATGTAGATAGTTCAATTATACTGTTTGAAAAATCTCAACAAAATAAATCTATTGAATTATTTGAATATACAGATAATTTTTATTCTATTTTTGAAACAAAAACTAATTATTTTTTACAGCAAAAAGATTATATTATTAATATTGAAGCTTTTAAGAATACTGAATCACTTAGTTTATTAGAAAAAATTGAATTACAATCAATTCAAATAAAAACAATTGCTGATGTTAAAGCAGGTTTACAAGCTTATGAAAGAGGAAAAGGGAACCCTCCACAAACAGAAGAAATCAAAGAAAATAGAGTTTATCATAGTACCACTAAAATCAATGATGATTATATTAAATATTTAGATGGTAAAGATGTTTGTCGTTATTATTTAGGCTGGAGTGGCGAATATTTAAAATATGGTGATAACTTAGCTTCTCCAAGAAAAGATTTTTCTTTATTTTCGACTCCTCGAATTTTAGTCAGACAAATACCTTCCCCTTTACCCTATTCTATCAATGCTTGTTTTACTCAAGAAATTATTTTAAATGATAGAAACTCAATGAATATTATTAATCTTCAAGAAAATCCGATGTTAATTTTAGGAATTTTCAACAGTAAATTAATATCTTATTGGTTTGCTCATAAGTTTGGTAAACTACAAAGAGGGATATTTCCTCAATTTAAAGTTAATGAGTTAGCTACTTTTCCTATTCCAAAAAACTTTGGTAATTATCAACAACCAGTAATAAAATTAGTAGATGAGATATTGAAAAAAAAGAAAAAAGATGTTAAGGCAGATGTATCAGAATTAGAACAAAAAATAGATAATTTAGTTTACAAACTTTACGAACTAACTTATGAAGAAGTAAAAATAACAGACCCAGAATTTGTATTAACTGAACAAGAATATGACGCTATCAAAATTGAATATTAGCTCAAGAATCATAATATGGCAACCCTATCTATAATCGAAAATATGCGATAATTTGAGAATCAAGCCCTGATGTGTAGAGACGTTTGATAAAACGTCCCTACGTTTTAATTGAGTTTGGGTTAAATATCGGCCCATTTTCGCAATAAATTTGCATGACTTTTGGCAATCAAGTCAAATTCTATAGTTTTGCCATATTGTTGAAAAATACTTCTCCGGGCGGTATCTAAATCAAACAATATTTCTCGTTGAGATGGGTCACGAATTAAACTTTGAATCCAAGTAACCGCCGCCCACCGAGTCCCTTCAGTCACCGTTTCCACGCGGTGCAAAGTCGAAGACGGATAAACAATTGCCGAACCTGCATCTAACTTAAAACTCTGTTCCCCTAGTGAAGTTTCAATCACTAATTCTCCCCCTTGATAGGTGTTAGGGTCAGAGAGAAATAGAGTTAATGAAACATCAGTTCGAGAGATAGATTCATCCCCCATAATCGCATTATCAAAATGGGAACCATAATACATTCCCACATCATAACGACTGAAAATAATCGGGCGGATTATTTTAGGACGTGCCGCTACTTGAAACAGTTCGTTACGTTTTAAAGCTTCGAGAACAATATTTCTCAGTTCAGAAGTAATCTCGGTATCGGTTTTGATTTGTTGATTATTTTTAACTGATTTGACGTACCGACCAGCAGTTGTTTTACCATCTATAAACTCAGCTTGTTGCAGTAGCGTCAAAGTTGTTTCTAATTCTTCGGGTGTGAGAACATCTGCGATACAAAAAATCATCGGATTTTAGCCTTCTCCACCTTCACCACCTTCACCACTTTCATCTCCTTTATCATCATCTGTTGTACCATCTGTGTAGCCGTCAGTAGACGCTTGTAACATCTCAGACGAGGTGAAAGTATCCCCAGAAGTTGAAATTCCAGAGGCAATTTCTTGAATAGAATTAGATGGGGATTGAGGTGTAGCAGCATTCGCCACGGTGCCCAATCCGGTAGTTAAAATATAAGCTCCCACTCCCATCCAAATCTTAGTACGAGTAGACAGACCGTTATTTTTGTTGGTATTCATGGGTTGATTCCTTTATTATTGATTTGAAACTAACCTTAATTTGTCATAGAATAGTGGCAAACTGGTGACAAGAGAAAAGTTGATTATGATTTCCACACCCCAACCCAACGCTAAAACCTATCAATTTTGGATTGACCGAGGAGGCACATTCACCGATATTGTTGCCCGCAAACCCGATGGCACATTAATCACCCATAAATTATTATCAGAAAATCCCGAACGTTATTCCGATGCAGTGATTCAAGGCATCCGAGAAATATTAGAATTATCCCCCCATCAACTGATTCCCAGTGAATTAATTTCTGAAGTGAAAATGGGAACCACCGTTGCCACCAATGCCTTATTAGAACGAAAAGGCGATTGCACTTTATTAATTATAACCAAAGGCTTCAAAGATGCGTTAAGAATTGGCTATCAAAATCGCCCCGATATCTTCGCCCGTCAGATTATTTTACCCGAAATGCTCTATGAAAAAGTCATAGAAGTTGAAGAACGTTATACTGCCCAAGGAGAAGAATTAAACCCCGTTAATTTAGCAATATTAAAACCTCAATTACAACAAGTTTATCAAACCGGAATTAGAAGCTGTGCCATTGTTTTAATGCACGGTTATCGCTATCCCCAACACGAACAACAAATCGCCGCCTTAGCCCAAGAAATCGGCTTTACTCAAATTTCCGTTTCCCATCAAGTTAGTCCGTTAATGAAATTAGTCAGCCGAGGCGATACCACCGTTATTGATGCTTATTTATCTCCAATTTTAAAACGTTATATTAATCAAGTTGCGTCTCAATTAAATTGTCACCCCCCCTCAGTCCCCCCCCTGGTAAGGGGGGGAGGAATAAAAGAAGAATTAGAGTTAGAAACTATTGAAAAATTAGAAACTATTGAAAAAAATGATAACTCTATCCCCCCATTAGCAAGGGGGGGCAAGGGGGGGTTAAACCCCATAAAATTAATGTTTATGCAATCTAATGGTGGCTTAACCAATGCCCAAAAATTCCAAGGAAAAGATAGTATATTATCAGGGCCAGCCGGAGGAATTGTTGGCGCAGTTCAAACCAGTTTAAAAGCCGGATTTCAGAATATTATTACTTTCGATATGGGCGGAACATCCACCGACGTCGCCCATTTTAACGGCGAATATGAACGACAATTTGAAACCGAAATCGCCGGGGTGAGAATGCGAACTCCGATGATGGCTATTCATACCGTCGCGGCGGGAGGAGGTTCAATTTTAAGGTTTGACGGGTCAAGATATCGGGTTGGGCCAGAGTCAGCAGGCGCAAATCCTGGGCCAGCTTGTTATCGCAATAGCGGGCCGTTAACGGTTACGGATGCTAATGTCATGTTAGGGAAAATTCAGCCCCAATTCTTTCCGAAAGTATTTGGAAAAAACGGCGATTTGCCCTTAGATGCTGAAATTGTTCGCCAAAAATTTAGGGAATTAGCAATAGAAATTCAAACCCAAACGGTCGATAACCGCACACCGGAAGAAGTCGCCACAGGATTTATTACTATTGCGGTTGAAAATATGGCAAATGCCATTAAAAAAATATCCCTACAACGGGGTTATGATATTTCTAATTATACCCTTTGTTGTTTTGGCGGTGCAGGCGGTCAACACGCTTGTTTAATAGCCAATACATTAGGAATTAAACAGATCTTTATTCATCCCTACGCTGGAGTTTTATCGGCTTATGGGATGGGGTTAGCCGATGTGAGAATATTACGAGAAAAAGCCATAGAAAAACTATTAACTGGAAATTTAATTTCTGAGTTAGAAGCCAGCTTTTTAGAGTTAGAAACGGAAGCACAAGCAGAATTAGAACATCCAGAATCAAAAATAGTAATAATTCTTAAACTCAATCTTAAATATGAGGGTACAGATTCTATATTGTCGGTTAATTTGACCCCCCCTACCCCCCTTAGTAAGGGGGGAGAAAGAGAGGTTAATTATTACAATTCCGTGTTAATGACTTTAACCCAACAATTTGAACAACAACATCAAACCCGCTACGGATTTATTAAACTGAAAAAAAACTTAATCGTTGAATCAATTAATATTGAAATTATTCAACAAATGGATACTCCTGAAGAACCCATATTAACCCGAACTCGAACCACACCTCCAAAACCTATCGCAACGGTTTCTATATATACCAATAATCAATGGCAAAATACCCCCATTTTCCCAAGAAATGATTTACAACCTGAAGATATTATCAACGGCCCCGCTATGATTATAGAATCTATTGGTACGAATATTATTGAACCCGGTTGGCAAGCAGAATTAACAGCAAAAAATTATTTAATCTTGAAGTTAACCCCCCCCTTGTTAAGAGGGGAAGGTGAGGAAGAAATTTCTAATTTGTCTTTATCTTTCCAGGAAAATCAACAAACGTCTCACCCTCCTTTACCCAGAAAAGGAAGTGCACAAAAAACATCTCACTCCCCATTGCTAAGGGGGGGACAGGGGGGGTTAAAAGCTGACCCTGTAAAATTAGAAATATTTAAAAATCTATTTCAATTTATTGCCGAACAAATGGGAATTACCTTGCAAAATACCGCAAGTTCTGTTAATATTAAAGAGCGGCTTGATTTCTCCTGTGCCATTTTTGATCAAAACGGTCAATTAGTAGCAAATGCGCCCCATATTCCTGTCCATTTGGGGTCAATGGGTGACAGTATTGAAAGTTTAATTGCTGCAAAAGGTGAAACCCTTAAACCTGGGGATGTTTATTTATTAAATAATCCCTATAATGGGGGAACACATTTACCAGATGTTACTGTAATTACTCCGGTTTTTACCCCCCCTAGCCCCCCCTTAGTAATAGGGGGAAATAGACAGGAGAACTCCTTAGTAAAGGAGGGAAATAATCAGGAGAACTCCTTAGTAAAGGAGGGAAATAATCAGGAAAATCCTGCTATTTTATTTTATGTTGCTTCCCGGGGACATCAAGCGGATATTGGGGGAATAACACCGGGTTCAATGCCACCGAATAGTACAAATATTGAACAAGAAGGAATTTTAATTGATAATGTTCAATTAGTTAAAGAAGGTGATTTTTTAGAAACAGAACTCCTGAATTTATTAACATCTGGAAACTATCCCGCCCGAAATCCAGCCACCAATATTGCCGATTTACAAGCTCAAATTGCAGCCAATGAAAAAGGTGTTCAAGAACTTTTGACAATGGTTGAATATTATGGGTTAAATACTGTTAAAACCTATATGCAGTTTGTTCAGGATAATGCGGAAATATCGGTGCGTAGAGCCATTAATGTATTAACAGATGGTGAATTTAGTTATGAAATGGATAATGGGGGAATAATTAAAGTTAATATTAAAATTAATAAAAATAACCGTAGTGCTAAAATTGATTTTACCGGAACTTCTCCCCAACTCCCTACTAATTTTAATGCTCCAAAATCTATTTGTAAAGCTGCGGTTTTATATGTATTTAGAACCTTAGTTGATGATAATATTCCCTTAAATGCGGGATGTTTGAAACCCTTAGAAATTATTATTCCTGACGGTTGTTTTTTAAACCCCGGTTATCCGGCGGCTGTAGTTGCGGGAAATGTGGAAACCTCTCAAGTTATTGTTGATGCCTTATATGGGGCTTTAAACGTGATGTCGGCATCCCAAGGAACGATGAATAACTTTACCTTTGGAAATCAAAATTATCAATATTATGAGACCATTTGTGGCGGGTCGGGTGCGGGAATCAATTATCATGGAACCGATGCGGTACATACTCACATGACTAACTCCCGTTTAACTGACCCGGAAGTATTAGAATGGCGTTATCCAGTATTATTAGAAGAATTTAGTATCCGAGAAAATAGTGGGGGTTTAGGAAAATTCAAAGGCGGAAATGGTATAATCAGAAAAGTTAAATTCTTAGCAACCATGACCGCCGGAATTTTATCAGAACACCGAATTATTCCCCCCTTTGGATTAAATGGTGGACAACCTGGGTTAGTGGGTAAAAATTATATTATTCGTGATAATGGCACTGTAGAAAACTTAGAAAGTACCGCAACAGTAGAAATGAATATCAACGATATTTTTGTAATTGAAACCCCCGGTGGCGGAGGCTACGGGTACAATCAATAACCCAAACAAATCTTATCCCATTCGTAATTCGTAATTCGTAATTCGTAATTAAATCTGTTTTCTCATCACTAAACAATTGCGATGATCTTCTAATCGTATATAATATAATTCATCCATTAATTTAGACATAAAAATCAGTCCTCTACCTCCTTCATGCTCTAAGGGGTCAGTGTGCATTTCAAGTACAGACTCCAAGGCTTTTTCTAAGTTAAAGGGTTCCCCCCTGTCCCAAATTTTTATTTCAATCCAGGGGGAAAATATCCTAATTTCTAACTCAATGGGTGTTGTTTCAGGTAAAGCGCAATGAGCATGACGGACAGCGTTAGTAAATCCCTCCGTCAAAGCAATTTGACACTGATGCAAAATACCATCAGGTAGAAAATCAGCGGCAATTTTGTCAAACCAAAATAACACCTCCTCTAAGGCGGTTAAAGCGGTTTTTACCTGAAGATTTGATTGTGCTAGTAGTGCTGCATTACTCATCAGTTCCCTACATAGCACCGCTATTTCTATTGAATACAACCATGATAGTTTTAACAATCAACTTCATATCGTACATCAAACTCCAATTTTCTTGATATTTTAAATCTAAACGAATAATATCCTCAAAATTTTTAACCTGAGAACGACCATTAACCTGCCATTCCCCCGTCATCCCTGGTTTAACATCTAATCGTTGCCATTGAGGAACTTCATAACGTTCTACCTCATCAGGTGTCGGTGGGCGGGTTCCAACTAAACTCATTTCCCCGGTTAAAACATTCCAAAATTGTGGTAACTCATCTAAACTTGTTCGCCGCAAAATCTGACCTACTTTTGTAATTCTAGGGTCATTATCATTCTTAAAAATCGCTCCTTTTGCTTGATTAGGAATTTTATCTTTTAAGGCTTCAGCATTGGTACACATAGACCGGAACTTCCAAATACGGAATCGTTTTCCCATCCAACCACAACGCACCTGACCAAAGAAAATTGGCCCCGGACTATCTAAACGAATCGCAATAATAATTGGAACCGCTAATACCGATGAAATACTTAAACCAACAATAGCACCCGTTATATCAATTAATCGCTTCAGCCAAGACCGCACAGAAGGATGGGTCACGGGAAGACTATGTTCCCCTCTGGTTTTATCCTTGAGTTTATCGTCCGCACTAGGAGGTTCAATGGTTAATACCTCGTCAAGAGACGTCAGGGAAAAAACCGCCATTACCTGAGAACCAACGGATTTTAAAACCAACTCAATTCCCTTAGCTTTTGTGGTTTTCAGGTTACTAATCAGAGCCCCAATGCCACTACTATCAATAAATATAGTTTGGCTAAAATCAAGAATAATTTTTTTAGGCGGAGGACTAAGAGAAATAACATTCTGAAAAGTGCTTTTAAAAGAAACCGCTTCTAAAATACTCAATCGTTCGGGTAAACGAACATAGGCAATATCTCCTGTTAGGATAATTTGAAATTTTTCTTCTGGGACTTGACCAACCATCTCCATAATTTGCTGAGTAGTTGTTGTTAATTTTGCTGCTCTGTTTTAATCATACTCAAAAGAAAATAAGAAAAGGCGTTGGTTAAGTGCGAAAAGTCGGACTAATCCTTTTCTGTTATGACAATAGCATCCCAAATCCCTATTATTTTAATCTCCAAAACAATTCTACCCTAAAATTTCCCCCACCGCCAGACGGGTTCCATTTACAAAATCCCAAGCGGACTGCATCCGTTTACCCGCCAATTGGACTTGGGTGAGTAATAATAATCCCTCACCTGTTTGTATTACTAGCCCAAAACGCTTAATCAGGGCAACTACTTCTCCGGGTTGTCCTGAAAGTTGAGATAAATTTGGCCATTGTTGTAACAAATTTTGGTATTCCGGGGGAAATTGAGGATGATATTCCGGTGCTAAAGGAACAGTAGCACAAACTTTTAAGGGTTTTTCTTGAAATGATGTTATACAGTTAGAGTGAAAAGCTCGAATTTGGTTATGTAAAGCGATCGCAGATTTACTCCAGTCTAAATCATAATCGTCATCTTTAATTAAGGGAGCATAGGTCGCCAAAGTATTATCTTGAGGAATAGCTACAATTTCTCCTCGGTCTAATTTAATTAAAGTTTCTACTAATAAATTCGCCCCCAATTGGCCTAACCTTTGTCCTAAATCCGTGGCATTTTCTAATAGTCCAATGGGTGTCACTACTTTTAACAACATCGGCCCGGTATCCATCCCCGCATCCATCAACATCGAGGTCATTCCTGTTTCAGTTTCCCCGTGATATAAACACCATTGAATCGGAGCCGCACCCCGATATTTGGGGAGAATGGAGCCATGACCATTCACACATCCCAACCGGGGCATCTCCAGAATTTCCTGGGACAAAATTTGTCCATAGGCCACCACCACAAAAACATCCGCCTGAGCCTCTCGCAACAGTTTTAAGGTGTTTTGATCTTTTTTCACCCGCTTGGGTTGCCAAACCGATAATTCATGGGTTTGAGCCAACATTTTCACCGGAGAAGGGGTTAATTGACTTCCCCGACCTCGGCGTTTATCCGGTTGAGTCACCACCGCCAAAACTTCAAATTCAGGGTCGGCCAATAATCTTTCTAAACTCGGAACGGCAAATTCAGGCGTACCAAAAAAAATGATTTTCATTTCAGGGAACAGGGAACAGGGAACAGGTAATGGGTTTTGGGTTTTGGGTTTTGGGTTTTGGTTTTATTAGTTAATTACTTAACTCTTAAACTGATAACTCTTAAACTGATAACTGATAACTGATAACTGATGACTGATTTATGGGGTAATGGCTACTTCAATTCGATGGTTTAGTTGTCGATTATTTGCAGAATTATTATTAACTGCGGGACGATTTGCCCCGTATCCAATTGCGGCCCAGTGGTATTCTGTACCAATCGCCTCGGATAAATATTTCATCACCGCTTCTGCGCGACTAAAGGATAAATCTAAATTTTGTTGAGAACTGCCTTGATTATCCGTATGACCCATAACCCTAACAGCAGAACCCTTATAGGTTTTAATATCAGCAATAATCGTATCTAAAATCACGTTAGCCCCGGGACGTAAAATTGTACTACCCACATCAAACAACACATCACTGGGAAAAGTCACCACCAGGGTATTAGAACTTTGACGACGTTCAGGCGTGGCTGAAATAGGTGGCGGAGCAGGTTTATTACTTCCTGAACCTGAAATCGGGGGTGCAGAAGCCAATTGCTGTTCCAGAATTTGTAAACGTTCCTCCAGGGGTTCCGTGGGACGACTGGCTCCCAATTGACTTTCTACGGCCGCCGTCCGTCCAATCAAGGTATTTAACTGTCCCTGTAACTGCTGTAACTGTATCCGCAGTTGTTGACGTTGGGGGTCAGTTAACCGTTGACTGGGTGCGGG
>Ga0208362_1000520_pt1 | contig 12839 bp, 16 predicted proteins | sample LakMenEpi13Oct10_FD_150693 | JGI IMG/M metagenome (GOLD analysis project Ga0208362, IMG submission 150693) | Freshwater microbial communities from Lake Mendota, WI - 13OCT2010 deep hole epilimnion (SPAdes) | ecosystem: Environmental > Aquatic > Freshwater > Lake > Epilimnion/Euphotic zone ... | reverse complement strand
AGAGTTGTATTAGCTGTAGGTAGATACGAATAGAAATCTATTTTACAATCTCCTTCAATATCACGAATTGCATCCAATAGCCCAATTTGATAAAAAGAATGACCTGGAATATCTTCGTCAAATATTCCAAGTTTACCAAAGTATGCATATAGGATCTTCTTCATGGAGTTAAATGTTTTTAAAGCCGGCAAAGTGCGTAATAAAATGCTTGCCTGAAGCAGCATTCTTATTTACAAATACTTTATCAAAATTTGCGTGAAAGATTTCCATCATTTCGGCAAATTTGCTTTCGCGATCCTTACCGGTTAACCATGAATAGTGAAAATGATATTCGATTATTGCTAATCTGATGTTGGACCAATCTGTGATTGCTTTGACCATATCATACTCCATGCCTTCGATATCCATCTTGATTGCAGTTACTCCACGTAACGCATCATTAATATTGATTGCAGGCACAGTCGTTGTTGCTCGACCTTTGATTGGATGGACAGAGTGTTTGCCTGAGTCCTGTGATAAAAAGAAATCAACTGATTCCTGATCGTCATGTACTAGTGCTTTTTCGATTATTTCGCAACGATCAGCTACTCCATTCAACTCAATATTACGCTGAGCAAAATCAACATTATTTCTAAAAGGTTCGTAACTATATACTTTTTTTACTTTTGGAAACTGAGTCAGTAATCTAGTTGCAAAGATTCCAATGTGACCACCGGCATCTAACCAAACGTCCTCTTGATTAAGATCGTCCAAGGTTAGGATGTTACCATCTGCTGCAAAATGCGGAGTAAATAGCGGTTTAAAATACTCGCCACCGGTTGGCTTAATCGAGATATTTTGAGAAACATTGAATTTGATCTCGTCTTCGGAGCGAACTACGAATTCATATTCATGATATTTGGTTTTCTTCTTAAAAGTTCGTAATTCTCCAGAAGCTAGGGCTTCATCATATGAAGACAGGACATTTGACATAATCTAAGTAATATAGTTTATTGCTATTATACTACTTATTTGTCTTTCTGGTTTAAAATTTGACTAGAATCTTTTAATGTAACATGCTGCAATTTCGGTTGAAACTGTAAATCAGCTGCCGACTTTTTAACAAAAGAAAACGGTACCTCAGAAGAAGTACCGTCGTCAAATAATATTAAATATGTGTCTAGGTTAACTGCTGTAATCTTTCCAAGCTTACCGTCCTTTAAAATTACTCTGGTTCCAACATTAAATTTCTTACCAGTTGTGATCAGAAGCTCTTCGGATTCAGTTAGGCCTTTTTTTTAGACTGATCAAGAGTGATATACTGGCTCTTTAACGAATTTACATTCTTTTCTAGAGCTAGTTTCAATTCTCCAAGTTTGTCAGAATAGTCTTCGTTAACTGATGCAGTTGCTAAAGCCTCATCAATTGATTTGATAGAACTTTCAAGTTTTTCAATGTTCTTTTCGATTCTAGCTTTTTCTGAATCAACGTTCTTATTAAATTCTGCGCTTTCTTCAAGTTGGATTGAGTATAATTCAGTCACATCATACTGGAAGTTTTCCATTACATAATTATGAAATGTTGTACCTTCCATCTTTTTGATTGTTCTAGTTTGACCAAGTTTCTCAAATACGAATAGTGATTCGTTTACTGTGAATACGTATGCGTCGTTTCCAAGTCTTTCATTGATTAATCTTTTTGCAAAATCTAAGTGTGCAATGTTTTCAAGGTTAGATAGGACTTTAGCGATATTTGTGCGAGTTTCAACTGATTCCATTACAAAGATTTCGGATACATTTGCAGAAGCTGCATCTTCAATTGATTTACCGTTTACTGTAAACTGTAAACTATTTTCATGTAGCTCAAATCCGACAGTCATTGTCTTTAATTTGGCAGTATAGTTATTACCTGTGTGAGAGAAGCCTAGAGCATTGAGAGCTTCATACATTTCAAAGAAATCTGGATACTCAGCTTCAACTTTTTCTGATTCGATTTGAACTGGTGCTTCTTCAGTTGATAGTTTAACAAAGCTATTATCAACTACTGTTACCACTTCATTCTCAGAAATTGCTAAATACGGTAGAACTACTGAATTAACTTGAGCGTCTCCATTACCGATACCGATATTGAATGTGCCAGCCGAACGTGCTTCAACCATGCTTAGTGTATTAACTAGACGGTTAACGATTGGCATGTTTACCTTACCTCGAAGCTTCATCTTTAATGAATCAGACGTAATCGTTCCTTCCAATAGGCACTCTTCCAAGATTGAACAAGCTTCTTTGTAAATTACTGGACTAGCTTGACGCATTTCGTGAACAGCATTCATAATCTCAAACTTAGAACGGTTTTGTTCGAGATGAGAAGATACGTCAGCTAATGCTTCAGAAACTGCTGGATCATATGCGTATTTAGATAGACCTGAAATAAAGTGAGAAATCATTCTGAATTCTGGCTGAGTATTTAGACCGCTCTCTAAAATAGCTAGAGTGTGTCTGAATACTGGGTCAGTCGCTAGAGCACTTTCTTGCAAGGCTTTAACCTTTGTTGCAAGGTCAGCTGATCCAGACATGTCCTTTAATTTTTTAGCAGGCGTATTAGCTAAGCTCTTGAATTTAGCAACGACTTCTTTTAGAGATTCGTTAGCAGTTGATTCAGAAAGCTGAGTTAATGTATTTAGAGCATTTTCGAATACCTCCGCTGGAGATACTCCCAATAGAATAGAGTTGTTAATTGATTCAACTACCATTTTAGTGGTAATTGCATCCTTTACACTCACATTAGAGTTTAGCTCGTTTACTAGTTCTTGGATAAGGCCGTTCATTAATAGTCCTTCTTTTTTTTGTTATTTATCTGTCAGTTGACTATGTTTATTTATACGCAAACCTGCATACATCTTAAAACATAACCTGTCCTGGGTTAGATGAGTTTCCACCAAATTCACCAAATTCGCTAGATAACTGATTTTTTATGATAGCTGATCTTGGTGTATTAGTTGAGGATCCTGTTGAATTCTGCGCAGTCTGATTTGCTAAATTAGTGGAAGCAGATGTAGTTGCAGCGCTTCTTACTGGAATTGAGCTAATTGCATTAATAGTAGCAGCTGGCTCAACGATTTGAGTACCGATCTTAATTGATCTAGCTGCTGCTGCTTTTTTCCACTTATCAACTTCCGATTCGAGAGAACTAACTTTATCAGTTAATGATTTTATTAATTCGGCGCTCTGTGAAGCTTCAAGCATCGCAGCTGCCTCGGCCAATTCGTTTTGTATAATTGTTTGATAGTCAGTCGAGGCTCTCCATTTGCCAGTGTACAGCATAGATTCAGTACCGTCTTCTGAAATTACAGTAATTATGAATAGATCGTCTTTTGAGTCTAAGATCTTTAGAGCTTCCGCTTTATTAATTTTAAACGCAATCTGTCCATACTGTAAATTTTCATAGGCTGCATCTTTCATATTAGTAAATTCAGCAGATGAGTTTTTACCAAACGTTAATTTAAACGATGAATTTAGATTTAAAGAAAGTGGAGTTGGGCTAGTTGATGTTGCAATCTGTTTGTAGATATTAAATCTGATAAAATTATCAGTCGGGTCAATTGGTAAAATCATTTTGCCTTGACCATATACAACTTCATTACCGAGTTCAGTTGAGGTAATTAGAGCATTTCTTGAGCTCATCATTACATTAGACTTGTGGAAGAATACTGGTGCCGCAACCTTTGTCTCTTTGATTTGAATTTGAGAATTTGAATTGCCTAATACTACATTAAATGCGCCAGACGCGTCAAACGTTGTCTGTTGAATTTTATTATAGACGATATTCGATTGAGGACCGCCAACTAATTCAATTTTAGCTAAAGACTTGCCGTATTTGTTTGGATTAAACAGAGTCATTGACCCAGTTCTAATTATATTCTCACTAGTGCCCTTATTGAATAATCTAAGAGTGTAATCAATCGTCATTGAAACTGCAACGCTTGCGTTCTTTAAGATAGGTCGATAAGCAAGAGGTTCTCCAAAATTATCTTCTTGATAAATTACGATATTTCCGGCTGGCAAATACGCTGTGCCGACTTGTTCATACACTTGTAATTGGTGAATTAGAATCCAGTTCTGATTGCTGCCTCGACGATTTAAGATTGAAATTAAGTCTTCTGGAAATGCTCCATTCCAAGTTGCATAATATTCAATATAGTCTCCGTCTGGTGCCTCTTGAATTACTGCACCAAGATTATCAAACTCATTAGTTTGAGCAATCGCAGTTTCAAAATTTTCAGTAACTAAGTAACCTGTGTATTCAATATTGTTTGTTCCGTAAAGAGATTGAGTATTTGCTTCCTGAATAAAGACTGTAACTGGTGCATTTTTAATAAAGCCAATGCCATCCGTTGCCAAGTACTCAAACGAGTTAGGTCCGAATTGATCAAAGTTATCATCCAGGTATTTTATCGATGGGATCTTAATGTCAATATACTTATCATAAATTGCATCACCTAGGTAAAGCGGGCGTACATTAAATGATAAGATTGTTTCAGCTGTGATATCGTCAAGTACGATATTTGCAAAGATAAAGTTTCTAAGATCATTTAGCTTATGTTTTACACCAACAATTAACGAACCAACTTCGCTAAAATTGAAGCCGGCCGCAAAATGAAATCTAACAGTATCAAATACTAAATTCGCAGAGTAAGTTGGATCAATTGGTGATTGTGACAGGGCTGGATCGTAGTCTTGATATTCTGGGGCAATATCGCTATCTAGTAAAGCTAGTCTTGAGCCTCCGATTGGCGCAACTGTAATATCCTTAACGTTGCGGGTCGTTGAAAAATCGCCATCGTCGTTATAGATCTGAATTAGGTCCATAGTTGTATTATTCAACTTATAAAAAGTCGAAGTAACCAACTCTGGCGACGGATCGCCAAGTGGATGTGCCATAAATTCTAGCACACAATAATCAGATAATGTAACGTACGTTGAAATCATTTGTACTTTTTGCCTAATTTAAGTGTTAACCATGATGGTGTGTAACTAAGACCGACTCCGATATATGGAAAGAACGTCGGCTGCTGTTGCATTGATAGTCCGTAACCTGCATGGATTCCCAAGCCTAAATAACTGCTGTATTTTTGATTCAATTGTCTCTCTATCATGTTGATTCCTGACATTTGAACTTGTGCTGGAAATTTAGTGCTTGATGTAATATGGAAAATTCCCTCTTTGTCTTTAGACATTGCAAGAGCTAAACTTAACCCAAACTCTGGATTAATTTCAACTTTACCGTCTTCTATTTTATTATCTCTTAATTTGGTCGTAACTTCACCCAGTATTTTGTAATAATTACCATCACCAAATTGCTTGTCAATATTGATTGAAATTGATGAGTCCGAAGATAGTGAAGCGATACTACCTGGCGCGCCTAATCCTGAAATAACTTGATCCTTAAATTTAATTTGATTTTCTAGATAAGCAATCATTTCTTGACCCTTTGCTCTGTCGCCAAGTACATCTTCATACTTATCCTTGTACTTTGATAAGCTTTCTTCAATTGTTTCTTTGTCGCCAGTCAAGATGCTGATTTCAGACTTGAAATTACCAGCTTCGTCTTGCCAGTATTCCATGGTGTCCTGTAAAACCTTTAGGTTGTTTTGTGCAGTCTTTTCCTTTTGTGCAAGAATCGCAAGTTGTTGCTTTAAAGTATCTTTATCTGAACACTGTTTTAGAGCCATTAAGATAAAGATTCCAAGTACCGCAATGATCACCCACTTGAGATTGGCAGTAAGGAGCTCAATGATTTTCATTTTGTATTAGTTCCAGTATTTTTCTGAAGTCAACTGGCTCGCCAATTTCCTTCTCTATTTTATCTATTAGACGCCTTTCCTTTTCTCTATTCTGTTCGATCTTCAGCATTGAATTATTGCGCAGGATCTCAAGAGTTTCAATTCTAGCCTTTATTCCGTCCAGCTCGTTGCTGATTAAATGATATTCGGAAATAATTTCCTTTACTTGTGGTAGATACTTTTCTATCATGATGATATTTTAACTTTAATTCCAGCAACCAAGGTTTCATAGATTGCTGACAAATACACTTCATTTAGGTTTAGTTCGCTACTAGGCTCTTCAGCTTTGCCTTTAGCTAGCTCAACTTGAGCAGGGCTGCCTTTTTCGCCAGCGGTATTGTAAATTGAGCTTTGATCGACTTGCGTTACTTGTGAAGTTGACACATTATCGCCGGTTTTCATATTCGAAATATTTGTACTTAAATCAGTACTCATATTCTGAATTTCCTTTTTAACACCAGTTCCCATCGTTTCAACTGCTCCGACTATTGGATTCGGTGGATTTATGATCTGTGACGCTTCAGTCTTTGTAATTAACTGGGTGTTTTCAACTCTAGCCGCTTCGTTTGTGTTAGTTGTCGCTTGATTGGTTTGAGTTTGATTAACTGTGTTTGTTCCAGTTAAAGTAGTAGTTAAATTCTGAGCTTGCTCAGTTTTATTTTGAATATTTTGTATCTCTGGCCCAGTTAATAGCGAATTAAAATTATCGACTTTTTGGATCGAGTTATTTTGATTCATGCTAGTCTGTTCGATCATTTTTGAGGTTTCAACTCTAGATCGGTCAACCGCCTGATTTAAATTATTGGTTGTATTGTTTGCAGTATTTAGAGTAGTCTGTGCATTATTGATATTTGTCGTTGTCGACTGCACAGTAGATACAGTTTGTGAAGCTTCAGTTTGAGGTCTAGCTGCTAGATTAGCAAGCAGAGAATCGAACGTATACATTCCAGATTCAAAGGAACCTTCATTTGACTGAGCAGCTAATGCCGTATCATAAATCTCTCCACTCTCAAGTCTAAATGGCTGAGATAATTGTTGAAACTGATTATTTGCGAGTGCATTAAAATTCGCAGTATAGTCTTCAATCGGCGCAGTAGAATTAATACCTAATTTTTCGGCCGTAGCCTCAACTGTTGCCACGTTAACCTTTTGTGCAAATTCTAGAGCAAGAGTTGATACAATCTGTGGAGTTGCAATGCCAGTTTCAGCTTGACCGTTCTTTGTTTGCCAGGCTTTCAGCGCATCTTCGGTAACTGGCCCAAACGTACCAGTCGCTGGATCTACTCCCAAATACTGCTGTAGTCGTTTAACTGATGAGCCGGTTGATCCGCGTTTTAAGTCTGGCATTTAAGAATGAATTATTTACTAAGATTATTTATCCGAATTATGAATCTGCTGCCGGAAATTTCGGGCGAGCCCTTTCTATTTCAAAGGCCTCTTGTGAAATTGTACTAGTCGAGCCATCGCCAGCTGATTCAATCTCCTTAACAATGATCTTTTTGTAGATTGAATATTCGTAAAACGGTAATCGATAGAGGCTTTCAAGCGGTTGATTAAGCTTCACTGATAATACCCTGTTTGCCTCAAACAAGTTCATCAAGTCTACCTGAAATAAGGAAAAGACTTTTAATAGTGAAGCTTGATCCCAAAAAAAGTGGAGACGTCATTTTGGAACCGCACTTTGGGCAAGCCATCGTAACACTTAGCGATTTGCCTTCTTGGAAGAGATTTGCAAATCGATCAATGAATGAAAATTTATTGATGTGCCAAGACAGTGAATCTGATTTGAGCTTAGTGTATTCGGCATCGTCAAATGAGCTCCAATCTTGGATGAGGTATGGCAAGGCTTTAATAAATGCTTTATCAACAGTTTTACCCTTTTTGCGGTCGGCTGTAATCTTTGCCTTAATTCTTTCAATTACACCAAGAGTCGGTGCATATAAGTAAAAGGTCTCATTCAACTTTTCAGACACGACTTCAAAGCACTTATAGTCAGCTCTAAAATATGGCCTTAACTCTCCATCAAGCTCGTAATTTTGTAATAGCGAGCTCGTAGTTCTAACCTCAGTTGAGAATTTACTGTCAGTTGAACACGTCTCATTGCACTCAAAACGAGTCCACAAGATATTTTCTTTATTTGGAAAAGTTTGCTCGTGGATCGCAAAGATCAGATACATGCGGTCAACATCACAAATATCTCTCCATGATAACCAGGCAGCATTATCCTTTGTTTTTATTCTTAAACATTTTTCAAGAATAAAATTGAGCATATCGTCAATGTCTAGTGCATCACTTTCGTCAATTGTAGACCAATGCCTAATTTCGCCAACTGATGCGGCTCTAACTGTAATTTCAGTGTCGTCTGGATAAAAAATTCCGCCAGAAGGCAGGTTTTGAATTGGAATATTCTTCCAAAATGAATCATTTGCTCCAGAAATAGTTGATGCAATCGGTTGCTCGGCAATAGCTGCAGTACCTAAAGAATTAGCGGGCTTTTCAGGCTCCACCGTATTCTTACCGTACGCTCTATCAGTTTGTTCGAGGAAGGATTGAGCATCTTCTGGAATATAACCAGTATTTTCGCTCATATTGTTGACTTTTTTAGAATTTTATATTAAAAATTCCAAGAAAGTTTTTGCTTTAGCTGTATTGTGCTGGACTGACTCGTTTAGCCTAATTAGTGTCTCTGGATAAACTTCGTGCTTTTCTAGAGTGTTTGGATCGGTGATAAATGCTCTAATTGTTTTAGTATTTTTATCAACCTTAAATGAATCAAATTTACCGACAATTGCTTTTGGATTTTTATCGGTATGGACAGAATTAACTTTAACTCCCTTAATTCGGCCGCCTGCTTTAAATTGACTGGTTAACGCCTTTACTTCTTTTTCGAAATCAGAAGGTTCAACGTCAGTATTGGGTTTAGATAAATCAGCTAGTGGTAAAATCTTAATTGCAATACCTGGCGTAAAATTACCCCTTGACGCAACGAAATTAAAATCGCCCTTACCATAAAACGGTAAGCCTGACATTGCATTTTGACGCTGACTATATGTTAAAACTGGTCCCATTAGCAAAAACTATTTGGATCTGGATTTGTTTTCGACGAGATTAATAAACCTTTAACTCGAATGCTGTAATCTGCATTCGGATTAGTTATCGTAACTTTATTTAGCAATTGACGAGCATCATCAGCATCGGCATTTGCAAAATGAGAGAACATTTCGCCAACTGGTAGAACAAACGAACCAGTTGCAGGTCTATCGAATATCGTTAAATTTGAAGAATAAGTAGTAGCTTCAATCGCATTGCTTGCTGGATAGATTATTGCTAATAAGATTCCTCTAACGTAGGTTTCATCGGCGTCTAGTGGATATTCTCCATTAACTGCCGCAATTGATTGTAGATTATTATCAAACAGAGTTTCAGTTGAATTTGCACAAACTGATAGATCAATTAGCGAAAAGCCATCAACTGGAAAACTTAGGTGTTTGAATTCGCAAAAAGAGGCAAGCAATTTTTCTCTTTCGAATATCGAGAAACAGCCATCAACCAATTTTAGAGTATTCTTAATAGGGTCTCCGTCACACAAACTGCCAAATGCGGAGTTTACGCGTCTTTTAACTGGATCATCTACGTATTTAATGTACATTCTTGCCGGCTACTTTTTTAAACCCGGCCTCCCCTAGATAAAATCTCATCAGGATTTACCTTCTTTGTGGTTTGGACAGGCTCCTTTTTATTATCTATAATGGGCTCTTCCAAAACTTTTGGTTCAGGCTTTATGTAATCAACTAACGATTTGATGAAACCTAGCGCTACGATTGGTAGGATTGCACCAGACACGATCGACAACATTCGTTTTTGATAGATTAGCTCCTCTTCGTTTAGGCCAAACAGCTCAATCCAACCTTGGAAATTTTCAAGGTGAGTATAAGCATAATACGTATTACCCATTGCCTGCATTGCTGTTAAGATAATGAAAAGTAACCAAACAATAGTCTTATTCATTTTCTCTAGCGCAATGATTGATGCTAAAGAGGCGGCTGCTCCTATTTCAAAGGCAATTGCCAAGCTAACGGCCAACCAGGTCGGGTTGGACATCTTAAAGAAATCTATTACGTGAATCGTCGAGATAATCGAAACTAGAAAATAGAGAGTAACAAAGGTTCCGATAATAAAGACGTTCACCGCTTTGTTGCGGTCAAGGGTCATTTAGGCTCTATCTTATTTTTGATATCAGATAGACTTGTTTTACCCTTATCGACGTCCTCTTCGTAAATCAAAAACTCAAACATCGTCTGCTGACTGATGTGTTTAACTTGCTCAGCAGTTACTGGGCCAGCTTTAACTAATGAATCAACTGTTGCAGTTGATAATTTGGCTTGCTTATAAGCATTGTCAGCTTTTCTAGATACACTGCACTGTTGAACAAACAGGATAAAAAGAAAACCTAGTACAATCTGCTTAAAATATTTTTCAATGAATTGCATCACTTAAAAATTTTTAGTTATTTATCTGCTGGTACCACATCCAGATAGACTTGGCAGCAGTTACTCCAATTTGATAGTTCACCGCGATTGTTACCAGCAATGAAATCCACAAAACGGTCTTGAACCAGGTTGAAATTTTTGACTCCCAGCGGTACTTGATCCACACTAAATACGCATAATATTCAGCAGTTTTGATTCGACGATAATCAGCTTCAATTATCTCAAGAAGGCCGTCTTTCATAAAGACTTGATTTCGTTCAGCAATCGCTTCAGTAACTCGGCTTCGTTCTAACAGCTCAACGTCTGACCCTGCGAGTAGAGTTTCCGGCAATAGATTTATGACAAAATATACTCGTTTGAGAGTATCGGCTCGCATGCCCTTTTCTTTAAGAGAGCCATCTGCTGTTAATTTAGTAATAGTCTTGCGATAGAAACGATAGTTTATTACGTCTTTATAGCATTGACTTACATTTTTCCAAAATGAAACTGGATTTAAGAAATCTAATATCGAATTCAGCATTATTATAGAAATTCTTTTAGTCTGTCCTTGAATTCTGGATTCTTTTCTAGGACTTGATCTCTAAGCATTTTTCTGGCCTTACGAATTTTAGTCTTGACCGTGTTCAGATTCATATCGTATTTTTCAGCCAAATCATTACCCTTCATGTGATTGAGTTCTTTGTCAATTAGGATTGACTTTTCAATACAGTCAGGTAGAGTGGTCATCATACGTAGAGTCTCAACATAGAGAGATTCAATGTAAGTTTCCTTTTCTAGGACAAAGCCTGAGTCGTCCGGTCGATCTACTTTATTTTCAACGTCATCCAATCTGACTGCAAATTGAGTTCTCATTTTGTGCTGATGCAACAGGGACTCGTTCTTGGCAATCGTATAGATCCACGTAGTAAATCTAAATTTATCACTGTATGATTCAATGCTCTTGAATATTTTGTACAGTGTGTTGTGCAGAACCTCTTCAGTAGGTTCAGTATCGTTAAAGAACTTCCAAATAAAGTACTTTAACTTCGGGTACATGATTGACGCTAGTCTATTTCTATCTCTCTCGGAGTAATCGCCGCTTTTGATTTTCTCAGCAAGCGACTGCATCTCATCATTTAATTGGCGGTTTAATTGGTCGTAAGTGCTCATTTAGTTAATTTACCTAAGAAATGTATGATTTGGATTCTCATTTTTCCATTGTTCATATCTTTCGGTGATTTCAACTAAAATTTTATTTCGAACAATATCGGAATCCTTAAATTGGTGAACTCCAACGCCTTTTACTCCGGAAACAAGTTTGATAAAATCAGGTAAAGCTACCTTATTTTTTGAAATATCATATTGGCTGACATCGCCACAAATGAGAACTTTAGAGTCCTTACCCAGTCTAGTCAAAAAGAGCATCAGTTGCTTAAAATCAGCATTCTGAGCCTCGTCTAAAATCATAAAGGCATTATCAAAAGTTGCACCTCTCATGTACGCTAATGGTCTAAATTCTATGATACCGGTTCCTTCTAACCAGTCAACGACGTTTTCGTCATGTAATAATTTTACCATATTCGAGCGATAACTTTCCATAAATGGATCAATTTTATCCTTAATTTCTCCAGGTAAAAAACCGAGCTTTTCGCCAGATTCTTGGATAGGCTTGGACAGGATAATTTTTGAGATTGATCCGCTCAAATACAGCCGTAGAGCCGCATAACACGCGGTGAATGTTTTACTGGTGCCAGCTGGGCCAAAACAAAAGGCAATTTCACTATTTAGAATTGTATCAAAATATTGCTTTTGGCTCTCATTTAGAACGACCTGTCTCAGGTCAGATTGTGATAGTTCTAGCGTTTTTGAATTACGTCTTGGCTGTTGTTTCTTTGGTCTAGTCGGCATCGATATTTAAGTCGTTATTTTTTAGGTAATCTGAGAGAGTTTTGCACTTCGCGCACTTCTCATAATTTTCAAGGCTCTCAAAAAAGTCTTGAGCCTTTTTCAAGGTGAATGGCCAGTCGGCCCGTTCTACGACGACGTCTAACTTATCGCCAAGAACGACTATGTCTTTTATAAAAAGCCTAGCGGATTTTTGCTCAATAGCAGTTTCAATACCAAGTATTAGAGTATTAAAAATTCTGATTTTATCGTCAACTAAATCAAACTTCATTCGCGGTTTATGAATTTCCGTAAAAATATCCCAACATTCTCTTATACTCAGAAACTGAATCTGGATCTAATGCAGTTTTAACTTTAGGCTGCCCAACCGATGGTGTGGAGTTTAGTGCTCGCAGCTCGCCAAAATCAAAGCCTGTATCCAACGTCAAATATGCTTGATCTAGTATTTTTTCGTGAACTTCTTTCAAAAAAGCCGGATCTACTCTCTCCAATTCTTCGTTTGCAATTTCCCAAAAGTTAGGTGATTCAAAGAAGGCTGATGTGTTTACGCAAGTTATTGCCAAGTCGTCATTACCACTCTGGCTGCGATAAGTACCGTTAGTTGATTTACCGAATGAGCCCAGTTCATGGACTGTTCGGAATTCGTT
>Ga0208362_1000509_pt1 | contig 12995 bp, 11 predicted proteins | sample LakMenEpi13Oct10_FD_150693 | JGI IMG/M metagenome (GOLD analysis project Ga0208362, IMG submission 150693) | Freshwater microbial communities from Lake Mendota, WI - 13OCT2010 deep hole epilimnion (SPAdes) | ecosystem: Environmental > Aquatic > Freshwater > Lake > Epilimnion/Euphotic zone ... | reverse complement strand
CGACTTTGGAGCTTTTGGATTACTCGATTTACCACTAAATAATATTCAGATTGTAACGGCCTGTGTAACGCTGACTTTGTTCGTGCCATGTATTGCGACACTTGGTGTAATGATTCGTGAACGTAATGCAAAAACGGCTTTTGGGATTTGGTTTTTATCTTGGTTTATTGGCTTTGGAGTCGGTGGACTGCTTACCAGAGTATTAGAATTTGTAGGTTTTAGTTAGTGTTGAGGATTTTGAACTTTGAATTTAAATTAATCATTTCTAGAAAAATTATTAGTTTGAGAATACTTCATGCATTCTTTACTATGACGAGAGATAAAATCTGTTCAATAAATGAAATAATCTAGAAAAATTGTTCTGAGAAATAAAAATGTCAAATAAAGAATCATTAAATTGGACTTGTCCTCATTGCTCACTTCCTACAGTAATAACAGAAAGCAGCATTGTAAAAACTAATTCGGGTCAGGTTAATATGCAGAATTCCTTCGGATCAGTGGAATTGGAATGCATCTTTATTGTATGTCCAAATATTAAGTGCAAAAAACTGACTCTTACAGCAACATTATTTTCAACTAATTCCATTTCATATCCTCCTTATTATTCAAAGAATACAATCATAAAGTCTTGGAAACTAATTCCTGATTCAACTTCAAAGGTTTTTTCAGAATACATACCTGAAGTACTTATTAATGATTATAAAGAAGCTTGCCTGATAAAAGATTTAAGCCCAAAATCATCAGCAACTCTATCTCGCAGATGCTTACAAGGAATGATAAGAGATTTTTTGGGAATAAAAGAAAACAGATTAATTGATGAAATTGATGCAATAAAAGATAAGGTTGACCCTTTAATTTGGGAAGCTATAGACTCAGTTCGTAAAATAGGCAACATTGGTGCTCACATGGAAAAAGATATTAACTTGATAATAGATGTATCACCAGGAGAAGCGGAGTTGCTAATAGAGTTAATAGAGCAATTATTTCAACAATGGTATGTAGATAGAGAAGAGAAAAAAGTTAGATTGCAAAAAATTAAAGATATTGCTGATTCCAAAGAAGAAATGAAGCAAAATAAACGATCAAAAGATAAGTAAGTTCATAGTAGTGAAAATGCAACAAGGAATAAAACTAAAGGAGTATTTTGGTAAGAATTTAGCGGAATTATTAGCCAGCAAAATTATTCGAGTACACAAAAAATTTCCACAAAAAGATTTTATTGAGTATGTTGCAAAAGATTATCAAAAGCTCGAACTCAAAGATAGAGTTAATCTAATCAGTGAATCTCTCAAAATACATTTACCTGATAATTATGCAAATGCAATAGATATTTTGTTGCAGATATTTGGTGAACCTAATCCAAATGAAACAGGTATGTTTTCCAGCTATTCATGGTTATTGCCAGTTTCAGCATATATCGAAAATTATGGGCTCGAAGATTTTGATCTTTCAATGCAGACTATATATCAACTCACTCAGCGTTGTACTGGTGAATATGCCGTAAGACCATTTATTAGAAAGTATCCGAAAAGCAGTTTGGTTTATTTCAGTAAATGGAGTTTAGATAATGACTTCCATGTTAGACGGCTTTCCAGTGAGGGACTTAGACCGAAATTACCTTGGGCAAAAAAGCTTGATTTGTTTATTGATAATTATCAACCTGTTTTTGATATTCTCGAAAATCTCAAAGAAGATCAAATTAAATTTGTGCAGAAATCAGTAGCAAATAATTTAAATGATTACCTGAAAGTGAATTTTCCTCCAACAATGAAATTCCTTAATAACTGGGCACAGTCAGATAATAAGCATACTCTTTGGATAATCAAACATGCGCAACGAAATTTAAATAAGTGATTTGAGAAACTGAAATTTGAAGTAAAACTCTAATAAGAAATTGTTTCAGCTTTATTTACGTGTAGAGTTGCAGCAGAAGTTATTGGAGAGTAAAGACTAGGTGTTTGAGCCGAATAAGTTAGATATTGAATCCCACCCAATCCCACCCATACACCCTATTATTCATTAAACAAAAAACAAATTTCAGCGGAACGTTATAGGCTGAATGAAATGAGTAAGTATCAAAACAAATAATTCACCATTTCATTCACGCCTCCGCGGAGAAAGAAGTTAATCGAGGAATTCAAGTATTGATGAGTAATAATTTCTATCTGTTACGGAATGTACTATCTAAAATTACCAAGTTTTAATGGCTGATTCGGGAGGACTTTTGGATAATCTTTGGTTTATATAATTTTCCGATTTTGCATAACCACGTCCGTAAGTGATTCCTGGAAATAACTTCTTGAAAAGCCTTTCCGCAAAATTATCGACTAAGATTTCAACATTGATGTAATAGCTATCTATGCTAATGCCACCTCGATCAAACATTCCTAGTAAATTCCGTTTTGCAATTTTGAATAGAATAGGCCTAGCTGAGTCAATTTTGATTTGATTCGCAATTTGAATGATATGGTAAGGTGGCCAAAGAATTGGGCTTGCAATAGCTGGACTCAGACAAAGTGATAAGAAATGCAAAAATGCGTGAAAGCTCTCATGAAGATAAACTCCAATTAAATCATGAAATGGTGCCCTTTCTAAATAATCTCCAATCAATTCTATTTGCCAATATTTGCTATAAAAGAGTCCCGCAGCACTTCTGTGAGATTGATGAAAAGATACACATTTAGGTTTTGGAAAATAGCTTGAAAAGAGAATTTCATACAATGAATTACAAAAAGCTAATTTCTCCGTGAAACTGCATTTAGGCCAACGATAAGAAATTGATTTGATTTTTTGACTAGCCTTGTGTACAACATCAGAAGGAAACAATTCATCAACTATCCAGTTCAAAGCCATTTCGTCGATTGGCTTCAAATCATCATGAAGGACATCACTTACTGCAATTTGCATTTAAGCCACCTTATTTAATCGATTTGCAATTCCAGTACCTTGGAAGTATGACTCGGGAGATAAAACTCTTGCCCGAATGGGGGTGCCAGTCATAGCTCCTGGAGAATGATTTGTCGCTGAATTTATAGCTGAACTTTTAGTCGAAGATGTTGAATTTGCAGATGAAAATAAATCTTTGGGATTAAATTCCTGCCCTGATCTCGAAGCATAAATTTGAGGCGTACTATCTTTTGTAAAACCCATATCTATCCCCCTTTATAATTCTCATTTTAGTAATACTCAATTAACAAGCTTTTAGGAAAAGATTAATTAAGCACTAAGTCATAAGAATGCAGGGAAAAGCCTTTAAAAACAGATTATTCAACCAATCACTCTCATTTTCTTTATTCGTTGAAAGCTTAACTAGCTGGCCATTGGCATTTCGAGTAAATTATCACCAGCCGAGATTCCATCATTCAAATCAATAGTATTGAGTACTTCAACTTTAAATTCTGGGCTAAGTTCAACATAAGAAAGTACTGGAATTTGTGCATCAAAAGTATCAATCAATCGTGCTAAAGGTAGTCTGATTCCTGGGTTGCAAATGATTACGGGTTTGCGTTCAAGTTGATTATAGATTTCAGTGGTTACTTCTATTATTTTAGTCATTATTCTCTTCGCAATCTCGGGCTCAAGCGTAAGCACAAATTTATCTTCTATTCTCTGCAGAGATTCTTCCATTCTTTGCTCTATTTCAGGGCTGAGTGTAATGGCCAATATCGTTTTATCTGGGGCGTGCTGTGCACATATTTGCCTAGATAAGCACATTCTAGTTTTCTCAGACAGCAGATCCGCATCCCGTATAGAAGTACTAAAATCTTCTAATCTTTCGAGTATATAGTGAATATCTCTAATACTAACTTTTTCTTTGAGTAAATTAATTAATATTCTTCTGACATCGCTGACTGAAAGAGAATTAGGCACAATTGTGTCAACCAAGGCTGGATCCATTTGCCTAACTTGATCAAGAATTTTTCGGACATCAACTTTGGTCAATAATTCATCAATTTGAGAAACAACTTCTTCTGATAAGTGATAAGTCATAGCCTGAACTGCTGTCAAATAAGGTCTATTCCATTTTCTCTCTTGAATTAATTCTTCTAGAAAATCAATTTGCACCCAATAAGCTGGTTCTTTGAGATTGGGTTCCCAGCCACTTAATGCATTAGCCGGAGGATTTGGAAATAACTTATCCCAATGCGATTTCAAAATCATATATCGCTGTGGATAAACTTCTGAACTTGCTACCGTATTTCCTCGCACAATAATTCGATATTCATAAGGGCCCAGCATACGCGCATCGCAAATACGTACTGGAGGCAATATATAACCCATTGTAAGTGTCATGTGTTGACGCAAAGATCCAATATCTTCAATCAAACGCCCGCCGCTTGCTGGATCCGCTAGCTCAATTAAATTGTTGCCGACATGAACGGAAAGTGCATCAACCCCAAGGAGACTATACATTTGTTCAGGCGAAGTTGGAGGTTTAGTCTGCTCCTCCACTTGCCCTTCCATAACTTGGCTTTCAACAACCTGGGCAGCGCGGGTCAAGTTGTAACCTATAAAAATCAATCCAATCCCCATTACAACAAATACGAGCCAAGGCATACCAGGAAGTAAACCCATAGAGACTACTAATGAACCTGCAATAATTAGAGCCATTGGTTTTTGCGCAAACTGAAAAAGTATGTCTGTGCTCATACTGTCTCCCGTTGAGGTTGAGCGTGTCACAATAAGACCAGTTGCAATTGAAGTAATAAGGGCTGGAATTTGCGCACCAAGAGCATCCCCGATTGATAAAATCATGTATTTTTGGACAGCATAGGCAGGCTCATAACCTTTTTGCAAAACTCCAATCCCAAGACCGCCAAGCATATTGATTACGGTCATCAAAATACCAGCAATCGCATCTCCTTTTACAAATTTACTGGCACCATCCATCGAGCCATACAATGAACTTTCTCTTTCTAAATCTTTTCTTCTTTGACTGGCTGTTTCAAGAGTTATAAGCCCTGAGTTTAATTCTCCGTCAATTGCCATCTGTTTGCCTGGCATAGCATCCAAAGCAAATCTAGCAGAAACTTCCGCAATACGTTCAGCACCTTTGGTAATCACCATAAATTGAACAATAGTTATAACTACAAACAATATAAATCCAACAGTTGGATTACCCGCTGCAACAACTTGACCGAAAGTCGTAATTACCTGACCAGCATGACCTTGTGAGAGAATCATACGAGTGGCTGCAATATTCAAAGCAAGCCTAAAAAGAGTTGAGGTCAAAATAACCGTCGGTAAAATAGCCAAATCTATTGGTCTAGCAAGGAAAAGGGACGTACCCAAAAGGACAATTGCAATTGCAATATTTGCAGAAATAAAGACATCAAGAATTATGGGCGGCAGAGGAACAATGATAATTGCTAAAACAGCAAATATCGCTAAAGCTAAGATTATGTCGCTTAAGCCCTTCATTTGGCGGTAATCCCTATCTGTTTGCCCTGTTACAAATTCGTTTCAATAAAATGTTCTTACAAATATTATTATGCCTCTTTGTCAACCTTTCAAACTAAGTTTGTATTAAGGGCTTGTGATAATAACTTCAGATGTTTTTTGAAAGCATGTTTGGGAGTTTTGTGATCCATCTCTAAAAGGGAGCAAAGTTCCTGAGAATGATCCTGAAACAATACTGAAATATGATTCTGAAATAAATTCAGGAAAGCATCGGGCAGGATTTAGATCAAGAGAATAAGAATAGATTTTCCTTAGAAAGATTCCATTTAAGACTTAATTTAAGCTAATCCAATTGACAGCAAAAACCAAAAGGCAGAAATAATTTCTCCGTCACCATTCCAATTCTCGAAAATTCCCTCGATAAATAAAGCAATTAAGCAGCCGATTATGGCTGAATTGTGTCGACGAGAAATGAGTTTGAAGATAACAGTAGTTAAGAAGCTCAACCAAAGAGTAAATCCAATTAAGCCAGAAGCTACAAGTTTCTGTAAATAAATATTGTGCGCATGATTTAAATTATCGCCATAACAATTAAATTCGATAGCTTTTCCATGCCCAATAAAAATTGAAGTTTTAAAGCTTTCCCAATTTTGCTTCCATATTTCTAATCGACAACCTAAGCCAGTTTTATCTCCAGCCGGGTTCAACATAGTAGTTAAACGATTGCGAAATTTTGGAAATAAGAAATAAGCTCCAGGTAAAGAGAATAAGCCTAAAGAGAATAGTGAAATAAAGAATTGAGTATTAAACAATTTACGATTCACAAGTATCCAGAATAAGCTTCCAGCAAATAAGCCCAACATAATTGCACGTTGTGAAATGGCAAGAATACCTATAGTTTGAAGAAAAAGAGCCATAAAAAGAATTAATTTCAAATCCAAGTTAAGAGAGTTCTTAAGGGGCTGTTTGTCTACTTTCTTTTTTGTTGAATTACTTTTAATTGCTAAGAAAAGAAAATGTAGCGTAAGAAAAAAGGAAATAAGAATGAGAGCGCCAGTTGTATAAGGTTGATGTTGAAGGCCAGATGGACCAATTCTTGAATTTTCAAATAATCCAAAAGATTGAATGAAACAAAGCAATGAAATAGCGCATCCAAAACTAATAAAAACAAATATGGCTTTTCGTTTTAATTTTGCAGATATGTTACCTATTACACTGGTAAACCAAAACCAAGGGCTAAATTCTTTGAATAAATCTTTGGCGATTATTAATATTTCTTGATTGTTTTGAGGATAAACAAGAGGGTGAATAAAATGAAAAATCAATTCCAAAAACATTTGAGCCAAAACAAAGTAATTGAGCACTTTCAATTTTGGATTGTAATAAACCCCACTCAATATCCAAGCTAAAACACCAAGTACAAAACAAATTGCATTAGGTGTGGGCTGAAGAAACAAAGATGCCGAAAAGGCGATTAAACCCCAATAGGAGGCTTGTCGAAAAAAAGACATTATATTTGAGAGCATTATTTTGCAAACTCCAAAAGGAAGTTTTTGAGATCTTCAAATATGTCATTTGAACAATCAATATAGCCTTTTTTCGTAGCTTCACCAGGAGTATAAGCAAAAGAGAAGTTGTTCTCTAAAGAAGATAGATACGACTGTAATTCAACTTCCAGAAGAATGGACTGAAGTTTTTTCTTGTTTTCATGAGTCTTTTTCTCTTTCGACTTCTGTTTTAAGCATTGAAAAAATTCCTCTGCGCAGGGGAATTTTTGTTTTTCCTTCTTGAAATATTGCAAACACAAGTCTTCTAAACTGCCAGTTTCATTTTTTGTTGGCAGTATGTATACTCCAATTCTAGGAGAACTGCTTGAGAAACTTTCTGGGTATTCAGGGAATACAGATGCCTTTAATGGTGAATTATTGCTGATGGACTCAAGAAAAACCTTCCTTGTTTCATTGAAGGCTTCAAGAGGATCATTGTCAGCATCTCTTATAAAAGCAATAGAATTATGATTATCTCTAATGCTCTTAATGTAAGAAAGTAATGATACTTTCCACTCAGTTACGCCTCCTAAAGTGATTATTCCAAGTGATTTGCGGAGTTCTAGTTTCTCAGACATCTTACTAAAGAAACGTCTGTCATCTTCTCCTTCAACAAAGAGAAGGCGATTTTTCTCGAATTCTTTCTTGAGGTCTTTTATCATCTAGTTTCAACCCCTAAGTCATTAATTGAAACATCCAGACTTTTGTAATCATATGGCTCTACTCGAAATGTATGGTCCAGCTTCTTTTCTAGTCGATACAGTCTTGATGGATCTAAGTCTTCCTTCCTTGTTTTGTTTTTTGAGTTGGTAGTAGATTTCTTCTCTAAAGAATCAACAAACTCTTTTGAAGCCTTGATGAAGGATTTTTCGCAATCTTCGGAATGAGTTGTTGCAAAGATTTGAATATTTTTTTCTTTTGCTACCTTGAATAGCCATTTCCAAAGCTTGTCTTGAGATGAGTAATGCAAGCCATTCTCTATTTCATCGATTAGGAGAATTCCGTTTTGAACAGCCTTCTCACCAGCTGCATGACAAGCAATAAAAAAAGCTCTTGCTACACCATCGCCCAAAGATCCAATTGGCATAAGCTGACCAAGTCCTAAATTGAATTTAACTATTCCACCTTCAGTAAGATCAAAAGAGTTTATAGATAAATCCAAATTTTTTATTATTTCTAGAACTTCATTCTTTTGTACATTATCAATTACTTGACTCACTAATGACTCTATTGATGAAATATTAGGGGGTTTGGAGCTTATCAGCGATCCATTGATTAGCTGCTGAAATGAATCATCTGGGGAGCCTTGAGGGGCATTTATTTTGCTTTCATATAATGATTTTGAAGTATATATTTTTTTCTTTTTACCTGGTTCTTTTATATGGAATTCTTGAGTCAATCCAGACAGCTTTTCTTGTGTTGAAGCTCCAGTCGAAGACATTCCAGAAAGAGGGTTTGAGTTAGATTCAATAATTGAATTGATAAATAAATTTTGGGTTAGTTCCTTTCCTGATATATTAAATTTAGTCTCAATTTCTATTTGTTTTTTGTAGAGAAGTTTATAAAAGAGGTATTTAAATCCATCTGAAAACAACTTTTCTACAACAATGCTTTCTGTTCCCTTTTCGATCCTTGAATTGTAAAAGCCTCTTTGGAGATTTGTAACGGTAAGCAGATCTGCATTATTTGGATTCAGGGAAATATACAAAGCCTCAAGGACGGAAGTCTTACCGCTATTATTAGCTCCAACAAATAAATTGACTTGCTTAAAATCATTAATTTTGAGGTCTTTAATTCCTCTGAAATTTTGTATATGGATTTCTTTAAACATATTTTTTATTGTCCTTTATTTTGAATATTATTTTATCTTTCGCTGGGCCTAAAACCTTCTCTTGCTGCTTCTGCTGTATTAGAAAAACATTGCTCAGGATTGGTTCTTTCATAAAAAGCTCCTGAAGGCAAATGATAGATTTTAGTTCCTTTAAAAGAATTGACATTTCCCTTGATTGGATAATCTGGAGGACATAGCCTTTTTTCAGAATTGCCTTTAACAATCATGATTTCTCCTGAATCTTCTATTAGCTCTTGAGCTGAACTTTGGGTAATAGAATCTGATTGAGCAATCAGGGAGCAGCTTATGCAAGTTAAAAACAAAATGAGAAATATTTTTTGAAGCATAGAAAAAGTCCTCAATTACTTAAATTCTCTAGAAAATTCGAAATCATTGGGCTTAAAATTTGTGTTTCTAGCAAAAAAGAATCATGGCCTGAAGAAGATTCAATTTCTCTGTATGTTACTGGCAAATTGTTGTTTTGTAATGCTTTGACAATTTCGCGTGATTGATAAGGGGGACATCGCCAATCTGAATTAAATGAAGCAATTAAAAATTTTGTTTTTGAATCAATGCCATTTGAAGCAAGAATTTGTGCTAATTTGCCTTCGCTATAATCGAAATAATCCACAGCGCGGGTTATATACAAATATGAATTGGCATCAAAACGCTGAATGAATGAACGTCCTTGATAATTCAAATAGCTTTCCACTTCAAATTCATTTTGCAATTCAAAAGTTAATTTATCCTTGCCCTTTATACGCCTTCCGAATTTTTGATGCATGGTTTGATCGCTTAAATAAGTAATATGCGCAATCATGCGAGCAATAGAAAGTCCATCGCTAGGCTGAGTTGAATGCGCAACATAATCACCATTATGCCAATTAGGATCATTCATAATTGCTCGACGGCCAACTTCGTTGAGAGCGATGTTTTGCGGCGACTGAAAAGGCGTACTGGCCAAAATCATATAAGATAAACATTGCTGCGGGAAAGTAATAGCCCATTCTAAAGACTGCATTCCACCCATAGAGCCACCGATGCAACACAAAATCTTCTCAATTCCCAAATCATTAATTAATTCCTTTTGGGCTCTCACCATATCTTTGATTGTGATGAAGGGAAAAGATAAAGCATATTGTTCACCAGTTAGCGGATTGATAGAAGCTGGGCCTGTCGAACCAGAGCATCCGCCTAATACATTTGAACAAATTACAAAATACTTATTTGTATCAATCGCTTTACCTTCGCCGACAAATTGATGCCACCAGCCAGGTTTTTTATCTTCTGGTGAGTGTTTGCCTGTTACATGAGCATCTCCAGTTAAGGCGTGACAAATCAGAATGACATTGCTTTTATCTGAATTCAGCTTGCCAAAGGTTTCAAAAGCAATTTGAATTGAAGACAATAATTCGCCGCATTCCAACTTAATGCTGGGAATTTGAATATATTGAGTTTCAACAATTATTTCGTTTGCTTTTTCATCAGTGCTCATAGAGACGTAATTATAATTTCTTTTCTTTTAAGATCATGGCTTTCTTGAATTATTGACAATCAAGTGATTTTATATTCAAAGTCTTGCTTTAGAGGAGTTTGCTAGTCAGCCATTGAGAGAAAGTAAGTCAATTAGTTTAACAATTTAGACTGTCGATCAAGCTCTTAAAGTGGATTCATTTTGTATTCTTGAGCCAAATTTAAAACGGTTGAGAAAAAATTGAATTGCAAAATCTCTTTGGAAAACCAGTTGATTTTTATTAGGCTTTTTTGAGACTTTTTATTTAGGCCTTTATGAGTTAATGATTTCGACTTAGATTTAAATCTGCTTTGTTCTTTTCAGATTTCAGTTACACGATAAAATTTCTCAATTGAAGTTTTAATTGAATTAGTTTTCTAAAATATGTTTGACAATTTAACCGATCGATTACAAGCTGTTCTCCAAAAAGTACGCGGAGAAGATAGATTAACGGCTGACAATGTTGAGTCCGCCTTGGTTGAAGTTCGTAAAGCGCTTATAGAAGCTGATGTGAGCTTGAAAGTTGTCAAATTGTTTCTTGATCGAGTTCGTAAGGCCGCTGTTGGAGAAAGAGTTGTTCAAGGCCTTACTCCATCTCAAAAATTCATTCAAATTGTTCATGATGAATTGGTTTTCTTCCTGGGAGGCGAAATTAATCCTCTTAATCTTAAAGACAAACCAAGCCTTATTATGTTACTTGGCTTGCAAGGCTCAGGTAAAACTACCACTGCCGCCAAGCTAGCCCTCAAGCTCAAAAAAGAAAACAAAAAAGTTTTATTAGTTGCACTCGATCTCCAAAGACCTGCTGCAATTGAACAACTTAGTATTTTGGCCGAACAAATTGGTGTAGAAATTTACAAAGATCTTGAATCCAAAGACGCTCTCAAAGTTGGAGATGATGGATGGCGTAAAGCAAGAGAAGAGAATTTTGATATTGTCATTTTTGACACCGCCGGTAGATTGCAAATTGACAATGAGTTAATGGCAGAACTTCTTCTCTTGGATAGAAAATATAGGCCTGTAGAAAAACTATTAGTTATAGATTCATTGATTGGGCAAGAAGCTGTCAATGTAGCTGAAGCTTTCAATACTCAAATCGGCATTACTGGCTCAATCCTCACCAAGCTGGATGGTGATTCTCGTGGAGGAGCAGCTTTATCACTCGTGGAGGGAACTGGCACCAAAGTTAAATTTATTGGTTTAGGCGAGAAAATTGAACCGCTTGAAGAATTTGTGCCTGACCGTATTGCTAGCCGTATTCTTGGATTTGGAGATGTTATTTCCTTAGTCAAATCTGTTGAAGAAAAAATCGATAAGCAAGAAGCCGAGCAATTAGAAAAGAAGTTACAAAAGGGTGATTTGAATTTTGAGCTTTTTCTGCAAATGCAGAGAATGATTAGTAAATTAGGAAGCTTATCTCAGATTTTTGGCTTGATGGGTATGAATTCAATGCTTCAAATGGGCAAAGATGAAAGAGAGAGCATGCTTGAGCAAGGACAAGTCAAGATGAAGCGTTATGAATATGCCATTCAGAGTATGACGATAGAAGAGCGTAGGAAGCCAGATCTTATTTCCACAACTCGAATTAAGCGAATTGCTAAAGGTTCAGGAATCAAAGATGCAGATGTTTCTTCAATGATTAAGGAATTCAATCAAATGAGGCAAGTAATGAAAGTTATGGGACCAATGATGAAGCCAGGCGGTTTTAATCCTGGTGACTTGATGAATGTTGCTGGCAAAACAAATAAATTTCAGAAACAAGAAAAGAAAAAAGAAAAAGGCGGCCCTTTTGGTGGTGGTGCATTTATGAAATTTTAGTTGAAGTTCTGCTTGTGAATCTTTCAGAAAGATTTTTTCTACAGAACTTTTAAAAGGTTCTAGTCAATTCTAATTTTGGGGGAATTATGATTTCTTTCTCGATTCTCTAGGCAGTTTGTTAATTGCTGTATGCTTTAGTTCATTGGTGGCTGGACGCTATTGTATTTGTCAAAGATCGAATAAATAGATATTCTTTTAATTAATTAGAAATTTGCCCAAACCATAAAAATTTGCGATCCTATAGGCTAAGTTATTAAGTTAAATATAAGTTCTAAAGTTTCTCTTTAGTAAATTTCGCTTAAATTGATTTCACCTACTAATTCTCTATCAGACGAGCAATGGATCAAATAAATTTACCCGTTTTAAGTTTTATTCTTTTTCTCTGCTTTTTTACAGCACTTGCAATTGCTCTCATTCCAAGCAAAGGTAAAACTATTGAAGAGATTGCTGATTCTTGCAAATCACTTTCGCTAGGCTCTTCTGCCTTAATACTTGGAATTGTTTTAGCAATTTACTTTCTTGGATTTGATTCTAAAATTTCAGAATTACAATTCGTAGAAAATTATCCATGGCTTGGTTCTCTATCTGCTTTGAAGCTGGGAATAGATGGATTATCACTTTCTATGATTTTGCTTTTGGCTCTTTTACTGCCTTTTGTAATCATTGCTAGCGATTCAATTGCTAAAACTTCAAAGCCAAAACTTTACTATTCATTGTTATTTGTGCTTGCAGCCTCAGTATTTGGCGTTTTTATGGCTCAAGATTTAATTTTCTTTTTCTTGTTCTGGGAATTGGAATTATTGCCGATGTATCTCCTGATTGCTTGCTGGGGAGGCGCCAACAAAATTAAAGCTGCAAATAAATTCATTCTCTATACTTTCCTCGG
>Ga0208362_1000508_pt1 | contig 13014 bp, 11 predicted proteins | sample LakMenEpi13Oct10_FD_150693 | JGI IMG/M metagenome (GOLD analysis project Ga0208362, IMG submission 150693) | Freshwater microbial communities from Lake Mendota, WI - 13OCT2010 deep hole epilimnion (SPAdes) | ecosystem: Environmental > Aquatic > Freshwater > Lake > Epilimnion/Euphotic zone ... | reverse complement strand
TTCTTTAAAGTTTCAACTTTCTCAATGATTTTATCTGAAATTTTCATCGCATCCGCGCCTTTTACTTTTCCAATTGAAATAGTAACCGCTGGATATTCTGATTTGTTTTTCGTATACTTTTCATTCGCTTTTCCGTATCCGAAAGACACATAACTTCTAGGTGTTGACGGTCCGTCTTGAACTTCGGCTACCTGTTTTAAGTACACAGGCATATTTGCATTTACACCTACCACTAAATTTTCTACATCTTCTGAGGTGGTTAAAAACTCACCCGTTGTAAGTAAATATTCTTTATCATTGGCTACAAAACTTCCTGATTGGGAACTACCGTTATTAGCTTGAATCATTTGCATAATTGCTAAAGGATCTACACCATTTTCAGCCATTTTATCTTTGTCTAAAACAACTTTTAATTCGCGAGTTCTTCCACCAATTTCTTTAGTAATGGCAACATCTTTTACTTTTTCAATTTCCGAGGTAACTTCTTCCGCAATTTGACGAATTTCAAAATCATTTAATTTTTCGCTCCAAAGCGTTAATCCTAACATAGGTACATCGTCAATAGAACGTGTTTTTACCATAGGTTTAAATACGCCTTTTGGAAATATATTTTCGTTTTTCATTAACTCATCGTATAATTTTACATATGAGCGTTCTGAATCTTCACCTACATAAAACTGAACAATTATCATAGCCTGACCGTTCATAGCCATACTATGTAAATGCTCTACTCCTTTTATGTTTGATAGTACTTTTTCTAATGGTTTAATGACACGACTTTCCACTTCTGCCGGACTAGCTCCTGGATAGCCAATCATGACGTCTGCCATTGGAACATTAATTTGTGGTTCTTCTTCTCGAGGAATTAAGAATGAACTGTATACTCCTATTATCATCAACCCCACCATTAATAAAATGGTTAATTTAGAATTGATGAAAAAATGAGCAATTTTACCTGATATACCTTCTTGCATTTTTTAGATTTTTTAGATTGTTGGATCTTTAGATTTTTAATATTAAAATCTAATTTATTGACACTTTAGCACCATTATACAATTTGCCTTCTGATGAAACAATATATTGCTCGTCTGAAGATAAACCTGACAAAACCTCTACTTGGTTGCCATACGTTTTACCAGTTCTTACCCATCTTAAAATAGCAGTTTTACCATTGGCAATCGTATAAATCCCTGTTAGTTGTCCTTGTTTTACTAAAGCACTTTCTGGAACCATTACTTTTTCTGATTTTACCGTAATTTCTGACTTTGTTGTATTAGAAATTGGAAATTGTACGTTTACAAACATCCCTGATAATATTGATTTATCATTTGAATTTAAAGTCACTTTCACTAAATATTGTCCACCCGTGTTTTTTGCTGAACCGCTGACTTCAGAAACCTTTCCTGACACTTCTTTATTTAAAGATTTTACCATTATTTTTACAGGCATTCCGTTTGTAATTTTGGTAATATCACTTTCAGAAACCATAGCAGTTACTTGCATTCTTGATGCGCCTTCTATGCTTACTAATGGCATTCCTGGATTTGCCATATCACCTTCTTTTATAAAAGTATTTGTAACTTCACCAGAAAATGGAGCGGTAATATTAGAATACGAAAACTGCGCCATAACCTCATTTCGCATTTGTTTCGCACCAGCTAAACCTGCTTTTGCCATTTCGTAACGAGACGTCATATCATCTAACTCTTTTTGAGAAGCACTTTGTTGTGCAAATAAATTCACAAAACGATCATAATCTTTTTTAGCATTGTTGTATGCAGCTGTTGCTTGAAGTATTGAAGCATCAACTTGTGCTTTTTTGGCTTGTAAGTCAGAACTATTTATACTTACCAATAATTGTCCGGCAGCTACTTTTTGACCTGTTTTTACATGAACTTTGGTTACATAACCCATCATTCTTGTACTTAAATTAGCACTACTCTCTGCCTCAGTTTTTCCGCTTGCGGTAATAAATTCTGAGTTATTAGCAGCAGAACCGTTTACTACAACTTTAATAGCTGGTTCGTTATTGGTTACTTCTTTTGCTTCTTTTCCACAAGAAAATAATACTAAAGTGGAAAGGCTTAAAATAATTATTTTTTTCATATTTTAAAAATTGAGATTGATAATTGAAATTGCTATTGAAATTTACTTCGTTAAAAACTGTAAATATTGTTTGGTAAAATTATATTCAAAAACCGCTTGTAATTGCTCTAATTCTTTTTGAATCATTTGTGTTTCAGATTCAAGTAAATCGGTAGTTTTTTCTAAACCTTGTGCAAATCGATTTTGCCTAATTCTGTATGCTTCTTGCAATTGCTCGAAAGCTAATTTCGACAAATTCACTTTGTTTTCTGCATCTATTAATTGGCGATTGGTTTTGTTTAATTCCAATTGACTTTGCTTAGTATATTGTTCTTTTTCTACATCAGCTTTTTGAGATTCGGCTTTTGCTTTTTCATATTTTCCAATAGATTTATAACCATCAAAAACATTCCAAGATAACTGGGCACCAACTAAATAGCCTTTTGCCGATGTTCCTAAAATGGTTGCGTCGTACATTTCATAACTTCCAAAAGCATTTAATCTTGGTAAAAACGTCATTTTTGAAGATTGTAACATTTTTGCATACGCTTCCGAAGATTTGTGCATCGCTTGAATGTCTTTTCTATTTTCAGATAAAGTAGTATTCATGGCTTCGATGGAAATTGTATTTTCCAATGCTTCTGTTGGTTTATAGACTTTTCCTTGTGTATCTTCGTTTAATAAAAAGCCTAAATAATCTGAAGCATTTTGCACATTACTTTTTGCATATTGCAACTGATTGGCAATTTCATTTACACGAACTTGTACGTTTAACAAATCGGTTTTTTGTAGCATGCCTTGTTTGAAATAATTTTCTACTAATTTCAAATTGGCTTTTCCTGTTGTATTTGCTTTTTCTAAAACTTTTACTGCTTTATAGGCCAATTGCAACTGCATATATGCTTTTGAAACCTCTAATTCAAGGTATTCTTTGGTGCGTTCGGTTTGTAATTGAAACGCCTCCATTTTGGCTTTAGCTGCTTGTCTTCCATAAAAACCATCAACATTAATTAATGGTTGTTGAATTTCAAATTTCGTGGCGAAATTTTGTGTTTTTGCAGGATCGTTTAATAAAGCTGGATTAAAATCAGAAGCGGTTAAAATTTCTTGATTTAATTTTGAACCAAATGCCATTAATGGATTTGTAGTTGAAATTCCGGTATGTGAAACCGAAATATTTGGCAAGTAAAATGCTTTTGCCTGATTGTAATCTGCTTTTGCGTATTGGGCATTTTTTTCGGCAATTTTTAATTGTAAATTAGTTGAAGTTATTTTCTTAGAAATATCGTTTTTAGAAATGGACAGCGTGTCTTGTGCCAATCCAAAAACAGAAAATAATACTGCTGAACTTAAAATAGTGTGTTTAAATTTTTTCATAATCTTAAATTAATTATGAGGCAAATGTAAACGCATTAAAAATAGTGTACAGTAACAAGTGTTACAGAGGTGGGATTTTTGTTTTTGTGATTGAAAGTTAGATTACAACAACTCAATATACGCCCTATTCAATTTAATTTTTCCTTTATTTTCTAATGCCTTTAAAATTCGGGAAATTACAACTCTTGACGTATTTAAATCATAAGCAATTTCTTGATGTGTATTTTGAATTTGGTTGGACGTATTAATTTTAGATTTTTCTAAAAGATAATTTAATACTCTTTCATCCATATTCATAAATGCTAAATGATCAATTGTTGTTAACATTTCCTTTAATCGCATATTATAGCTGTTAAATACAAAATTTCTCCAAGTAGCATATTTTCCAAGCCATTCGTTCATTTTAGCTACCGGAATTAAAATTAGTTGACCGTCAGTTTCTGCTATAGCGCGGATTTCACTTTTGGCATTTCCTAAGCAACACTGCATAGACATGGCGCAAGTATCTCCTTTTTCTATAAAATACAAAAGCAGTTCGCCTTCATCAAAATCTTCACGTAAAATTTTAATGGCTCCAGTTAACATTAATGGCATATTTTTAATGTTTTCATTAAAATCTATAATAATATCGCCTTCTTTGAAATCGTGAATCTTAGAAATTTCTAAAATTTCGTTTATCAAACTTTCTTCAAAAATAAAATTATACGTGTTTTGGAGTGTGTTTTTCATTTTTAGGAAAATTTAAGTTTCCATTAGCGAATTTAGTAAATTCAAAAAACAAAAAGTGAAAAAATAAAAAAGATTTGAATGGAAAGTATATAAAATAAAAAAGGCGAAAATTTCTTTTCACCCTTTTTGCCCCAAATCTACCATAAAACTTAACCTACTAATTTTCTGGTGATGTAAAAGTATACTAAGATATTTTACAAAAACAAAATAATTGTTGTATAGCTAATATTCTCGATGAAATGCACTTTTTTAGTAAGCACGTGCTCCATTACCTTCATAAAAATTAATAAAAGCGGTATTTACAACTCGGTTTCCTCCAGGTGTTGGATAGTTTCCAGTGAAGTACCAATCGCCTAAATTTTTAGGACACGCTTTATGTAAATCTTCTACTTTTTGGAAAATGATTTTCACTTTTGCTTTCACTTCTTTTGAAGTTAGCATTTCTGCCATTTTATCTGAAATTTGCTCATCTGTAAACGGATTGTAAATTTCTTTTACATGATTTACAACTTCTGTATCTTTTAACCCTTGTTGTGCTTTACATTTTTTATAAACGTCTTCTACAATTTGATATTGATTGGTTTCTTTTAAAAGTTCTAATGCTGCTTTAAAAGCGATGAAACCTTCTAAAGTACTCATATCAATTCCGTAACAATCAGGATATCTAATTTGAGGTGCAGACGAAACTACTACAATTTTCTTAGGATGTAATCGGTCTAAAATTTTAATGATACTTTGTTTTAATGTTGTACCTCTAACAATACTATCATCAATAATTACCAAATTATCCGTTGGTTTTACCACGCCGTATGTAATGTCGTACACATGTGCTACCATTTCATCTCTACTACTGTCCTCCGTAATAAAAGTACGAAGTTTTACATCTTTAATAGCTATTTTTTCGGTACGAACTTTTTCGGCTAAAATTTCGTTTAACCCTTTTTCATCTAAAGTGTCTTTTTGCGCAATAATGTCTTTAACCTTTTGTTCATCTAAGAATTTTTGAGCCGCTTCAGCCATTCCATAAAAAGAAGTTTCTGCGGTATTTGGAATAAATGAGAATACTGAATTATGAATGTCATTCTCAATTTCTTTTAAAACGCTTGGAAAAACATATTTTCCTAATAATTTTCTTTCTTGATATATTTCGGCGTCGCTTCCTCGAGAAAAATAAATTCTTTCGAAAGAACATGCTTTTTTATCTACTGATTCTCTAATGTTTTCGAAAATAACATTTCCGTTTTTCTTAACAATAATGGCATCACCCGCTTCTAATTCTTTAACATCTTCGAAGGCAACATTAAAAACCGTTTGAATAACTGGGCGCTCTGAAGCTACCACCACAATTTCGTCATCTTGGTAATAATAAGCTGGACGTATTCCGTTTGGATCTCTAACCACAAAAGCATCTCCATGACCTAAAAGTCCGGCCATAGCGTACCCACCATCGAAATTTTTAGAGGCTCTTTTTAAAATTCTTCCTATATTTAATCGCTCTGCAATAACTGGCGAAGCTTCTAATTTTGTAAGTCCTTCATTTTTACAATCTAAATACAATTGTGTAATTTCATCATCTAAAAAATGCCCGATTTTTTCCATTACGGTTACCGTATCTGCCATTAATTTTGGATGTTGACCAACATCAACTAAATCTTGGAATAACTCTTTAACATTGGTCATGTTAAAGTTTCCAGCAACTAGTAAGTTTCTGTGCATCCAATTGTTTTGACGTAAAAAAGGGTGAACGCTTTCAATGCTGTTTTTCCCGAAAGTTCCATATCGTACGTGACCTAAAAATAATTCGCCTACATAAGGAATGTTTTCTTTTTGCAACGCTACATTATTTTGATACGTCGGATTTTTAGCTAATTCCTCAGAAATTCTGGTGTTAATTTGACCAAAAATATCCTGAATAGGTTGCGCTTGATTAGAACGTATTCTGCTAATATATCTTTGACCTGGTTTTACGTCTAGTTTAATACTGGCAAAACCGGCACCATCTTGTCCGCGATTGTGTTGTTTTTCCATTAAAAGGTACATTTTTTCTACCCCGTAAAAAGCCGTACCATATTTTTCTCTATAGTATTCTAATGGTTTTAATAGTCTAAGTAAGGCAATTCCACATTCGTGTTTAATAGCGTCGCTCATAGTTGTTGTTGTGTTGTATTATTTATTGTATTAAAAATGCCCCGAAATTTCGAGGCATAATTTGGTCTTATAATTTGATGTCAAATTGTGTTAACGACTTAAATTGTTGTAAACGAGCATAAACATCTTCTTTGTTTAAGTTTACCATTCTTTCCGTTCCAAATTTTTCTACACAAAATGATGCTAAATTTGAGCCGTGAATAATGGCGTTTTTCATATTTTCAAAAGAAATATCTTCAGATTGAGCAATATATCCAGAAAATCCTCCTGCAAACGTGTCTCCTGCTCCTGTTGGGTCAAAAACTTCTTCTAACGGCAATGCTGGCGCAAAGAAAACATCTTTATTATGGAAAATTAATGCCCCGTGTTCTCCTTTTTTAATAACTACATATTTAGGTCCCATGGTGTGAATTTTTGCTGCCGCTTTTACTAAAGAATATTCTCCAGATAATTGACGCGCTTCTTCATCGTTAATGGTAATTACATCAACACGTTTTATTACCTCTAATAATTCAGGTAACGCACAATCCATCCAAAAATTCATCGTATCTAAAACTACTAATTTTGGTTGAGTTGTCATTTGATTTAAAACGGATGATTGCACAATTGGATGTAAATTTCCTAACATAACCACCGATGCATCTTTATATGCTCGAGGCACCACAGGATTAAAATCCGCTAATACATTTAACTCCGTAGCTAAAGTATCACGAGAATTCATATCGTTATGATATTTTCCACTCCAAAAGAAAGTTTTTCCGCCTTTTACAATTTCAATTCCTTCAATATTTATATTTCTTTCTGATAATAAATCTAAATGTTCTTGTGGAAAATCTTCACCTACAACAGATACTATTGCCGAATCCAGTTTAAAAAATGATGCGGATAAGCCAATATAAGTTGCTGCGCCTCCTAAAATTTTATCTGTTTTTCCAAAAGGGGTTTCAATAGCATCAAAAGCTACAGTTCCTACAATTAATAATTTACTCATTTACTTTGTTTTAAATAAGTGGCAAAGATAGTTATTCCGTTTGAAGTTTAAAAATGTAGGACTAATTTTAGTTATAAAAATATTTCAAGTAAAAGAATCCCATTGATACTATTGTAAAAGTTATTTTTTATAGTAATTTTGAATAGATATTTACTTACTATTTTTCATTGGAAGCACCAAAAACCTCACTTACTACAAACGAAATTATCAGCAAATTAGAGTATTACTGCTCTTACCAAGATCGTTGTCATAAAGAAGTGGAACAAAAATTACGGAATTTTGCCTTACTTCCAGAACTAAAGGAACAAGTTATTGTACATCTTATCGAAAATAAATATATTGATGAAGAACGTTTTGCTAAAAGTTTTGCAAGAGGAAAACACAACTATAAAGGTTGGGGTAAAAACCGAATTGTTCAAGAATTAAAATTTAGAGAAATATCTAGAAGAAATATTGATTTAGCTTTATTGGAACTACCAAACGATATTTATTTAGCTAATTTTCATACACTTGCAGAAAAAAACTGGAACAGTATTAAAGAAAGAAAAGGACAAAAGAAAAATAAAAAATTTGTAGATTTCTTACTCCGTAAAGGATACGAAACCAATTTAATTTTTGAAAAACTTAAACAATTAGACAAGTAGGTAAAAGTGAAAAGGCATAAGGTAAAAGTAATGTATGCTAATTAATTGCTGCTTTCCATTTTTGACATTTCACTTTTGACTTTTGACTTTCCACTTGGCACATTAATTCCTTATCTTTGCAAAAAAACAAAACCTTATGTTAGAAAATAAAGATCAAAAAACAACGAGCATTGCCAGTTTAGGTGAATTCGGATTAATTGAACACTTAACCAAGCATTTCCAAATTAACCAAGAAAGTACGCTTAAAGGTATTGGTGACGATGCCGCTGTTTTAGACTTTGCAGGCAAAAAAGCAGTAATTTCTACCGATTTATTAGTAGAAGGTGTGCATTTTGATTTAAGCTATATGCCTTTAAAACATTTGGGATACAAAGCAATTGTGTCTAATATTTCTGACATTTGTGCTATGAACGCCGTGCCAACTCAGGTTACTTTTTCAGTGGCGGTTTCAAATCGTTTTCCGTTAGAAGCTATGGAAGAACTTTTTGCAGGAATTACTTTAGCAGCCAACGCTTATAATGTAGATGTAATTGGTGGCGACACAACCTCTTCTCAAAAAGGATTAATTATTAGTATAACAGCTATTGGCGAGGCGAATTTAGAAGAAATAACCTACAGAAACGGCGCACAACAAACTGATTTATTAGTTGTTTCTGGCGATTTAGGTGCGGCTTATATGGGTTTACAAGTTTTAGAAAGAGAAAAACAAGTGTTTCAAGTCAACCCAAATAATCAGCCTGTTTTAGACGATTACACCTATTTAATTGAACGTCAATTGAAGCCAGAAGCCAGAAATGACGTGAAAGAGTTGTTAGAAAAATTAGAAGTACAACCTACCGCTATGATTGATATTTCAGACGGATTGTCCTCTGAAATTATGCATATTTGTAAGCAGAGTAAATTAGGTTGTAATGTGTACGAAGATAAAATTCCGGTTGACCCACAATTAATAAATGTCTGTGAAGAATTTAATGTAGATATTACCACTATTGCCTTAAATGGCGGAGAAGACTACGAATTGCTTTTCACAATTAAAATGGACGATTTCGAAAAATTAAAACACAATCCAAATTTCACCATTATTGGTCATATGGTTGCGGAAAATGAAGGGATGCACTTGGTAACTCGTGCCAACACAAAAATTGAGCTTAAAGCCAGAGGCTGGAATGCAATAAACGAGGAATAAGATGTATTCATAACATAGAATTTTTTTTAAAACATTAAAATAATTAATAATATTCATAATAATTATAAATGTTTTTTAATGATTTACAGCGCAACTTCTGAATGTATAATTTACTATTTTTGAAAATTAAACTAAAAAACTATGAAAAAAATTATTTTATTATTAACCTATTTTACATTCTTACAAATAGGCTATTCTCAGGATTATGTTGATATTGTTAAGTTTTCAACTAATAATACTACATTAGGAAACATACAAGAAGCAAATCAAACAAACGCAAACAAAAACTTCGAAACTAGCGTTAACAATGTTAATTTTGAATTGTACTATCCTAAAAAACTATCTGAAAAATTGGTTTTATTAACTGGTTTAACTACAGAAAATACAAGATTAAATTTGTCTAAAGGAGCAGATAGAACTAGTTTAACAATGACCCGTTTAAATTTGGGATTTAAATACCAACACTCAGAAAAATGGTCTGGAACGTATGTATTATTACCAAAAATTGCTTCAGATTTTAATGCGATTGGATCTAACGACTTTCAAATTGGAGCTTTAGCTGTTTTAGATTATCAATATAGTGAATCATACAAAATTAAATTTGGTATGTACAGTTCAACAGAAAATCACGGCTCTACGCTAACGCCTTTAATTGGAATGTGGCACCGTTCTAAAAATAATAAATTTTACATAAACGCTACGCTTCCTATTCGTATGGATGCTAATTATTCGTTAACTAAAAACCTAAGTATAGGATCCGATTTATTAACGTCTATTAAATCTTATAACTTATCAGAACTAAAATCTAATTTTTATGTTCAAGAGGAATCCATTCGATTTGCTTTATACACCGCATTAGGTTTAATGGATAACTCATTAATTTTAAGAGGTAAAGTAGGATTAGATACTACTGATTACGGAGTATTTAATGCCAACGAAAAAGTTGGTGTACAGGTATTAACATTTCCACTAAGTGGAGACAAAAGAAATAGATTGAATGCTGAATTTGATTCTTCATTATATGTAGGATTTGATGCTATCTACCGTTTTGACTTAACAAAAAATAAATAATACAAACTTATTATTAAATATAAAACCTGATAGATTTTAAAAATCTATCAGGTTTTGTTGTTTATAGTAGTTTCTGTTCTTCCGTTTCGTAAATGGTATCGATATTTAAATTTTTTTGTTGCGAGGCCATCACAGCTAATTCATCACAGCGTTCATTTTGAGGGTGGTTGTTATGGCCTTTAATCCACATGAATTTCACCTGATGTTGTCTATAAATTTTTAAAAAACGCATCCATAAATCGGGGTTTTTTTTGTCTTTAAAGTGTTTTTTCTCCCATCCAAATACCCAACCTTTTTCTACCGAATCCACAACATATTTAGAGTCTGAAATTACCAAAACATTGGTTTTAGGTGCTTTCAATTTTTCTAAACCTACAATTACTGCCAACAATTCCATTCTATTATTAGTAGTATGTCTAAATCCTTCAAAAAATTCTTTTTTATAAGACGTACCCACCATTTCCATCACCACGCCATAACCTCCTGGGCCAGGATTTCCTTTGGCAGCACCATCTGTGTATATGTGAACTTGGTAGGGCATTTTAGATTGTTAGATTAATTAGATTGTTAGATTGATTAGATGTTAAAATTAAGAAAATATAACGAATTGACTTTCTAAGAAGTCTAAAAATCTAACCTTCTAAAAATCTCTCAATCACTTTCGGAAAATGTTCCATTTCCAATTCGTGAATTTTTTGTGCGATTTCTTCAGCTGATGTACAATTTTCAATGTTAATATTTTTCTGAAATATAAATTTACCTTCATCAAAATGTTCATTTACATAATGAACCGTAATTCCTGTTTCTTTTTCTTTATTTTCTAAAACTGCTTGATGTACGTGCATACCATACATCCCTTTTCCTCCATAATTAGGCAACAACGCGGGATGAATATTAATGACTTTATTCGGAAATTTGTTAATAATATGAATGGGGAACTTTAATAAAAAACCGGCTAACACAATTAAATCAGGTTGCAATTGCTTCAGCTGATTTAAAACGGTATCGTCTAAAAGTTCCATTTTATTAAAAATAAAAATTGGCACTTTAAATCTTTTAGCCCTTTCTATTACTTTAGCTTCAGAATTGTTCGATAAAATACCAACAACTGAAACGGAATTGGACAAGTTAAAATAAGTCAAAATATTTTCGACATTAGAACCATTTCCTGAAGCAAAAAGCACAATTTTTTTCATAAAAATATCATTTTTTGAAATTAGAACAATTTCAACCAGTCTTAATTTCATACAAAAGTATAAATTCATTTAAGTTTTGAAGCAAAAAAGAAAAAATTAAAAAAAAATTTAAGCTAAAAGTGGGGAAAATTAGGGTGTTTTAAGTTTTTTTTATATATTCGTAGTTATATTTACTAACAAAAATGTTGTTTTAAAATAAAGTTTTTTATTTTTGCCAACAAATAAATTAAAAATTAAAAATTATGTCAGACATTGCATCAAGAGTAAAAGCGATTATCGTGGACAAATTAGGTGTTGACGAAAACGAAGTAGTAACAGAAGCAAGCTTCACTAACGATTTAGGTGCTGATTCATTAGACACTGTAGAGCTTATTATGGAATTCGAAAAAGAATTTGATATTCAAATTCCAGACGACCAAGCTGAAAACATTGCTACTGTAGGTCAAGCAATTTCTTACATCGAAGAAGCTAAGAAATAATAACCTTTCATCCGTATAATTTATTTTATACGGATGTTGTTATTTTTTGTTTCTGTTTTTAAAAATCTTTGTTTAGATTTGTAAAAACATTGATTGTATTACAATCATTCACATAAGACATTTATGTAATACCCAATGTTGATATTTAATTATGAAGCATTGGGTTTTTCTATATAACTAAAAAATAATTTATGCAATTAAAACGTGTAGTGGTAACAGGACTTGGAGCACTTACTCCAATTGGAAATAATATTCAAGAATATTGGAACGCCTTAATTAGCGGTAAAAGCGGTGCGGCTCCAATTACATATTATGATACCGAAAAACATAAAACGAAATTTGCTTGCGAAGTAAAAAACTTCAATATCGAAGAATTTATCGATAGAAAAGAAGCAAGACGAATGGATAAATTTGCACAATATGCCATTGTAGCTGGTGAACAAGCAATTGCAGATTCAGGCATTTTGGAATCAAATGTAAATAAGCAAAGAGTTGGTGTAATTTGGGGTGCTGGAATTGGTGGTTTAGAAACTTTTCAAGAAGAAGTACTAAGTTATGCAAAAGGTGACGGAACACCTCGTTTTAATCCGTTCTTTATTCCTAAAATGATTGCCGATATTGCTCCTGCTCATATTTCTATGAGAAATGGCTTTATGGGTCCAAACTATACAACAGTTTCTGCTTGTGCTTCTTCAGCAAATGCTATGATTGACGCTTTTAACTACATTCGTTTAGGAATGTGTGATGTAATTGTGTCTGGAGGTTCTGAAGCAGCAGTAACTATTGCAGGAATGGGTGGGTTTAATTCTATGCAAGCGTTATCTACAAGAAATGATTCGCCAGAAACGGCTTCAAGACCGTTTGATGCTAACAGAGATGGTTTTGTTTTAGGCGAAGGCGCTGGTGCTTTAGTTTTTGAAGAATACGAACACGCGAAAGCACGTGGTGCTAAAATATATTGTGAAGTTGGAGGTGGCGGAATGTCATCTGATGCGTATCACTTAACTGCTCCACATCCAGAAGGAATTGGAGTGATTGCAGTAATGGAAAATACATTACGTGATGCCGGCATGAAACCTGAAGAAGTAGATCACATCAATACTCACGG
>Ga0208362_1000504_pt1 | contig 13056 bp, 10 predicted proteins | sample LakMenEpi13Oct10_FD_150693 | JGI IMG/M metagenome (GOLD analysis project Ga0208362, IMG submission 150693) | Freshwater microbial communities from Lake Mendota, WI - 13OCT2010 deep hole epilimnion (SPAdes) | ecosystem: Environmental > Aquatic > Freshwater > Lake > Epilimnion/Euphotic zone ... | reverse complement strand
CCTGTCTTTATCAGCTTATTTCTTCAGCCTCAAAGCTTTGCCTATAGGAGAGGCTTCACTAATTCAATATATGTCGCCCGCTTTTTCGGGAGTAATTGCATTTTGGATTATTGGCGAATCGATTTCATGGAAACAATGGATTTGTTTATTTTTTGGATTTATTGGCATTGGCTTTGTCTCAAGGGTTTTGCCTTTTGGGGAATTGCATATCGCGTCTGGTCAATCAATATATTGGATAGCATGTATTTGTAGTTCTCTTTTGAGTGCAGTTGCTTATACTTTTGTACGCAAGCTTTCTTTGAGAGGAGAGAATGGAGATGTGATTATTTTCTATTTTCCTTTGGTGTCTTTGCCATTGTCTTTTTTACCTTTTATTCTTGGCTGGCAAAAATGGGTTAGTCCAGATTTTTATCAATGGCTTTTGATTGTTGGAATTGGGATTACTTCTTATGCTGGCCAAGTATTTTTGACAGAAAGCCTCAAGCTAGAAAAAACCGCTAGAGCGGCAAATATGCTTTATTTTGGTGCTTTATTTGGCAGTATTTGGGGAGCAGTTTTTCTAAAAGACCCGATCACCTGGGGATTTGCAATTGGTGCTCTTATTATTATTGGAAGTCAGCTTTTATTCGGCAAAAAGGAAGTGGAAGAAAGCCGCATAAGGGAAAAAATGGCACCTAAAGATATTTGAAATCAATTACCAGAAGAGAGATTTAAGAGAAAATGGATTTACTAATCAAAAGGTACATAAAAAATGCCAAGAAAGTACAGTTGAGTGAAATATGTATGAACAAAAGAAGGAGAGTTCTACATAGAGCTCTCCCCTTAGATAAAAATAGCAATTAGTTTTACCTTGCTTTATTTACCGATTACTTCAGAAGCCATGTTGGATGGTAATTCCTGATAGCAAGCAAATTCCATCGTAAATGTACCTTGTCCTTGAGTACGATTACGAATATCAGTTGCATAACCAAACATAGAGCTTAGAGGCACTTTAGCTTTTACCTTAGAAGCACCACGATCGGTTTCCATTCCTTCAATTTGTCCTCTGCGACCTGATAAATCCCCGATTACATCTCCCATAAAATTCTCTGGCACTTCAACTTCAACTGCAAAAATTGGCTCAAGAATAATAGGAGAAGCTTTTTTGAATCCATCTTTGAAAGCCTGACTTCCAGCAATATGAAATGCCATTTCGCTTGAGTCAACTTCGTGGAAACTACCATCAAAAAGGGTAACTCTCAAATCAATCACTTGGTGGCCTGAAATAACCCCACCAACCATTGCTTCTTTGATGCCTTTTTCTACTGCTGGAATATATTCTTTTGGAATAACACCACCAACAATTTTATTTACAAATTCAAAGCCTTTACCTGCTTCAAGTGGCTCAAGTTCAAGCCAAACATGTCCATATTGTCCTTTACCACCTGTTTGACGGACATATTTGCCTTCAATTTGTGCCTTGCCTTTAATGGTTTCTCTATATGCCACCTGAGGTTGTCCAACGGTTGCACCAACTTTGAATTCACGAAGTAAACGGTCAACGATGATTTCAAGATGCAATTCACCCATACCAGCAATAATGGTTTGTCCAGTTTCATGATCTACATGCACCTTGAAAGTTGGATCTTCTTCAGCCAATTTATTCAAACCAGTTGAAAGTTTATCTTGGTCGACTTTGGTCTTTGGCTCAATTGCAACTGAGATTACAGGCTCTGGGAATTGCATTGACTCAAGAATAATCGGTGATTTCTCGTCGCAAAGAGTGTCTCCCGTAAAAGTATCTTTGAGTCCAACTGCTGCACAAATATCTCCAGCATAAATTTCTTTTACTTCGGTTCTTTCATCTGCTTGCAATCTAACCAAACGGCTAATACGTTCCTTTTTGTCTTTGCTTGCATTGTAAACATAGCTTCCAGCTTCCAATTTGCCCGAGTAAACACGCAAGAAAGTGAGGCGGCCTACAAATGGGTCAGTCATAACCTTGAATGCCAAGGCTGCAAATGGTTCATCATCACTGGATTTGCGGATAACTTCAGATCCATCTTTGAGAGTACCTTTGACTGCAGCAACATCAACTGGAGAAGGTAAATAATCAATAACAGCATCCAATAAAAGCGGAACACCTTTATTCTTGAAAGCTGATCCACAAAGCATAGGCATAATTTGCATATTGCAGACAGCTTTACGAAGAGCAACTTTGAGTTGTGCAATAGAAACTTCTTCACCTGCTAAATATCTTTCGGCTAATTCATCATTGGTTTCTACAATTGCTTCAACTAGCTTGGCTCTGAATTCAGCAGCCTTTTCTTTGAGGTCATCAGGAATAGCAACTTCTTCAATTAATTTGCCAAGTGGATCATTTTCCGCATACATGTATGCCTTGTTTTCAATCAAATCAATAATGCCCTTGAAATTTTCTTCAGCCCCAATTGGCAATTGAATTGGATGGATATTTGCACGAAGATGAGTTTTGGCTTGTTCAAATACTCGGTAAAAATTAGCACCGGTACGATCCATTTTATTTACAAAAATAAATCTTGGAACACCATAACGATTGGCTTGAGCCCAGACTGTTTTGGTTTGAGGTTGTACGCCACCAACAGAACAAAGCACAATTATCACACCATCCAAAACACGCATGGAACGCTCAACTTCAACCGTGAAATCAACGTGTCCAGGGGTGTCAATAAGGTTGATTTGTTTATCTTTCCACTTGCTGGAAATTGCAGCGGCTGTGATGGTGATTCCGCGTTCTTTCTCTTGTTCCATCCAGTCAGTTACTGAGGTCCCATCATGCACTTCCCCCATTTTGTGGATTAAGCCAGAATAAAAAAGTATACGCTCGGTGGTTGTTGTTTTACCGGCATCGATATGAGCGGCGATTCCGATATTGCGGATTTCGGTTAATGGCAATTCTCTAGGCACGTTATTAAACCTCTGAAGTAAATAGACTAAATTGAAATTACTTATTATGTATTTGAAGATTTAAAGTTTAGCAATTTTTGGAACTGTTTATTTTCAAATACAATTCAATTCAAGTGATTAGAAATTTAGGTTTACTTTCCACCATTTACACACAAAAGACTTTAGGGCTATCCATGAAAGACATTGCGGAATATTAATAAAATAAATCAAAAATAAATCAAAAATGAATCAAAAATGAATCAAAAATGAATAGTTATGCCAATTTTACAGCTTGAAAAAGGCGACTGCATAGAAATTCCTTTAAATGAAGCTACAAAACAGTGCTGTATAGGAAGAGAAAACTGTGAGATTACAATTCCATCGGATAGCCTTTCACGAAAGCATGCCCAAATTACTTTAAGTCAAGATGGTAATTATTGTCTTTGCGACTTAGGAAGTACAAATGGAAGCTTTATTAATGGAGCTCCACTTAAACCAAAAACCCATTATAAACTTCAGGAAGGTGATGAGATCATTTTCGGAAATGTAAAAGCGATTTTTACTGACAAAGATGAATTAGTGAACAGCTACCTCAATACAAATCAGTCAACAGTGCTAGCAAATGATTACAGCTTAAAATCACAAAGTACTAATGCTCAGGTTGATCCAAGGAATGCTTCTTCGAATTCCAGAAATGAGGTAAAAACTCGGATTACCTCAGAATTGAAATATGCAGGCTTTTGGTGGAGATTTCTTGCTTCTTTAATTGACGGAATTATCTTATGGCCTTTTAACTGGATAACCGATTCAATAATGAAAAACATTCAACATTCTGCTCAAACTCAACTTTCTGCCGCAACCTCTAGCGATATAACCAATAATATAATTCACTCTTCAATGATCGATATTTTTTCGGTTGCTGTAATTCAGCTCGTTATTTACTGGCTTTATTTCGCAATCATGGAAAGTTCTCATTTTCAGGGTACAGTCGGGAAAATAGTTTTGGGAATGAAAGTTGTAGACCTTCAAGGCAATAAGATTTCTTTTCTCAAAGCGACAGGCAGATCTTTTGGGAAGTATCTTTCTTCAATAATCTTACTTATTGGCTATATAATGGCGGCCTTTACTGAAAAGAAACAAGCCCTTCACGATATGATTGCAGGCTGTTTGGTTGTCAAAAGGTAAGGCAATTTGTGGTTGAAAAACTTCAAACCAATTTATCTAAAATGCAGTAATCAACCGATTCTTGGGCTGTCATATATTTATCTCTAAGTTGATCCGCAACCAATTTTTCTAATGGTTGCCCCGTGTGCTCAACCATAATTACATTTATAAGATGTTCTAACCTAAGCAATTCTCTTGTATAAATTTCAATATCAGTAGCTTGTCCTCTTGTTCCGCCGCTCCCCTGATGAATCATAACTCGGCAATTTTTGAGACCATAACGCATGCCTTTAGTCCCCGCCAAAAGAATAATTGACGCCATACTTGCAGCTTGTCCAATACAAATGGTACTGACTGGAGACTTCACTTGCTGCATGGTGTCATAAATTGCTAATCCATCAATGACTGACCCACCAGGTGAATTAATGTAAATCGTAATTGGTTTTTCTGAATCTTCAGAATCTAAAAGTAAAAGTTGTGCACAAATGACATTTGCCAAATGTGTGTCAATTTCATCAATTAAGAAAATAATTCGTTCACGCATTAAGCGCGAAATCAAATCCATTTTCCTTTCAGTGCTCCCACTTGTCTCTATAACATTTGGAACATGAAGGCTGGGTACTTGAAGATTGAGCATCTGAAGATTAGGCACATGATTGAACATTTACATCAATTACTCTTTATTTATGGAAATATCGTATTTAACAGAAATGCTTATTTTGCGGCTGACAATCTTCTTTGTGTGATCACATCATCAATTAGACCATATTCTTTGGCTTGATCTGGGGTCATGATATTGTCACGGTCAGTGTCTTTTTCAATTGTTTCAACAGTTTGACCTGTATTACTTGCCAAAATAACATTGAGTTGTTTCTTTATTCTCAAAATTTCACGAGCTTGAATCTCGATGTCAGTTGCTTGTCCTTGAGCTCCACCTAATGGTTGGTGAATCAGAACTCTTGCGTGAGGAAGCGCCAATCTTTTCCCTTTAGCTCCAGAAGAAAGCAAGAAAGCACCCATACTTGCAGCTTGCCCCAAACAAATTGTGCTTACATCAGCGCGAACATGTTGCATAGTGTCATAAATTGCTAATCCAGCGGTGACTGAACCACCAGGTGAATTAATGTAAATCATAATGTCTTTTTCAGAATCTTCTGAATCAAGCAACAGAAGCTGGGCAACAATGAGATTAGAAATGTTGTCATCGATTGGAGTGCCTAAAAAGACAATCCGCTCTCTAAGCAATCTAGAAAATATATCAAAGCCACGCTCACCACGAGGTCCTTGCTCTATGACGTATGGAACATAGGCTTGTGTCTGATATTTACTTACTTCATTTGAATATTCACGGGCAATGGAAATTATTTCTTTATTTGACATGTCGCTTGGCTTCAATTTAACGGCTTGTGAATTTTTTTTTGATTATAACGAATATATGTTAATTAAGATGCCCAGTATTTAGTGAAAATTTTGATGAAATACTATTTATTGGATGATAATTCCCACAATAAAGCTGATTTAAATTAAATATTTGCCGTGCTTTAGGACTAATCTCAAGACATAAACTCATAAAAACAATATAATTTTTACATCATAAATTTTCGGATTTTATTTAAACATTTTATATGAGCCAGCCAACCAATATTTGGAAAACACTTGAAAATGAACTTGATGAAAGGCTTAAGATAAAAGAGCTTGCTGAATTGGCGAGCCATAAAACAGTGCCTATTCATCAACATTCAATTTGGTATTACTTTGGTGGTATTTCTATATTCTTCTTTGCCATTCAAATGGTGACAGGAATGCTCTTGTTGTTTCATTATGAGCCTGGTACTGCGGTATCTCATCCTTCAGTTTTGAAAATTATAAATAAGGTTGAATTCGGTCAGATTATAAGATCTTTTCATAGTTGGGCTGCGAATTTAATGGTTGCTTGTGTTTTTATTCACATGTTTAGTGCCTATTTTATGAAAGCCTATCAAAAGCCTCGTGAATTAACTTGGCTGAGTGGAGCCGTTCTTCTATTTTTGGTTATTACTTTTGGTTTTACAGGATATCTATTACCTTGGGATGACGTGGCTTTCTTTGCAACTAATGTAGGCTTAGATATTGCTGAAACAACTCCATGGGCTCCTGCAGCGTGGAATCAAGGTTGGATTTGGCCTGGACAGATTGCAGCTGATATTCTCAGAGCTGGTCCAGAAATAACAAGTTTAACGATTCAAAGATTTGCAAGCGTTCACTATGTAATTCTGCCTTGGGTTTTCGTTGGCCTCTTAGGTTTCCATGTCGTTTTAGTTCAGCTTCACGGAAACACTATTCCAGAAAAAATCAAAGAATCAAAAAAATATCGAAATATTCCTTTCTTTCCAAATTTCTTTTTTGAAGACTTATTTGCTTGGTTGCTGACTTTTAATCTTCTAGCTGTTATTGCGATTATGTGGCCATGGAGTTTGGGGCCAGAAGCAGATACTTTAGCTTCAGCTCCTCAAGGGATTCACCCAGAATGGTATTTCATGGCTCCTTTTGAGGTCCTTAAGTGGATGCCTCCTTCTCTCGGGCCAATTAATGGCGAGTTTGTAGGTGTGATTTTATTTGGTGGAGCATCAGTTTTATTGTTTGGAGTTCCATTCTGGGATCCCAAGACAAAAGGTGGCAAGATTGGAAAAATAGCAACTTATTATGGGATATTTGCCTTAATTGGATTAATAGTTACTACCATTTTGGCTTATTGGTGTCTTGATGGTAAGCCTGTTTGCGTGATGATGCATGACTTCTTCCCTTGGATTGTTAGAGGATTTAAATAAAAAGGTGAAGTTTTTGGGCAAGGGTCAAATGCCTAGTTTTATTGTTAGACAATGTTCCCTTTCTGAGAACTAACTAGAGCTGAATGTGAAAATACTCATAATTAAACTTAGTTCTTTTGGAGACATTATTCATTGCTTTCCAGTTCTAACTCGATTGCGAGCTTTATTTCCAGACAAACAAATTGATTGGCTAGTCTCAGATAGATTTGCGGATTTACTTATAGATCACAAAGACTTATCTACTTTATACACCCTACCTAAGAACCCCTTTCAATGGGGAAATATTCTAGATAAACTTTGTGAAGAACAATATGATTATGCTCTTGACTTACAGGGATTAATCAAAACTTCAATAATTGCTAATTTCATTCAACCTAAAGAAATAATTGGTTTAAGCCCTGCCAGAGAAAGAATTGCTGAGTGGTTTTGGACAAAGGAAATAGAATCAACCAAAATACTTGATCCAAATGTTCATGTAATTAATCGTTCGCTTGAAATTGTGGAGGAATTCGAAAAGGATTACAGGAGCAAACAAGGCCTTGATCTTGCAAGTACAAAGAATTTACCGCAATTTAATTTAGTTGAATATTCTGAAAGGCTTCCAGCTGAATTAATCAATCAAAGATTTATAGTCTTTGCTCCTGAATCCCGTTGGCAAAGCAAAAATTGGCCGATCGAATATTGGCAATCTTTAATAAATGAATTAATTCAAAATCCACAATTTCAAGATTATAAATTTGTGATTTTAGGTTCTAGTCCAAATCCCTTTAAGATAATTGAGAATAATAAGTTTTTGAATTTAAGCGGAAAAACCAGCCTAAAGGATTTAATGGGAATTGTTCCAAATGCTGAATTAGTGATCGGATCTGATTCAGGAATTATTCATTTGGCCTCCGCTTATAATGTGAAGACTTTGGGGATTTATGGCTCTACTTCCCCGATGAGATCAGGGCCTTGGAATGGAGAATATTTGTGGCTTAATTTGAAATGTAGTCCATGCCATCAAAGACAATGTCCATTAATCGGAGACAGAAATTTAAACTGCTTGCTTTCTATACAAGTAAATGATGTTTTGAATAAAATTAAATCTATTCTTAAATTAATTTGAATTCTCAAAAGAGATTTTCACCGTTTGAAATTAATAAGTTGATCCTTGCAAATGATTCCGTTGATAATTCCCTCATCTCAAGCTTTAGACCATGCTTATAGTCAATTCAAAGAAAATAATTTATATAGTCAAATGGATTGCTCTTTCCATTATTTTCTTAATTCTTCAATTATTGATAATGCCACATTTTGCCTATCAATCATCGGTTCCAAACATTTTGGTGACTATGATAATTGTTTCAGCTCTTTTATTTGGATTGAAAATTGCTTTTCCTTTGGGTCTTTGCTTAGCCTTTCTTCAGCAAGGTTTTCTTTATGACAATCATTTTTTTCTTAGTTGGATCTTATTGCCTTTTTTTGCAGTCTTCACTTACCCTCATCAATTAGGCTTTCACAAAAACATAATTCGTTTTCTTCAAGTCATGCTTTGCACTTTTTATGCTGAAATTATTAATGCGTTTAGCTACTCTGCTGGTTCAGAAAAATTTGCAGGTTTTTCACTAGCTCTATTACCTGATGATATCTATCATATTCTTTTATTCAATCCTCTTCTAAACGGCATCTTGGCAATCCCAGTTTTGTGGGGCTTAGATAAGCTTTTCCCAAATGAAAATAGATTGTGATTTCGGGAGGTAATACCAAAAGCATTTCATTCAAGCAAGTCCTGAAGCATCCAAGCATAAATACTCTGAGGTGTTTCATCCGGATGCATTGAATCTTTTACTTTGAAACTTGCAGCTATTGGTTCTCTCCAATTCAAATGACTAATCCCATAAAATGCACGCTGTTTAGGTGCAACAGGACAAAAAGCATTTGTTGGAAAAAGCTTAGACCATGCTTCTGGCTGCTTCTCATCTGTAGAGCAAATTCTTGCCCATAAACCACTAGCTAACGGAGTAATTCCATCATTTAATCTAAGATGATCTCGCAAGCTTGTCTTTTCATCGGCATAAGCTTTTTTAGCAGTCCATCGATTTAATTCATTCATAGAAGCTGTTCGATCGAGAAATAATCTAGGTATTATTTCCCCAAAGATTTTCCCAAAATCGCCTTCCAATCCCCTAAAAACAGGAGGTCTATAATAAGAAGCATAAACCGTAAAACGATTTATGCTATCTGGTACTGGTAAATTCAGAACTTCTTGAGGAGGCTTATAATCAGCAGAAAGAGGTAAGCCATGATCAAAGTCGCTCCAGGCTTGCTCGTAATACGCATACTTGTATCTAGATTTGAGAATTTTGAGTATTTTGATGTTTTTTGCATAAACAATTGGATTTTGGAGAGCCAAAACATCTCGAACTAATTTCTCAGTTAAAACAACTGTTCCTAAGTGTGGAGTAGCAGTTGTAATCACTTTTCGCGTGAGTGAATTTATCTTAGGATTTTGAGCAAGAATAATTCTGGCAATAATGCCTCCTTGACTGTATCCAACAAAACTAATTGATTTGATATTTGGCTCTTCTGTAAGCAATTCCTTTATGCCTTTGCTGAGAATATCAGATGAAGCATAGAGGCTATTCCAACCATCGTAACGAAAGACCAAAAGCTTATATTTTTCTTTATTGGGAGTGTTGGATTCAAGCCAAAAATCCCAGAAATTATTCCACTCATATAATTCCTTGCTAAGCGTCACTCCATTAAGACCATGAATAAGAATAATTGCTTCAGTAGCTTCAGGCTGACTTTTGAGCGTAATGGGTGACAGAGTGCCAATTCTCTGAAATGCACCAACCGAAACATTGGATTTATATATTTTTTGCTTATTTTGTTGCTTATTTTGTTGCTCAGCCGAATTGCTTTCGGATGGAGAATCTACTTTGGAATAGGCTTTTAGGGAAGAGCAAAGGAAACTGAATAAAACAAATAAAAACAATCCCAATTTATTTGCAGTTTTAATTTCGTTTTTTCTTATGGTTTGTATTTTGAATTGCATACTTATAAGCTGACTCAAAGAATAATAATGATTTTAGTTGAGGCGAAAATTTAATCAATAAATTATGCAGTCTTTAATTCATTTACAGCTTTTCTTATCAAGTTTCTTAACGATTATTTTTGAAAGCTTTCTTAAAAGTTTTTTTTCAAGTAATTCATTTCGCAAACAAAATACGGGGCTTCTCATCATAAGCCTTTTTCTAGCGTCAACTAATTTTGCATTAGAGCTCAAAGCCAAAACCAATATAGCAAAAACCGCATATGAGCCAGCGAAGGTAGGTTACAAATACTCTTTTCCAAAGGATCATTTTAGACACGATCAGTTTGCTGCTGAATGGTGGTATTACACCGGTAATTTAACTGGTAATGTAGCTGGCAATTTAAGAACAAACTCACCTAATTCAGAATCTAATAATGAAAAAGAATTTGGCTATCAATTAACTTTTTTTCGCATTGGAATAGCTCCAAAAAAAGCAATAGATTCTAAGCAAGATACAAATCTTTATATGGCTCATTTTGCTCTCTCAGATATTGGAACGGGCAACTCAATAAAAGATCAAAAGTTTTATTTTTTCGATCAAATTCATCAACCTGTATTGCAAATGGCAGGAGCTAGAGAAGAGTCAAGCGAAAAGTCAAAAGGTGAGAGCTTTATATGGCACAAAAATTGGTCAGCCCTGATTCAACAATCTGGCAATAAACATATTCTTCATGCCAAACAAAATGGAATTGCAATTGACTTGGAATTGAGTACAAACCAATCACCAATTATTCAAGGTAAACCTGGAGAAGGAATTAGCCGAAAAGGAAGCTGCGAGAGTTGCGCTAGTCATTATTATTCTTATCCTAATTTAAGTACTAAAGGAGTTCTCAAAATCAACGGCAAAAGCTATACCGTCAGTGGAAACAGCTGGATGGATCATGAATTTGGTTCAAGTCAATTGCAAGAAAATCAAAAAGGCTGGGATTGGTTTAGTCTTCACTTTAATGATGGAAGCAGCCTTATGCTTTATCAAATTCGGGAATTAAATGGCAAACGCTCACCCTTTTCCAATGGAACCTATGTTTCGAAAAGTGGCAAGCAGGAATACTTAACTGACAAAGATTTTGATTTACAAATTTCAAGCTATTGGATAAGCCCCGAAAGCAAAATCCAGTATCCCAGTGAGTGGAGAATCTCTTCAGCAAAATCAAAAAGTCCTCAAACTAATTTGACAAAAAAAATATCTGGATTTGCCTATAAAGATTTGCGAATTATTCCAAAAATACAAAATCAAGAATTGCGAACAAATCAAAGTTCTAGGATTAATTATTGGGAAGGCGCCGTCAAAATTATCGATGAAAAAAGCCATAAACAAATCGGTGAAGGCTATATGGAACTTACTGGTTACGGAGAAAGCCTGAAGGGTAAGTTTTAGGCTTCAGATTTGCTCTGCATTAGCCAATCAATTTGCAAATAAAAAATTCACCCTAATCCACATAAAAGACTAGAGTGAAAAAATGTCGAGAAGTTTAGGTCAATTCAGAAATTGGGCTTAAAGAAAAAACTTATGAACCTAATCTTGAAAAAATACCACCGATTGAGCTTTTGGGCTTATTGTCGGACGAATTACTTTCAGCTGATATGAAATTACTACCAGTTGGAATTGGCTCATAACCTGATGAGTAATTATTAGTTGTGCCAACTGTGCTGAATTGAGGCTGCGGATCAGAGGCTAAATTAGTAGTTTTGCTCACATTGTAGGCTGACGAAAAAGTATCAGAAACTCTACCTTGTTGTTTTATTGCTTGAGCAAGTAGAGCATCTTTGTATTCGATTTCTCTTTTTCCTAAAGCCAAAGAACTATTCAATTCCTCAATGCTAGATTCTAGTTCACGGACACGTTTGTAAAGTTGCTCTTTTTCGGTCAACATTTTTTGCTCTAACTGATTTGATCGCTGAGTTGCTTCAATAATTTCATTTCTAATTTTGCTTTGTTCATCAGCTAGTCTGACTTTGAGTTCATCGAGTTCACGGCTAGCCATATCAGCTTCTTGTGTTTTGAAGTGAAGCTTTTCTTCAAGTTTACGCTTGATTTGAAGAGCATCAGTCAACTCTTCTTGCATTTGAGTCATACGTTTTTCGGCTTCTGACTTGTATTGATTGTATTCTTTCGAATATTTCTCTGAAGCAGTCAATTCAGCTTCATTTTTGGATTGAATGACTTTGGATAATTCTTCGCGAAGATTGTTTACTTCCTTGCTGTGTTCTGTTCTTAAATTGTCAAAATCTCTTTCGTAAGTACGAATACGTTCTTTAAGCTCATCATTTTCAGCTTGAACCTTGCGGCCTTGTTGCTGCGCTAATTCTTGTCTTTCAAAAGATTCTTCAAAGCGAGCTTGATTTCTTTCAGCTTCATTTGCTTTGGTTAAATAATTATTCATTAGAATCTGAAATTCTGGACTGGCAGCATTGGCTCTTTCCTCCATGCTAGCGATCTTGTCGAGAATTTGTTGCAAAACTTCATTGAGTTTAAGAGGATCTATTTGATATTCCGACATTTCAGATTTTTGCCTTTTGAAAATACTTTATGTAAGTGACGATGAGATAAAGTGATGCCTAAGTGATGCAAAACCTTTAATAGTAGTTGCATGTAGTAAATAGCTTGCGTTGTGACAAACTTATTTCGGAATGCGAAGCTTTATTTCATGCCCTGAGACAAGATGCTTCAGCTTCATTTTCACTTAGTAGAGAATTGCTAAATTATTTAGTCAAAAGCTACTATCAAGATTATTAATTGAAGATTTAATAATACCTAATATGCTTCTATCCTAATAAGGTGTAATAAAGCTAACTGAACAAAACTGCTTAAACAAAGCTAAAAGTGTCAAATGAATTTATCCAACAAAGAAAATTTTAGTGAAATTTCTTCTGAACAAATTCGTCTGAACGAAGCTATATATTTAGAGAATAACTTTTCCTCAATTAGTTCCCCAAAAACATGTAAGCAAGTAGTTTCGGTACACGGACTTGGAACATATTGTGGTTGGTTTGACTCGTTAAGAGGTTTATTAGCCGAAAAAGATATTGCGTCATTGTCAATGGACTTGCCTGGCTTTGGTAGATCTGGAGCCAGAGGAGAGATTGAATCTTGTAAATCCT
>Ga0208362_1000499_pt1 | contig 13108 bp, 9 predicted proteins | sample LakMenEpi13Oct10_FD_150693 | JGI IMG/M metagenome (GOLD analysis project Ga0208362, IMG submission 150693) | Freshwater microbial communities from Lake Mendota, WI - 13OCT2010 deep hole epilimnion (SPAdes) | ecosystem: Environmental > Aquatic > Freshwater > Lake > Epilimnion/Euphotic zone ... | reverse complement strand
AGCGGACTTCCTCTTTCATACCAATTCCAAATTGATTCGAACAACGACGGTACTTTTGAAAACATTGGATCAGTGGTTAGGTCGGCAAATGCAACGGGAGCGTATACCACCTATGACCCAGTTAATTTAGCGGCAGGCACCTACAATACCAAAGTTATTATTACTGATATTAACGGTTTACAAAGAATAGCTCATGATACGTTGACAGTTAGTAATAATGTGGCACCTTGGAGTGTTAGCGGTTTAGATTCAATTGATTCAGATGGAGTTTATGGTGGCACTGATTCTAATATTACAAACTTTATTACTCAAGGAACTTCCCAAGTTACACTCACAGCAGGTGTAAATAATCCTCGGGGTATTCCGTTAACCTATCAATTCCAAATTGATTCAAATAACGATGGTACTTTCGAAAATATTTCGGGCACAACAACTAACTTGATTTATACTAATGCTTCAGTTAATTTCAATAGTAGTTCTTTAACGGCTGGAATATATCAAACTAAAGTAATAATTACTGATAATAACGGTTTAACTCAACAACAAGATGGAACAATTAAAGTTACTGAAAAAACTTGGTCTGTTAATGGTTTAGATGCATTTGATAATCAATCTTTATATGCAGATGCTAATGATCCAAGTGCTTTTAATATAGCCATTAAATCTGCTCTGCCCGAAACTGACCATATACATATGACAGTAGGTGTTAACAATCCAACTAACTCGCTACTAACTTACCAATTCCAAATTGATAGTAATAATGATGGCGTTTTTGAAACTTTCCGTACCGTTCAAGACTCAGGTAATAATGTAAGAGCATTATATGACCCAAGAGGCTTAGCTGATGGAAACTACAATGTGCGAGTTGTGATTTCTGATGTTAATGGAATTAGTCGCGAAACTTATGATGTACTCACGGTTGCTTCAACGAATCCTAATCCTATTACTCCAGGAAGCTGGTCAGTAACTGGCTTAGATTCAATTGATTCAGACGGAATATATGGTGGCCTAGATAGCAATTTAACAAATACTGTAACAGAAGGAATTAATTCAATTACTTTAACCGCGGGTGTAAATAATCCTTCTGGCAATATTTTAAAATACCAGTTTATGATTGATTCCGATAATAATAGTACCTACGAAAATATTCAAGATATTCAAAAGTCAGCTTCTACTAATGGGCTTGCAATTAAATACGATCCCTCAGGTTTAGCGGCTGGTACTTATAATACAAAGGTTATAGTTACCGATTCGAATGGGATTTCATACGACAAATTTGGAAGCTTCACAATTGAAGTACCTCCTTCAACTGGCTTAGACAGCATTGATTCTGACGGAGTATATGGTGGAGCTGATTCAAATACAAGTAACACTATTCAACAAGGTACCACTCAAATAAGACTAGCTGCTGGCATCAATAATCCTTACGGAGCTTCTATGAAGTATGAATTCCAAATTGATTCCAATAAAGATGGAACTTTTGAAACCTTTAATACAATTTATACAACAGACAAAGCCGGTGCTTCAGCTAACTATGATCCTAGCCTTTTACAAGGAGGAACATACAATACAAGAGTTGTAATCTCCGATGCTAATAATGTTATTCAAACAGAAAATAGCCAGCTCATAATTACTCCTAATATTGTTAAATACCCTTGGAGTATTCAAGGTATAGATTCAATTGATATTGATGCTGTTTATGGTGGCTTGGATTCCAATTCCACAAATACAATTGGAGTTGGTACTCAGTTTATTACTATGACAGCTGGTGTTTACAACCCTTATTCTCAAGCTTTAATTTACACCTTCCAAATCGATAGTAATAATGATGGGGTCTTTGAAAGCGTTGGCCAGTCAGCTTCTAACACAGGAAGTGCTTATATAATCCATGATGTAAGAAACCTTGCAGCTGGTTCTTACAATACCAAAGTTCAAATTGCAGATGCCTTTGGAAATAATAAGCAAGAATCTTTCGGAACACTTATTGTAAGTAATGGTAGTACTAATGCTTCCTCTGCTTGGTCAGCGACTGATATTGATTCAATCGACGCAGACGGAATATTTGGAGGTACTGATTCAAACGTTACAAATACAATTTCTCAGGGCACCGCAGATATTAGGTTAACTGCCGGAGTGGAAAACCCATACAAACTAGCATTAACTTATCGCTTCCAAGCAGATTTAAATAATGATGGAAACTTTGAAGATATTCAAACAATCTCTTCAGTTAACACTTATGGAGCCTATATTGATTTAAGAACTATAGATTTAGCACCCAATACCTACAATACAAGAGTAATTATTAGTGATGTCAAGGGTACTAGCTATACAGTCAATGACAATTTTGTTGTTCAGGCAAAAACCTGGAGCTTAAACGGTCTCGATTCAATTGATTCAGACAGCGTATTTGGTGGTGCAGATTCTAATTCAATTAATACAATTGATCTTGGTACATCTCAAATCAATATGGTTGTTGGTGTAAGCAATACTCAGGGAGCCAACCTTACTTACAAATTTGAAGTTGACCTAAATAAAAATGGCATCTTTGATGGTGGATCTGAAGTAGTTGGTATCGCAAACTCTTCTAGTAATATCATTCCAAATTGGATGTTAAATACCGCTAACTTGTCAGCTGGAAACTACTCAACTAGAGTAACAGTCACTGACGTAAATAATCTTAGTTACTCAGTTACAGATTCCTTTAAAGTGACAGCTCCAGCGATTCAGGGTTTTGATTCTATTGACTCAGACCGTGCATTTGGTGGTGTAGATTCTAACTTGAATAATGAAATTGCGGTTGGCAGCACCTTGCTGAGCATGACAGTTGGGGTAAGTAACACCAATAATGCAGTTCTAATTTATTACTTTAATATAGACCTTAATAATGATGGTGATTTTAGCGATGCTGGCGAAAACGTTGATGCTTCAAGCTCAAGTTCAAGCCTTGACACTTTCTTCGATTACAACCCAGACCTTCTTGTTGTTAACACTTACAATACTCGAGTTGTAATAACTGACTCTAACGGAGTTTTAACTGGGAGTGTCGATAATTCTTTCAGAATAATTTAGACATCTAGGGAAAAAGAACTAAAAGATTTATGTTGCTTGGTTCTATCAAACTAGGTAAAGAGCTTGTAATTGCCGCAAGCGCCTAGGCAATCAATTTATTACAGCTTAAGAGCGTTGAATTGATTGCCTATTTAGCGAATCATCGTCGAAAGCACCCTCTCCAGAAGAACAGTTTCAAAGATTCAAAACTTGACGATGAGAAAATAAGCTTTTTTAATTGATTCATTGAAAATACATGATAATAATGTTTCAATCCAACATCTACGGTAACAATCTCTCGGGCTGATGAACTAAATGAAAAGCAAAGAGAATGGACTCAACGAACTATTAAGTCTATGAGTTTGGATGAGAAGATCGGTCAACTAATTATGCCAGCTATTGTTGCAAGTTCTCCCACTGGCAAGGCATTACAAGAAATCGAAGCAAATATTCAAGATTATCATGTTGGCTCTTACCATTTTCTTTTGGACGCCAAAACATTACACAATAAAGCAGACATTACCTCATTAATTGAGCGAATGCAAGAACAAAGTAAGCTTCCTCTTTTGCTTGCTTCTGATTTTGAAGGCGGGGTTGGTTTTTATTTTAAAGATGCCACTCGTTTTCCACGTGCAATGGCAATTGCGGCCACTAATAATTTGTCTTATTCTCGCGCAATCGGAAAAGCAGTTGCCCGTGAATGCAAACAGATGGGAATACACACAAATTTTTACCCGACAGCTGATGTCAATAACAATCCGCAAAACCCAATTATCAACATACGCTCTTTTGGTCAAAATGCTGATTCCGTAGGTGATATGGCTTTAGCTTACATGCAAGGTTTTCAGGAAGAGGGCTTAATTGCAACCGCTAAACATTTCCCTGGTCACGGCAACGTCAACTGTGATTCTCACCTCAGTCTTCCAGTAATTGATTTGAGTCTTGTTGATTTGCAAAAAATTGAATTACAACCTTTTCGCAAATTAATTGACAATGGTCTCAGAGCAGTTATGAGCGCACACATTGTATTGCCTCAAATCGAAGACAACAATTTGCCCGCAACTCTTTCGCACAAGCTCTTAACGGAAATTCTTCGTAAGCAATTAAATTTTAACGGGCTCATTTTCACTGATGCCATGATGATGAACAGCATTTCAAAAAATCATCCTAACGGGCAAGCTTCGGTTTTGGCCCTTAAAGCTGGAGCCGATATTATTTTGTTTCCTCCTAGCGTGAAAGAGACTTTTGAAGCGCTCAAAGAGGCTGTGAAAAATGGTGATCTTTCGGAAGAGCGTATAAACAAATCTGTTGAACGTATCCTAAAGGAAAAAGCGCGCCTAAATTTATTCATTAGTACTTTTCCAACCGTTCAAAAGGCATCAGAAGAAAAACACAATTTTGCACTAGCCGATTTAGTAATGGAACACGCCATTACCTTGTATAAAAATGAAAACAACTTTTTGCCATTGAAATTAAAGCCAAATAATAAAGTTTTACTAATAAATATTTTAGATAAAGCTGATGGCTGGCGAGAAGGGAAGCCTGGTCAAACTCTAGAAAAAGAAATTGCTTTTCGTCATCCAAGTGTAAAAGCTTTTGAACTAACGGGAGAGAGCACAGACAAAGAATTTGAAAATGCAACCAAACTGACTCAGATTTCTGACACTATAATTATTGCTACTCACGTTCAGGTTTCCGCTTTTAAAGGGTCTATTAGTCTTTCAGAAAAAGAAGTGAACTATATAAACTCTCTTTCGAAAAGGCATAAGCAAATAGTTTTTATTTTATTTGGTAATCCTTATTTATTAACTTCATTCCCGTTTCTACACAATAGCATTTCAACTTATGAGTGTTATCCTGGCGCCGAGAAAGCCTCTACTAAAGCACTATTTGGAGAAATGAACTTTGTTGGAAAACTTCCTGTTGAAATAAAATAATCAATGACTAGTGTTTAATTGAACAAACTAGCGATAGCATTTTTTATTTGAGAACCTTTGACTTCCCAATTCTTCTGTGCTTTAAAAGCTGCCATTTTGTAAGGTTTTTCTTGATAATATTCCAAACCAAATTTCAACTTGATTAAGCCAGCTTTCCGAAGTCGGCGCATAGCGAAGCTGCGCATGAGGATTTTCCTTCAACAATTCTTCATCTTTCTTGTGTGAACAATAGACCTATTGCGAAATAAGGGGAAACTGAAAAGCCTCTTTGGGAAAGAGTATTAGAGAATAAATCAGGCTAGCAACATTTCTAAAATCCTGATTATGATTTTCCCTTTTGAAGAGGTAAGTCTGATTTAAGATTGAATATTTTTTGATCTTGGAAATCGCATATTCTACCGTTACTCTTTCAAGCAGAATCCGGTGATACAATTCCCGAAAAATACTCTCCGTAAAGACACTTAAGCTGCATCAACATGAATTACTCAATGATTCCTTTCGAAGATGCTTTACTCTTATCTACATGCTTCTTTCTTATTTCGCAGTTTATTATTCAATAGTCCATGTTTCATTACCTTTTAAAAGCTTATTGAGATTGCCTTTTCCTTTTAATTCCTGAATATGCTTGATTTGATCATGCACTTCATCTTCATACTTGGGAATTTCAACCGATCTAATAACTCCAAGTGCGGCGGGAAGATTCAAATCACCAATTAAAAAATGCAATGATGGATTCGGGACATTTTCATCATGAACCAAAATATCTTGCTCTGTTATTCCATCAACCCCAATTTCTACAACTTCAACACTATAGGTTTGAGCATTAAGACGAATTCCTTTTTTATTATCTTTACCAAAAAGCATTGGCTTTCCATGGATTAAGCGAAGCTGATTATCATCACGATTTGCTGGGGCTGTGACTGGAGCATGTATCTTGTCATTAAAAATCACACAATTTTGCAAAATCTCTACAAAAGCAGTTCCATTATGCTCAGAGGCTCTCTTGAAAGTTTCTTGCATGTGCTTTGGATCAGTGTCTATAGTTCTAGCTATAAATGTTGCGCCAGCACCGATTGCCACAGAAACCGCATTGAAGGTACGATCGAGTGAACCATAAGGAGTAGATTTGGCTTTAGTACCAACATTTGAAGTAGGTGAATATTGCCCCTTAGTCAAGCCATAAATTTTGTTATTGAAAAGAAGAATTTTGAGGCCAATATTACGACGAATTGCGTGAATAAAATGATTTCCACCAATTGAAAGTCCATCGCCATCACCAGTAATTACCCAAACTGACAGATCTGGATTTGCAAGCTTGAGACCAGTTGCAACGGCTGGAGCACGTCCATGAATAGTGTGAAACCCATACGTATTCATGTAGTGAGGGAAACGGGAACTACAGCCAATTCCAGAAATAAAAACAATTTTTTCTTTTGGAACGCCAATCTCAGGCATAACGCTCTGAACTGATGACAAAACCGAGTAATCTCCGCATCCTGGGCACCAGCGCACTTCTTGATTGCTGACAAAATCTTTTTTCGTTAAAGTTCCTTGGCTCATTAGATTAATTTAAAAATTTGACGTTTTATATTTTTTTACTTTGTAATTCGCAAAAGTCTCTAAATTATAGTGGAAAAATTTACATTCTCAGTGAATATATTTGCCTTAATCTTTGCAAGGTGAAAGCTTGAGAAAAAGTTAATTTCGGGAATTTATTTTCTTTTGGCGGCAAATAAATAAAAAACGCCACCACTAAGAATAGAGAGGAATGAAAGCCCTGACTGAATCGGCGCACTGGCAATTTGACTCAAAATCAAATAAATAGCAGCTAGCAAAAATACAATTGGAATAAAGGGAAATAAAGGCATTTTATAAGGTCTATGCGCATTGGGTTGTGCGATGCGAAGATGAATCAGAATTCCTGCGCATAAAACATAGAAAATCCAAGCGCTAAAACTGAAATAACTAAGTAGGCTTTCAAAATTGCCGATTAAAATCAGTGCTATTGCCCAAAACCCTTGCACAATAAGTGAATGTACGGGTGCTTTGGTCTTCTCATTTAGTTTAGCAAGTGATCCGAAAAACAAACCATCACGCCCAGCTGCAAAGAAAATGCGTGCTCCTGATAAAAGAGAACCATTGGTTGCGCCACCAGCCGAGATCGCAATCAATATCCCTAAGATCAAAGATAACGGGAAATATTTAAGCCAAGTCGCTTTGTCACTGAGAGTATTAATTGCAGATAATGCAACGGCTTTTGTGCTTGAGAGTTCGGTAGGACTAAGCGTAAGAAAATAAAACAAATTTAGACTCAGATAAATCACAGCAGCGGAAGAAATACCAATAATTAAGCCTTTGGGTAAGGTTTTCTGAATATCAATAGATTCTTCATTCACACGGCTTAAATTATTCCAGCCATCATAAGCCCACAAACAAGCGATTAAAGCTCCGCCGAATTTTGCAATATCACTGGCTAAACTTGTTTTAAGATTCAAGGAAGTTTGAGTATATTCGGCTCCAAAAAAGTTCTTTGTAAATTCAATCCAATTTAAGTGTTGAAAACAAATAATTCCAATTATCAATAGAAGCACAATTCCCATTACTTTCAGAATAGTCAAAATGTTTTGAATTTTGCTTCCAAGCTTGATTCCATAGCAGTTGATAATTGTCAAAATCAAGACTAAGAGAGTGGCAACAATTTTTGATGTAGACTCAGCCTGGCTATTACTTGGGACGCCATTCACCCAAAGAACCTTGACAAGATAATTTGCGCTGACGCCAGCCATTATGGCGATTGACCCAGTACCTAAAACCAATAATTGCACCCAAGCGAAAAGAAAAGCCCAGAATTTTCCATATTTCTGCCCCATGCCATGTTTGAGATATTCGTATTCGGCACCAGCTTTTGGAAACATGCAGCCGAGTTCGGCATAACAAAGAGCACCAGCAATTGAGATCAGTGCAGCAACTGACCAAGCAATTAGGGAAAGAAAAGGTGATTGCTTTAATAAATTGAAAACCGCAGATGGGCTGACAAAGATACCAGAGCCAATCACAGAGCCCAAAACAATACAAATAGAATCATTTAAAGAAAGACTTTTTTGAAGCTGAGGGCGATTGTTTGACTCTAATGTTAATTTGTTTTCTTGCATATATTAAAGTCTTTGTTGCTAGGCCAATTTAAAGTGACTAGTTGAGGCAAGTCTTTAGATGAGGCTCTATGTAAAAGTTTAGGTGAGTCAACAATTGGAAATTTGTTCGGTATTCTGCTGAAGCTCAAGTTCATCTTTTTCTCACTCTAAAAATAAGTGCAAAGAAATTACCTCTTCTAAATTCATCATGATCTCATTCATAGCTTCGCTTTGTGAATAGCAAACAGAAGAACTGGCACCTCGGCCCCGCAAGGACCTTCTTTTGCTTTATGAAATATTGTCTTTAATTTAATCAACAAATTTCCTTTTTTAATTAATGACATCCTAGCTACAAATAAATTATAGGCTTTAAATGGACTCTGTTATGCTTACAAATACTTTATTACTCAGTTTCTAAACTTCATAAGTATGCATAACGCACAAAAAGTATCGATTTCTATTTTGGCTCTTTTATGGACAATTGGCTCTATTAGATTACTTTTCAGTGGATCATTTTTGCTTCTTGGCTCAGTTGGAACAATTGCACCGTGGATCGTTGTTTTGTGTTCTGTACTTGCTGCCGTCATTGGTTTTGCAAAAGGCAAATTTTTATTGAGTAAAACAGCTAGTCGTTCAATTACCAATTCTCACAGCTTGGAAAATAATACTCAAAACCTCTTTCTTGGCTGGGCTCGCATTATGGGTGTTCGAGGCTTGATAATGATTTCTCTTATGCTTGCTTTGGGCTTTTTCTTGGCAGGCCCATTCAGTCCGCTCGATGGATTCGGGAGAGGCTTGTTGCGAATTGCAATTGGTACCGCCCTCTTAATCGGTTCATTCAGCCTTTGGTCTGGAATCCGCTCTAACAATGAAGCTCTTAGTTAATAGGATCTCCCTGAACTCAAATTGACTTAAAATATATTCAGCGTAGCGAACCATGTTTGGGTCTGATGCTAATATTTAGCTAATCCTAGTTATAGCTTTGACTGATTCTCTTAGATACGTGTTTTACTCTAGCTCAAATTGCAATACTAAGTTGAAATGCTAAGTAAAATGAAGCTTAATCGACTCTAAAATACATCAAATTTCCACTTCACAATTAAGAGGTTTCTCAATGGATCAATTACCACCTGAAATGTCTCAACCTTTTGTTTTCAAATTCCCAATGGGCGATTCCACGGATTCAAATGGAATTGATTTGAAGTGGATTAGTGAAAAACAAAAAGAAACGAATGAGTTGTTTGATGAATTTTCTGAGAGTTATAGAGAATATATAAAATCTGATAAACATCCAATTGAATTACTCAAAGCCCATTTCCAAATTATTCAAGCTTTATCGAATTATCAAATCGCCTTGATTGAGCAACAAAAGAAAAGACAAGGACATATACAAAGTGAAACCGACATTCATGAAATGATGAGTCAATTGGATAATATTACAAAGATGTTTCGTGGTGATATTAAGTAGTTGACTATTCCTAAAGAACCTCTATTAATAAAAGAGGGGCTCTGAATTTTTGCAAAATCTAAAATCTGTTTATTATCATTCCCGCTTTTTCTGCTTCCAAATAGCCAATCACTTCGAAATAATTTTTTGTTTTTTGAACAGAATGTAATTTCAGTAAATCAGCAGAAATTCCAATTTTAGTTTTATTTGATTCAATTGAGTAGGCTTTCAATTCAGGGTTTCTACTCATTCCTGCCGACAAAAAGCTTTGTCCTAACCAGCAATCACTAGGGCCAATAAAGGCTTTCAATTCATTAATTGTTAAATCAGAGGCAATAGCTTGATCAATAGGAATTAGTTGAGGTGCTCTTTGAAGTCCTCGGAATACTGAGGGCAAGAAACTAAAGCTGGCAATTTCGGGTGAAACACGTGAATCAATGCTGGAATACTCCAAAGGTGGATCATCCAGCAGATCCTGAAATGACTTCGGAATAACAGGAGAGCCTTTAGTTTTTTCTTCCAGTTTAGAACAAGCATTACCCCCCCCTTTTTTTTCAAGAGGGAACTTAAGCCTAGGTGTTAGTTCTTGAATCGTGCTTTCCGCAAAAGTTGGCGCGTGAGCGCATGGAATCAAAAAATGATTGGTAATAATGTGTGAGCAAATGGCTTCAAGTCCTGCAATTGGATCTGCTCCCAATCCATAATCATAATTGCTGTTATTCCCCACTAGCCCAGAATGAGCTAAAGCTTCCGCCTCACGGCAACTTGAAAGAGGGAATGATGAATTCGACTCTTCATATTCTGGACAAAGAGTCAATATTGCAATTGCGCTAGCACCTTTTTCAATTAATTTTTTGGCGGCTTCAATAAGGGTTAAAGGATTGTCTATTTTTCCGCTCGAATAGCTTCCAGGTAAAATCTCTATGATTTGATTCAATGGTTCATTTGTAATCTCATAATCCAGAAAATCAATACCCCAAATTGTTTGAGCGGCTTTAACGACTTCTAACTCTTTTCGAATTAATTCTTCAGGAATGCTTTTGTCAATAATCAGGCCAATTTGATTTTTCCTCACAGGTCTCAATGAGATTTGCCCTTGCATAAACAGATCAATCGCAAAACCTTCGACATAAAGCATATTCTCTGCAATATTCTGCCAAGCGCCGCCATTGACCACATTCGGATTAACTATTAAATAATCAAATTGTTGAGCTAAGAGATTTGCAATTGGATTTGCATCTCCGCCAAAACCACCAATAGAACATCCAAGCCCAGTAGGAATAATCAAAGCTCCTAAATTTTTTTGACTTCCTCTATTTACATTGTTCAACAATGAACTCAAAATGGGAGGATGGGGATTATCCTTTTTAGGGCTTTGTTTTCCTGATAAAACAACTTCAACTGAAAGCATTTGAGTTTTATTATCAAATCCTACTCCACCCCAACGAATAATTTTTCCACCAACAATTCCTTCTAAGAAAGTAGCGAATTTTGGGAGATTGGCAATAGCTTCTGAGAGCGATATTTGAATTAGCATACTGGTGAATAGTGATTAAGGAAATAGATTTTCATGAACTCTTAAAAGCAAATCCTATCTTTGAAACTTTAAGTAATTTCCATTTGAGAATTGAAAAGACAAGAAATTGACGTTGTAAAAATGTTTTCACCTAACGGACAAAGTCAACATTAGCCTTGGAATCAAATAATCAAATCAATTCCAATTGGCTTGAATCAGGATCTTTATTCAGGAATTGCGGAATTTTATAGCCTAAATATTCATAAGCCTTAGCAGTTGCTTTGCGCCCCTTGGGAGTTCTCTCAAGAAAACCACACTGCATTAAAAACGGTTCATAATAATCTTCGATTGTCTTTGAATCTTCACTAATAGTTGCAGCCAATGTATCTAAACCAACTGGACCGCCATTGTATTTTTGCGTAATAGCTTCCAGTAAAGCTCGATCAGTATTATCCAACCCCAATGGATCAATTTGAAATAAAGTCAAAGCTTCTTCGGTTAATTCTTCACAGGCCAGCTCAGCATCGCGATGAGAAATATAATCTCTGACCAAGCGGCACAATCTATTGGTTATACGAGGAGTTCCTCTGGATCTTCTGGCAATTAATCTGGATGCTTTTTCATTTAATTGAAAATTGAGTATGCCTGCCGATCTAAGTGCGATTTCCGACAATTCATCTTCCGAATAAAATTCCATTTTGTGAATTTGAACAAAACGATCACGCATTGGAGCTGATATATTTCCAAGCTTGGTAGTGGCTCCGACTAATATGAATTTTGGCAAAGGTAAACGAGTAACTCTAGCTGAAACGCCTTTGCCAGTCGACAAGTCCAAGCAATAATCTTCCATAGCAGGATAGAGCAATTCCTCCGTCACCTTATTGAGCCTGTGGATTTCATCAATAAAGAGGACATCACCCTCCTGAAGAGACATTAGAACGCCAATTATGTCTTTCGGCTTATCAAGCGAAGGCGCAGAAAAAATGTGAGCCTTAGAGCCTATTAAACCGGCCAACAAAAAAGCACATGTTGTTTTGCCAAGTCCTGGAGGGCCATAAAGCATAATATGTCCAATGCTGGTTCTCTCCCCCCGCTTAATAGCTGCTGCAATGCCTATTTTGAGTATTTGTTTTAGTCTTGGTTGTCCAATATATTCTTCTAAGCTTGCAGGCCTGAGACTACCCTCAATTTGAATTTCCTCTACTACTGGAGCCGTGCTAACTAAAGAATCTTTGGTGCTTCTTTTTTGTTTGGTTAAATTATTAGCATTATTTACTAATCCAGAATTTACTCGATTTTCAAATGGCATTTCCACCGAAATAACGACTTCATTGTTTTTACTTTCAGCTAGGCTTGTAAATCGAGAAGGTTCAATAGGACTCATATTTTTCGGCTTGTATTTTTCATTAAGTACTAGTAGCAGACATGTTTTTTCTTGTTCTATTTATCACTAATTAATACACCGCCAATTGAGTAGTCACTTTTCTTCATGTCCGAAAGAATTATTCTCACTTGTTCTGGCTCAGTTTGAATAGTTCTGCAAATGACTTCAGTAACTTCTTTAACTAAATTGCGTTTTTGCTCTTCACTTCGGCCTTCTAATAAGTATATTTCAACAATTGGCATTATTTTTATCCTAATTTCTTAATAAGTCAATTCTAAACGCTGAGTCCAAAATTTTAGGGTAAAACCTCTAAAGATTTATATATCCCTAGATTATGGATACTAGATCAAATGAATGAGGAAAAATATGATGTGGCTATCAGCATTCTTTTCCTTAATATCTTGTGAATAGTATTTTTGCAAGATTCAAAGATTCAACAATTTCAACAGGGAGCTCTCTCTATGATTACACAAGTCACTACTTGTAATTCAAATCCTCTTTTGAATTGGTATCAAAAACTGGGTTCATTCTGCATTGGCAAATTTAATGGCAAATTAGACTTTTTGCATAGCCTTGGAATTATTGGACTCTCTTTTATCTTTTTATCTGTATCAAATTCTGTTTCTGCAGAGCCCTCTTTTAATG
>Ga0208362_1000497_pt1 | contig 13139 bp, 20 predicted proteins | sample LakMenEpi13Oct10_FD_150693 | JGI IMG/M metagenome (GOLD analysis project Ga0208362, IMG submission 150693) | Freshwater microbial communities from Lake Mendota, WI - 13OCT2010 deep hole epilimnion (SPAdes) | ecosystem: Environmental > Aquatic > Freshwater > Lake > Epilimnion/Euphotic zone ... | reverse complement strand
ACTATGATATTCCTTTTCATGAAGTTGCGAATCGAATTATTTCAAAAGAGTATGACGTAATCTATTTAAAGGCAAGATTTAGGAATTTATCAACTTTAGCAAAAGGCCTATTTGATGCACAGGAATTTGAAGATCTTATTCGAATTGCAGCTTCAATTGGAGTACCAGTCTACATATTAGATACTGATCTATCGCTACCTGCTTCTTTTATGGAATCAACTCGATATCCATTTACAATAAAGGTTCCATCAATCGATATGCCAGGAATCGGTAAACGTTTTGCTGAAGATTGTTTATCAATAAACACCGAAAGAATTCGTAAGAGACCCAAATTACCAACTGTCCTATACTATGGCAATTTGGATTTTAAGAATTACAAAGTCGGCCACTCAAAAAATCCAATTATCGTTGAGCTATTGAATATGCTGGACGAGTATTCACTATTCGATGGCAGTCAATTTATGGTAACTCATGCCGGCAAGCCAGTATCTGAGGTTAAAGTCTACAAGCAGATTCCAAGGACTAATCGTCTCAGTATTTGGCATAGTTTTGCTGAAGCTGCTGCGAGTATCAATATTAGTAAAGATCTGTATATTGAACGTGGCTTTTTACCGGCAAGAACCTATGAAGCTGCAATGTTTGGCACAGTAACTGTGTCATATTTAGATAAAAGTCTGCACCCAGCTATGAGCTTTACGAGTGTAGAACAAGCAATTCAGCAACTTGTGTATTTGACTGAAGTATCAGTTGATGACTATCTATCACTATATTCGCATCAGGTTAATCAACTTATCAATAAAGGCAGATCTCATGAATAAATAACCAAAAAGGTTTTTATCCATGAAATATGTGCTAACTGCACAAGATTACCAATACTGGAATAGCAACGAGTCTCTACAATTAAGAAACTTAGTCGAATCTATTCCAACCAAGTTTTGGGAATCTTTAGATTCAATACAATTAACTTTCCAAGAAGCAACTTCTGAGACTCAAAGCTATCAACAGGTTCTATTAGAATCATTTGATGAAATTGAAGAAATTAATGATTCTCAACGTGCCCTATTTTTTGCAGGCATTGTTGAGGCCGGCCTAATTTCAGCCGAATCATACAAAAACGCAGTAAACGAAGCCTTCGCTGTATACGAAGGATTATGGGACACAGTTAAGAGTTTCCTATCTGCAATAACCGAAGGCGGATCAGCAATCGGGATTTTACACCTAATTTTAGATATTATAGGTTTAGTACCAGGTAGCTGGGTAGGTTTTCCAATCGACGTTGTTGCAAATATTCTAAACGCTCTAATCTATGGAGCTAGAGGAATGTGGTTCCTTGCAATCATATCGGCAATCGCAGCGATTCCAGCAAACTATGTATTTAAAGGACTTAAATTAAGTCTTACCCCATTTGCAAAAATTCTAGATAAACTGGGTATTGCAATCTTTAAAGCAGACACAGCAGCCGTTAAAATCGCATCAGCTGAATTAAAAGCAGCAGCTGGCGTAGACAAAGCAGCTTCGCTATCTGGCGCTTTACAGGGATTTATTGGTTTTATAAAGGGTTCGCTGGTTACGATTCTAAAAGCAGTCGGCGCGCTATTGGGCAAAGTAGTTAGTATTGCAACATTTGGCATGGTAAAAGGCGAGAGAATTGTTAAATTCATTGAAGCTAATATCGAAGTGCCATTAATGAAAGCAGTTAAAGGTTCTGAAGAAGCAGTTATCGCTCTAAAAGAGGGAGATGCAGCACTAGCAACTGCTACTAGAACTGACGTGGCGGCAGCTGCTCGAGGTTTAGCAGCAGACGAAGTTGATTTATTGGTTAGCAAATTTAAGAAATTAGGAGTAGGCGATGGTGATCTAGTCGCAAAGGCAACAAATAGCCGAGCATTTAAAGAAATGGTCGAGGCTGGAGCACCAAAAGCTGCACAAGAAGCCTACGTAAACGCAGCAGTTGCTCGTATGGCATTTGACGATGCGATTAAGGCAACCGATAAAATCTTAGCAAATCCACAAGCCACTAGAATTCTACAGAGAGCTGGTTGGCGAGCAGATTCCAATCTAGTTAAGAAAGCAATTAATGCCGGAGACGATGCTTCACTTGAGATAATCTTTAAAGAAATGACTGAAAATCCAGCAATTCTAAAGACATTAACTGAAGGCGAAGCTAATGTATTACGAGTATATTCAAAATACCCAAAGGACTTTATTAAGCATGGTAGACATTTTGACGATTATCTGACAACTTTGACAAAAATCGGTACGAGATTTGCATACCGCGAAAGAATAGGCAGACGCTTGCTTATATTCTTCTTAAAACAGACAGCTAAAGCCATCATGCAACATGAATGTTACAAAGAGTGGACTAAAGCAATCTCTGACGTAAATTCGGCTGATGAGTTAAAGACGCTTGCTGCGACTAAAGTCATCAATGAAGCGATTGACAAACGTAGAGATGAAGTTAGAGCACAAATTTGTAAAGAATACGGCATCAAGCAGGAAGACCTAAATGAATCGGGTAAAGCTGAATTAGAAGCATTAGTTGATTCTGCGCTAGGTAAAGCCGATCAAGCTAAATCAGATTGCGGTCTTGGTTCAGAGGCAACAAATGCAGTAACTGGTGCAAATATGTACAATCCAGGTCTATATGGCGACGATAACATGTTTGGAGAAAAGGATTTAACTGAAGAAGATTATGACAAGTTGATGCAAACGCAGAAAACAATGTTAAAATCGTTAGGCATGGATCCAGATATCGATCCCCAACATGATATGACAAATGCTGATCCAATCGTTAAACTCTATTTCTCAGACGTTTATGATCCTAAAGGAGAAGTTCTTAATATCAACGTCAAGGATGAATCTAGACTTGAAAAAACCGGTAGTTACTTATTGGAAAGAGGCCAAATTCGTTCGGCTGAAGAGCTTAATGATTATATGGAAAAGATTAAAAAGAGCTGGGATTCTGGCGAAGAACTACCTGAAGTAACTAAAGCACTTAGTGCCGCCGAAGATTCAACTAAGATTAATGAATCTGGAGATATAAATAAACAAAGTCAGTTCATGACATTTGAACAATTCAAAAACGCTAAAAAGTGAAATGAAAGTATTTAAATCATTCGATGAGTTTATTAACGAATCAATCGTAAACGAGGAAGTTGCTGATAAGTTTAAACTTAAAGTCGATACTCCAAATGCAAACGCTGGAGAAATCGCTGTCTTTAAGGTCGTATTACGAGAGCTCGATCCACAGGCCAGCATGCCTCAATTAGTTGCAAACTCTGCAATGGCAAAGCCAGAATTTAAGAAATTCGCAGACGACGCAACATTAATTGCGTTTATGATGATCAACAAGGAGAGAGATCCTGGATTTTTAACACCACGAGATCTACTTAAAGGTTCAATTATCTTTAAGAAAGCAGAGGGTTATGACAAAACTAAAGCTCAGCCTATCGCAAAAGTTGGTGATTTCGTTATTTACGATGCAAATTCTGCAGAGTTGATGAAAGCTGGAGACAAACAAACAGCTGAAGAAATCAAAAAGGATATCGAGGAAATTAAAAAAGATCCAGTCTTGGTTCCAAAACCTGAAGAGAAAAAACCAGCTAACCCTGAGTGCGAAGATGTTGCAAATATTGAAGCTGACGCTGACGTAATTGCATTTTTAAAGTCAAAATTACTAAATGGCGAAGCTGTTAAATTTAGTAAGTCTGGAACAAAGATTGTTGAGATTAAAGCAACTCAAACCCTTATAACTAAGTTTAAAAGAGCAGATAAGAAAACAGAATCGGCTGCTTCGATTAAAATTAGAAATTCCGGAATTGACGGAGTCTATGGTAACGGTACAGCTGAAGGTTTAGGTTTTTTGAATTGTGCAGGTGTTGCAGTTACAAGTATTACAGCAAACACGGTCATCGATCTAGCAAAATGGTGTAAGTTAAATGGCCTAGATAAAGCAGCAGTTAAGAAGATCTTTGACGAAACTAAGCTAGACGATAACAAACCTACTCCAGCGCCAGCAGGAGAAGTTAAATACTACTTTGTAAATAAGGGCTGGACATACACACCGGAGACAGATCCATACAAATAAAAACTAACAAAATTTGATTCCTAATGAAAAAATTAGATCTTTCAAAATACGCATTGATGCTTGAGAATAATGCATTTGTCGTTGAAGCGACTCCATCTGCTGCCACTAAAGCAGCTGCAAAGTCTCTTGCTACCCCAGTTGATACAGATACGGCTGGTTTAAAAGCGATCAAGGCAATTATTAACGATCCGACAGGCAAAAAGCAACAATATGATTCAATTATTGGTCAATTGGAGCCATTTATTCTAAGCCAAGACGTAAACTTGAAAACTACTCCGCTAAAATTTAAAGAAGGCGAAATTGATTACGAAGTAATCGTTAACAGAGCAGTTGACCCAAAAGGTAATTACATGGTATGGTTCGATGAAGACGGCACTAAAATTCTAATTGACGGCCTTGATATGAACTTCTTAGCGACTCAATTTAGAAGAGGAGTTGAAGGAACATCAGTGTTTGGTCTAAATTTTGGAACAGATGAAGATAAATTAGCAGCGATTGCTGGAGCAATTCATTCAACGGCGGCAGCAGCTAATGCAAATCCAACTGTAATTTTCGATGCTTTAAATAAAGCATACACAGCTGCATATCAAGAAGACATGTATGCTGCACTCGATGGAGAATTTACCGGTAGCCCGGACGCTTTTGCTAGAGCACTATATGGTCAAGAAATTACCGAAAAAGACATTCAAACTGCGCTAGGCGTTGATTTCCTTCAATCACTAGCATTAGATGTAGTTATCGGAGTTGCAACCTTCGGAGTCGGAGCTGCAGCTAAAGGATTATTTACTGGAGCTAGAGCAATTAGAGCAGCAGGTGCAGTAAATAAAATCAGCGGAACGGCCAAAGCATTTAGATCAGGTTTAGCAGGTAATGCGACTGGTGTTGGAATTAGAGGAGGCGCAAACGTTGCAACTCTTGCAGCTGGCGCAGCCGATGCAAATTTAGCAAAGAGCGGTTTTTCAGCAATCACAGCAGCAGGTAATGCCGCTAGAACTGGTGCAGCAATTGGAGCCGGAGTCGGTGCAGGTGTTGCAGCCGGTCAAGGAATTAGTGCAGCCACGTCTGACGTAAATACACAGGGCGGTCAAGCAATCGATGCCGAAGCTGCTGCTTATGCATACTGTACTCAAATTAGAGAAGTTGCAAAAGGATATACTGATGGAGCCGATGAATTACAAATTGCGTTTATGATTTTAGCATTGAACGCTCAGTCTGCCCAATTAGTTACTTCTACTTGGAGCAAAAATTTTGGAGACGAAGGCGAATTCTATGAATATTGTGTTGCGTCAGAATTGAGCGGAGATTTACTATCACTAGTTAATGGTTATTGGGCAGGTATTACTGGTACTGGTCCATTAGCTGATGAAGCTTCAAAAATCAAAACCAATATGAAGAAAGGAGCTGCTCCAGCCCAACCTGAAAAGAAAGAAGAATAATATTACAAATTTCATAAATAGACTAGAGGGAGCGATCTCTCTAGTTTTGTTTTATGGGATCCGTATTCAAAAAATAGAGTATAATATAAAATATGATTATTGTAGACATTTCGAAATTTAAAAACTTGGACCAAGCGCTTAAAGCCTATAAACGAAAGAGCGATAAAATGGGCACAGTTAGAGAACTTAGAAATCGTCAAGAATTTGTAAAGCCGAGTGTAAAGCGCCGCGAAGAAATCAAAAAGGCAAAGTACATTCAAGCAAATTATCGAAAGACTGATGATTGAGAACTTTGAAAATTTTATTGCAGAAAACAAGCGCTCTAAATTTGGAGCGGCTGGCGTTGCGATTATTTGGGGAACCAAAATCCTATTAGTTCATCCAACTGGCGGTAGCTGGCAAAAACGAACATTAGGTATTCCCAAGGGATCAATTGAAGAGGGCGAAACCGAGTTGGAAGCAGCTCTACGTGAGACGTTTGAAGAAACTGGAATTCAATTAAGAGTAGATCAACTTGAACCAACAATCCATTCAGTAATTGTTTACAGTCACAAAGATAAAAAACCAGTCGGCACCATCTTCTATGCAATCTGTCGAATTGAAGATCCGGCTGAGATTGGATTGCCTGGCGACCGTGTACCTAAGACTCAATTGCAACTCGAAGAAGTCGATTGGGCCGGCTTTATGGAAATTTCCGAAGCCTATGAGAAGATGATATATTCTCAATTAATTATTTTAGATAGAGTTAAAGGCTAAACCTTTTGCCAATCCGTAGTAAAATCTTATAAATCATTTCAAAATATGGACAATACACTAGAGTCACAAGTTCTTGACGAGCAAACTGTACAAAATGAAACTGTTGCTGGCGAAGCATCAGAACCGATCGAAGATCCAAAAGCTGAGCTAGATAAACTCATTGAGTTAAGAACTGGCCTCTTTGATGTTAATTTGGATGCAGAAGACCTAAAATGGCTTAAGAATTCTTGCAATTCTAAGTTCTCATTCAAAGGTCCAAACGATGCATTTATGCTAATTAATGCATACCTTGGACTAGATGCAGCTTTGCAGAATATGCCAAAGGGCAAAGAAGCAACTAGCGTTAAATTAACCGCAGCGACGGTTGAGGCACTCGCAGTATTGGTAAATCGTTACGAAGGTTCAGGCATCGGGCCTGCACAAAAGATCTTTAAAGTTGCAGTATCTCTGCAGCAAGTTATCTCGGTTATGAGAGAGCTTGATCAGCAAATCAATGCAATTGAACAGGCACTGCATGCACAAAACGAGCCACAAACTGATCAGGAAGGCTAAAGATTATTGAATTTTTATTCTTAAGAGGGCAGACTATCTGCCCTCTTTTTTTGTATATTAACCTGATATAATATTCAACTATGGATAATTTTGAATTAATCGCGCAGTTTATCGATGAAATGAAGGCTACTTCATCGACCAACGACAAGAAAGAAATCATCAAAAAGTATGATTCTCAATACTTTAGACAAATCCTAAAGTATACATATCATCCTTTCAAAAAATACTATGTAACTTCAGACAATCTGAAAAAGCATCCGGAACTAGTATTTGATTGTTACGATACTCTATTCCAATTATTAGATGGTCTGAATGAACGTCGGATCACTGGCAATCATGCAATTGCCGCTGTGAATGGTTTTATTGCAAAAAATCAAAATCACGCAGATATCATCTATGATGTGATTGATCGCAACCTAAAAACTAGGGCAACAACGACTTTAATCAATGCTGTCCTGCCCAATACGATTCCAACGTTTGACGTTGCTTTAGCCATGCCATACGACGAAAAGACAAAGAAGAAAGTCGATTTCGAAAATGATACTTGGTTTATGAGTCGTAAACTTGATGGAATTCGTTGTATTTCAATTTTTGACGAGGCTGGCAAAGTCAAATTCTATTCAAGAGCCGGCAATGAATTTTTAACTCTGGGAGTCTTAGCAGCCGAGCTTGAAACGCTAAATTTAGTAAATACCGTCATCGATGGTGAGATCTGTCTAGTTGACGATAATGGCAAAGAGGATTTTCAAGGCATCATTAAACAAATCGGTAGAAAGGACCACATTATCCAAAATCCAATGTACTTGGCATTTGATATGCTTTCACTAGAAGATTTTCTAGATGGAACTTCAACTGAAACTTTTGGAATTCGAAATGGTAGATTGCTGTGGACTTTGACTGGCAAGGGACTAATTAGAGTTTCTCACCTAGATCAATTTAAGGTTGCCAGCGAAGACGATGTTATTAAGTCAATGGTAACTGTTAGGCAGGAGGGTTGGGAAGGCCTGATGTTACGAAAGGACTCAACGTATCTCGGCAAGCGCTCAAATGAAATCCTAAAGATCAAAGAGATGCATGATGCTGAATATACAGTCATTGATCTTGAAACAGCAATTCAGCGAGTTATTATTGATGGAGCTGAGGTTGAAGAATTAATGCTTAAGAATGCAATAGTTGAACATCGAGGCAATCGAGTACAAGTCGGCTCAGGCTTTTCGTTGGAACAGCGTCGATTCTTTAGAGATAATCCAGCTGAGCTGCTCGGTAAAACGATTACTGTTCAATACTTTGAAGAAACTCAAGATCAGCATGGCAATCACTCACTAAGATTTCCAGTATTTAAAGTTTTACATGGCGACACTAGAACTTATTGAGTCAAATTGATAAAAGAAGATATGCATAAACGAATAATATTAGCAGGTCCTGGTGCATCAGGCAAGGACCATATGAGAAAATTACTTGAAAGTCGAGGCTTTAAATACGCAGTCAGCTATACAACTAGACCACCAAGACCTGGAGAAATAGACGCTAAAGACTATTACTTCATAACTGAAACTGAGTGTCAATTAATGAAGGACAATAATGCCTTCTATGAGATAATTGATTTTAATGGTTGGTCTTATGGTACGTCAAATCTCCAATTCCATCGAGATGACGTCTTTATCATGACACCGAGCGGAATTGCCCATCTCAAACCAGAAGACAGAGCTAATAGTTTCATTATGTATTTTGATATAGATGAGTCTATTCGCAGAGATCGTCTCTCAGCTCGTGTTATGCCTGGGCATTCAGTTGAGGCTAGGCTGCAAGCCGACCGAGAGCTATTCGAAGGCTTCACCGACTTTGACATAAAAATAACTGATCCTAATTTTTAATTATGAATTACGAAATAACTGGCACAATCATTGACGTATTGTCAACTCAAACATTCAATAAAGGCTTTCGCAAAAGAGAATTTGTTATTGAAACTGACGAAAAATATTCTCAAAAAGTAGTATTGCAGCTCGTTCAAGACAAATGTGATATGATAGACTCTTATGGTATTGGCGATACCGTAACCGTGTCGTTTAACGTTAAGGGCCGAGATTGGGTTGACAATTCCGGTACTGTAAAATATTTCAATACGCTAGAGGCTTGGCGAATTGTAGCTAAGGGCCGTGCGCAGTTGTCTGAACCGACTTCCGATATGGGCGGAGGATTTGACGATGACGATGATTTCTTTGGAGATATTGATAATGGCCCAAAGAAACCTAGCAAACCAGCCGATACTAGTTTTGACTTAGACGACGACTTTCCATTCTAATGACTAAAAAGCCGGACAATATTGCAGATAATCCAGGTCTACTGCCGTATGCTAGCAATGTTGGGGCGCCTGCAATAAAGCCAGACAATATTGAAGATTGGAAGCTACGTGGAGTCAATAAAGTAAATCGACAGCTTGCAACAAAGTTTGATGAGCTTAGGGAAGAATACCTTAAGCTGGTTAAGGAATATGAGTGGAATGAATTGGTTTATCAAGCAAAATTCTCATATGAACCAGTAATTGGAGATACGTATCATCTCTATGTCGGTAAGGACGGTCGGCCTTTCTTATCACTAATTGCACCAGACGAATGGAATAAGGAGTATATTGGATCCTTTAAATTAAATAGCGAACATAAGTGGATTAAAATATGAAATATGTATCAATCGATATCGAAACAACTGGATTAGACCCAGAAACCTGTCAGATTTTACAAGTCGGTGCAGTTATTGAAGACACTCAAAACTTGTTGCCTCTTGAGGAATTGCCTAAGTTCAACTGCATAGTTGAGCATCCCGCATATACTGGGTCACCATATGCATTGTGGTTAAATTCCAATTTACTTAAAATATTGGGTAACATGGAGAGTCTCAAAAAGGACGAGAGACTTGACTATAGAAAGTCTCACAATATCCTACCAGTTGGGACAGTTGCTGCCTCTTTTAATATGTGGCTCAGTCATAATGGATTTGAGCAATCTGAGACCGGTGGAATTGTGATCAATGTTGCTGGCAAAAACTTTGCATCATTCGATAAACACTTCCTGGTCAAATTGCCAAATTGGCCAGCACGCATTCAAATGCGACAACGTATCATGGATCCAGCAATCTTGTTTATGAATTGGCAGAAAGACGAGTCATTACCTAATCTCAATAAGTGTATTGAGAGAGCTGGCCTTAGTGGCGAAGTCTCTCACGATGCAGTAGACGACGCAATTGACGTGGTTCGAGTAATTCGAGCAGCGACTAATAATTATTCAAAGTAGTATAATAGTTAAATGAATCCAAAAACTAGATTAGGATATTGCTGCATTAACTTATCGCTAGCTGATCAAAAAGTATCAGCTAACCGTGGCATGATAAAAAAGACCTTTGAGGCTAAGGGCAAGGATTATGCAGCAGATTTAGCATATCTTAATCTATGCGATTTACTTACTATTATTAAATGGAATGTTGACAACGAAATCATGGTATATCGTATGTCAAGCGATATTTTTCCATGGATGTCCGAATATGAAATTACTGAGCTGTATAACTTTTCTCAAATCAGCACAAAGCTGACTGAGATTGGTAATTTCGTAATAGAGTCTGGTATCCGAGTTTCAATGCATCCAGGCCAATTTGACGTATTGTGTTCACCAAATCCAGCAGTTGTCAAAAAGACAATCAAAGATCTAAATCAACACGCTCAAATTATGGATTTAATGGGTCTACCAATCAATCATCGATTCCCAGTAAATATCCATCTTGGCGGTACATATGGTGACAAAGAATCCGCAGCTCAACGTTTTTGTGAAAACTTTACAAAGTTAGCGGAGTCTACACAAAAACGGCTAGTTGTCGAAAATGACGATAAAGCTGCCCAATATTCAGTTCGCGATCTGTATCTAATGGTATACAAAAAGATCGGTACACCAATCACATTTGATTATCACCATCATCGATTTAACACTGGTGATTTAACTGAAGAGCAGGCATTTAGTCTAGCATATTCAACTTGGGATTGTACTCCTCTTTATCATTATTCAAGTTGCAAAAAGACCTTTGAAGATTCGTCAGTTATTGCGCGATCTCATGCAGATCACGTTTACGAAAAAATACGAACTTACGATCATAATATTGATATTGAAGTTGAGGCTAAATCCAAAGACCTTGCTGTGATACAATATTTAAAAAACTGGCCAACTCTGCTTGATTCATATCTGGAATTTACAGATTCGTCTCAGTTAATAAAAAGTTGATAAATAATATCATGAGTACTGAAGAAACAAATAGCCCAGCTGGCGGCTGTGGATGCGGGGCAAATTCGCAACCTCAAGTGACTACACAGTCCAGCCTAATTTCAAAAGTCTTTGTCTCCAAAGAAGTCCAACAGACCCGAATGAGTCTGTGCAGAGAGTGCGAACATTTCGATTCGCTATTAGCCCGTTGTAAAATATGCGGCTGTTTCTTGGAAGCAAAAACCAGACTTGCAGGATTTCACTGCGCACTAGATCAAATCGGGGAAACCCCAAAGTGGTAATAAATAAGCTGTGAAAGGAATTTCCATGCAGTCTTTAAGATTCATGAAAAATAGCAAAAATATGGAAGGTGAGCCTAGTCGAATTGAAGAAAAAACAGAAGAAGATAGTTACGACCAGTTTGTTAATACTGGCAACATTCTTCAATCCACTTGGCTTCGATGTGCTGTTCGCGCTCGTGATGAAATGGACAGGTTCCTATTGGGTAACCGACGCCATCTTCTATTCCATTTCAATCCTGTTCTTTACGTTGTACTTTTATTTCTCAAAAGATGAGAGACGCAAAACAAATAACTGACTTTACACTAGCTAATGCTAAAGGCCAAGCCTTTGAAATTATTGGGACCTACTTAACCGCAAATGGTCACGTCTATCTCAAAGTAAAATACACAGATACTCAGATCTTTGTAAATCATCGAATCGCAGATTTTAAAACGTTTTTAACCGATACTGGTTTAAGAATTGAGGTTGCTCCAACTGACACCTTTGAAAATAAAAATTTTGCGGCAAACATAAACCAAAAGATAGAGGTTTAAGTATAAGAGTTTACTATGAGCATGAATCCAGTAAACTCGTCAACAATTGATTCGATCGGATACGATCAGAATTCTAACAAACTTACAGTCAAATTTAAGACTGGTGCAATTTACGAATATCTTAATGTGCCACATTATGTGTATGATGCAGTAATGTCAGCGGATTCAGTTGGCAAGGCTCTAAACTCTGAAGTTAAGGGAATTTACGATTACTCTAAAATACAATAATATGGGATTTAACAAGTACTTTGTACCAGAGCCAAATGATCTAGTTGAAATGCTAAATCGAGTTGGAGTCAGAAGTTTCTTTAACCGAAAGATCGATGCAATGATAGGCAGTTCCACGTCTATGCGAATTCTCGACGATGCGTATGAATTAGTTAAAGAAAATATAGCTGACTCTGAAATATTAACGATTATTCAGACAAAACATGCAGCGCACCTCAAACCATCTACGAACTGAATTAGTTTTATGCGAATGCGCATCAATTGAGCATCAGATCGTTTTTGTTAAAATCGACAATGACGATCCTGAAATCTATATGGAAGTTCATCTGCGAACTGGTCGAAATTTTTGGCAAAGACTTGCCCATGGTATTGCGTATGCATTTGGTAAAAAATCTAGATATGGAGCTTGGGACGAATTCGTATTAGGTCCAGATCAGCTCTCACAAATTAAAAATTTTATAGAAAATGAAAGCAACTCTTGAATTTAATTTAGACGAACTTGACGATAGGGTCGCTCATCTTAGAGCAACGCTTGCAACCGACTTAGCCCTATGTCTATATGCAATAAAGGATGAATTGCGAACAAGGGTCAAATACGCGCCAGATTCCATTTCTGAAGATGAGTATGCGACTTGGGTTAAAGCTCAAAAAATGGTATTTGAGCAATTATCGATACACAATATAGATTTAGATAAAATACTATTATAAAAAAAGGGAGCAGTTGCTCCCTTTTTAAATTTAAATCCAGTCGATTATGCAAACTGGGCTTTAAATGCTTTTGCTGCTTTTAGCGAGGAGGTAGTCTGAGAATACAATTCTCCGCCTGATCCTACTCTTACTCTGTAAGAAACTGTACCAGATGGGAAAGTAATCTTTTGGATGTTTCTCATCACTGTTTCGTAAACAGGTTTTCTAGTGGCGTTTGCTGTACGTGCCATAACGTTAGCGGTTAACCTTATATCACCGGCAGGTTTCTATTTGGTTAGGCTGCTTGTTAATGGAG
>Ga0208362_1000493_pt1 | contig 13203 bp, 9 predicted proteins | sample LakMenEpi13Oct10_FD_150693 | JGI IMG/M metagenome (GOLD analysis project Ga0208362, IMG submission 150693) | Freshwater microbial communities from Lake Mendota, WI - 13OCT2010 deep hole epilimnion (SPAdes) | ecosystem: Environmental > Aquatic > Freshwater > Lake > Epilimnion/Euphotic zone ... | reverse complement strand
CAGCTCCTGCAGTAAATGAGACAGTCACTTGAGCGTTTCCTGCAGCACCAGATACCCCAGTTGGTGCACCCGGCCTGTTTCCTGCCGTCACCGAGTTTGACGCAGCAGAAGTTGCTGAACCATACACAGAAGATGCGGTAACGGTAAATGTATATGCTTGACCTGCGGTTAAACCCGTAGCCCTAATTGGGCTTGTTCCGGTAAAGGTCAATGCCCCAGGACTCGTTGTTACTGTGTATGTGGGAGAACCAGTTCCAGTCGCGCCTGGTGTGAATGGAACATCAATCGCCCTATCTACGTTTTGAACAATTACAGCGGTGCCTATTGCTGGGGCAGTTGGTTTGTTCCCGGCAACTACTGAGTTTGATGCAGCAGAAGTTGCTGCACCGAACAAGTTTGATGCGGTAACAGTAAATGTGTAAGAGGTTCCAGCAGTTAGGCCAGTCACTCTAATAGGACTGGAGCCAGTTGCGGTAATTCCTTCCGGCGAAGATGTTGCCGTAAACGTTGTCGCTCCAGTACCAGCTGCACCAGCCGTATAAGCAACGTCTATAGCTCTATCTGTGTTTGCAACGATTGATGCAGTTCCGATTGTAGGAGCACCTGGGTTTTGGCCGATTGCAACAGATGATGTGGAAACAGAATCTGATGGAACGCCATAATTTGTTGTTGCAACAAGAGAGAATGTATAGCTCGTACCAGCAGTAAGACCAGTTACTGTTATTGGCGAACTTGAGGCGGAGGCGCTAATGCTTCCCGGGTTTGATGTAGCGGTATAGGTTATTGCATCTTTACCTATATACTCAGACGGCGTAAAAGATATTGAAGCCACAGTGCCCACGCCGGTATTCGTCGCTGTGACGTTGGTTGGCGTAGTTGGCTTTTTCCCACCACTGTCTTTTATTGCTTCCATGGTTTATGCCGAAAGGTCTCCGATGAGCACCCAGGTGTCAGCTGCTCTTTTTATCAGCGTAGCACCTGACCACTGCGCTCGCATTTTGCGTCCAGGTGTTGCGTTAATGGTCACCCCTGAACCCTGCGTAACAGTGCACTGACCTGCCCCTGTTTGAATAACCGTGATATGCGTTCCAGTTGCAAAAAACACCGATGAATCAGGGGGGACTGTCAAAGTATTAGCTGTGGCAACGTTCATCTCGATAATCTTATTTCTATCCGAAAGAACAAGCGTGTAGCTAGCCGCCTGAGCGTTTGTCAATGGTTCTGCTAACTTATTCCTTCCTATACCAGCGTCGGATGAAATGTCACCATCGACTATTGTGCCGTCTTCAATCATGTACGAAGTAATGACCGCTTGGTCGGTTAGAACAACCGCTGTTCCAGCAATTTTTTCTGGGTTGATTTCTGCGCCGTTGGCAATATGAGTATCGCTAATAGCGTCATCAATAATCGTCAGTGAACCTGTGTGGAACAATTGCACGTCTCCGGATATGGCGGTTGAAGTAGCAACACCGGATGAGTTATACATAACAATCTTGCCAGGGTCACTATCTACAAGTCTGTTGAGAGGGACGGAATCCTCGGTTAGAGACGAACCAGCAACAGCGCCCGAAGAAAACATTGCTGATGGGATTGTTACAAGAACCCAACCAGAACCGTTGAAGGTCCAGGTCTTACCCGAACTTACGTGAAGGTCGCCTGATTGTGCACCTGATGGAAAGTCAATTGCTGGCATGTTTAGGCCTGTGCTTCCGTCCAAGATAGACGGGCAAACACGGTTGCTGATGCCGAACCGATGTTTCTAGCAACAATATGCAGCGTGTCTGGTCCGTCTGGATATATACCTGTTGTTGTTGATGTCGTACCGCCACCAAGAACAGAGTTGCCAAGGTCACGAACGTCCTCAAGGCTAATCTGAACACCACCAATACCACCAGTGAAGAAACCGCCAGTAACTTCACCACCGCTCACTTGAGCATCAACTGCGGAATAATCTGCAATTTGAGCCAAGCTCGAGGTAACTGTGGTCGGTTTTGACCATGTTCTTGAAACGGTCGGAACTCCGTTGAGAATCGCCGTGATTAGAAGGTTTGACGTACTTGAAGTTGTCGTTACGTCCAGGTTGCGGAGTACGAGTTGCATTCTGTTCACCAGCTCACGCTCACCGAAAGCAGCCGATGTTCCATTATCTGCCGACGGTGACACACGTATAGCCAATAGTGCTTTTGTTGCGCCAGACGCAATCGCGATACCGGTTGTCTGGCCATATGTAAACACGAGCGATTTGTCGTCATCGAATCTTCCGTCCATAATCGCTGAGGTTCCCCAGTGAGAAATGGAAGGAGCATAAGTTGGGAATGCCAACTCAACGCCCACTGGATTTGATGCTGAGTATGTGAATGCAAGTGCCGCATTTGTACCCATCGGAATTGCGCTTACTGTTGGGTTCGCGCCAGTTACTGCCGCGCTCAGTTTGATATTGTTTCCAGAAATTTGCTGAATAAACGTACCATCAGGCACGTCTGTTCCAGTAACTCTCTGACCAACTTGTAATCCGGAGTTGGAGGCCACTGTTCCGTCGTTGGCTCCAGCCGCAATTGTTATGGCAAGGGAAGCGTTTCCTGTTTGCTGTCTTGTTAGACCAGTGAACGTTGTAGCAGTCTTTCCTGTGTAGTTAATAAATTCATAACCAGTTGCCGTATTGAATACACACAATGTGCCGGCACTTGGAAATCCAGTCGTACTGCCAACATTCATGGTCGTTGTTTCAGAATCGGATAATGTTCCGGTTAGCTGAGTGTGTGGTGGCTGACTAAGACTTTCGTATCTTGCTGGAAGGTTTCCAGAGCGCATATACGCTTCAGCGTTTGTATTGTTATTAACTATTTTATGGGCGTACGTTACTTTTCCGTCTTTTGCCCGCATTCCCCAGCGAATAAAACCAGCACCATACCACGAATAGTCAATGTAGAACATCTGCATTCTTGAAAGGTCAACGTTGTAGCCGGAAGCTCCCGTTCCGTCGAACTTGTCTAGATTCCATTCAGCTTGTGGATACTTTGTGTCCACTGTTTTGGAAACTGAAACCATGGTTGAAGTAGAACCACGCCATGCTGGGCTAATTGTCATCGATGTATTGCTTGCAATATCTGTAACCCTGTATGACATGCCTCGAGCAACGATGTAATCTCCGATTTCTAGCTGTCCTGCATATCTCGTTGGGAACGCTGCGTTTGTTTGAGTCACGGTGCATGAGCCATTTGTGAATGATGACTTACCAGAAATCTGGAATGTTGATGAACGTTTTACGGCCCACAACGTTTGCCCGTCAAATTCAAAGAACACTCCGTTTTGGTCGTCAAACAAACCAATTCTGTTTACGTTTCCATACCAACCTGCAACGGTAATGTAATAAGGACCAGAAGCAAGAACGTTCGTTCCAGTCGAAGTTGCTGGAGTATACGTAAATGTATTGTACCCAGTAATCGTATAAACGGTTGTTGTACCGTTAAAGATTGCCTCATTGGCGCCAAAAATAGTTATTGTCGAGCCTGGGTAGAGGTTGTGCTTCTCTTTGGTTTGCACAGTTACCAAGTTTGTTGATGAGTTGTAGTTGAGTTGGTCCAGCTGAAGGTCTGGTTTAAGGAGCGTTCCAGATGACATCTGGATTCCCTTTCCTGACTGATAACGGAAGTAACGACGTGTTTGACGTGTGGCTAGTTCGTAGTTTGAAGTTCCATTATTTGAGAAGATAACTCCACCATCAAAAGGTCTGTGCAGGAAGTTGCCCGATGGAGCCACATATACAGATGCCGACGATGCAGTCAATGTTCCAGTTGGAGCAACTGGTGCATGATAAACAAACTGTGTTGAGCTTATAATTCTTGAAACAAAGTTCGCACCGTTTGGAGGATTTGAGCCAGATGTTGTAATTCCTGTTACAGCAACTTCGTTGCCTATCGAAAGACCATGCGGGATTGTTGTTGTCACCGTAACAGCTGTTCCAGAATATGAAACAGTTGGAGCTCCACCAATTTTTGCGTTTGTAAAAATAACACCAGTAAAAATTGCAGTTTTGTTTGCATCAAGAATTGATGTCAGTGCTCCAGTATTGACAGCTTTACCTGTATAGGTAAATGACGTGTTGGTGGTTACAGACTCAATAAGGTAGGCACCGTTAGCAATTGATAGCTGCGTATCTCTGACGGTAATTGGTGTCCCAACAGCAAGTCCGGTTGTGTCGGTGAGTGAAACGGTAACTGTTCTCGACGATGTATTCATCGTAATCGCAGTAATTGTTGTTACCGGACTTGACGAGTCATAAATAAACGGGCGCGCACCTACTGTCGTTAGGTTTTCCCACTTTGAAATTTGAGTTCCGTATTCAAAGTCGGTGTCAATCAGTGACTGTGGCTGGGATACGCGGAGCTTCTGTACTGGGTCGTACAGCACTTCCTCTGGAGTAATCGGCGTCAAGCCAGGAGGTATTTGATTAAGACCCATTACGCTATCTCCATCCCGCTGATGTGAAATTTAATATCAGTTGAGTTTGCATTTCCAGTAATTGTGTCGCCAGCCGCAAGAACCTGCTTTAGGTCAAGCGAAATAACCGAATTTCCTGGTATCTCCAAGGTTGGAACAAGAGGAATTCCGTCGAGATTGAGCGAGTATGTTCCTCCAGCTACGGCGTTATTGGCCACAACAACATTAGTTACTACAGTGGTCGTCAGGGACGGCACGGTATAAAGCGTTGTCGCCGGGGTAGTGTAAACAGTTGCAGCGCCCCTGAATAGGACCTTAGCTGTATTAGCCATTTATTGCTCCAGTCATTTAGAACGCTCCCATGATAGACGCTACGTTGACGTCGTCGGTGCTAGTCGAGCGAGATACAAGCACCCATGAACCGTTGTAATACACAAATACTTCGTTTGTCGTGTTTTTAAACCAGAACTGTCCGTTGGCCGGATTTTCTGGAGAGCTAGACCCAATGACTGCACCAATTCCAGAAGCACCAATTTCAATCCAGTAGGAATCGTAATAAACAAACGTTATGGCCGAGTCCGTCTCAAACCAGAAGTCTCCATCGTCTGGGGCTGCTGGAGGGGTAGTCCCCAGCGTCATTTTTGCGCCCTGGTCAATTATTTTATAGGTGCTTCCATCTCTGGTGGATTCCCATCTATCCAGCGTTTCGTTCCATCTAATTTCAACGCTTGCGCTTGAACCTCTGTCAATTTTTATTGCTCCGTTAAGAGTTGGAGCGCCAACCGTGCCAGCATTAAGAACAATCTCGCCGCTGGCAACATTTAGGGATGCTTGATTAGTTACTTCCTGGTTTGTTGCAAAAAGGTTAGTTACGACAAGTGTGTCGAATTGCACGGATGCACTAGTACCGACAGCTTGCCCAATGGAAATTGTTGGAGTGGCAGATTCACCAGAGTTGTCCGTAATCGTTATACCTGTTCCAGCAACCAGATTGGCTACATAGTTGCCAGTTGTGTCGGTTCCCATTACTACGGAGTTTGGTTGAATCGCTGTCGACATTGTCACATTGCCAAGGTCGGTGAAAGTCACCGAACCAGAAACATCACCAGAAAGCGTCAGAATTGGCGATACACCAGTAATAACTGGGCTAGTTAAAGTTTTGTTTGTTAACGTATCCGTGGTATTAGTACCGACAAGAGTCGTTGTTGCATCTGGGAAAGAAATAACCCTGTCTGCTGTTGGGTTTGCAAATGTGATTACTGTTTCAAATTCGTCTGGCGTTGAGCCTTCAAAAGTAATGCCTCCGCCAAATTTGACTTCCGGGCTTCCAGACGAGATTGACGAAGAAGGGGTTTCGACGGGTGTGTATCTGAACTGATACGCAGATGTTACTTGAGCAACAGTGAAGCTGCCGTTGTAGCCTTCTTGTGTCGCTCCAGAAACCGTAATCCTTGCTCCGACATAAAGGCCGTGCTCGGAAAGAGTATTCACGGTGGCAAGATTGGTTCCAGCGTTATAGGTAAGGTTTCCGTTGACGGTTAGGTTTGTATTGCCTATTGAAAGGCCAGCAAACTGTGGTGAATCTCCAGAGCCAACAGATTGACCAATACTTATAGTTGGTGTTCCTGCTTCCTGTGCGACGCCGTTTGTCAGCGACACGCCAGTTCCGGCTATAACCGAGGCAACATAGTTTCCGCTCGTATCGGTATTGAGGTCAACCAAATCAGGGACCCAGGCTGTCCCATTGTATTTCAGGAATTGATTAGCAGTTGGCGTTGGTGCAGTGACGTCCGAAAGGCCGTCTATACCATGATTGGATATTGAAGAAACTGTTGCGGCGTTTCCGGATATGCTTCCGTCCACAGAGCCAGTCACATTTCCAATCAAATTTCCAGTTACGTTTCCTAAAACGTTTCCTGTTACGTTTCCAAGAAGGTTTCCGCTAACGCTTCCAGTAACATCTCCTATGACATTTCCGGTTAGGTTTCCTGTCACGTCTCCGACATGCAAACCAGTAGACTGTCCGGCCAGTGTTCCGATAACATCTCCGGTTAATGTTCCATAGAACCCACCACTAGCACTACCGTCTAACGCCCCAAAAACCGTTCCTGTTAAATCACCAACAACATTTCCGGTATGTGTGCCGATTAGATTTCCGTGAAATTCGGAGGCATATATATTGTTATTGGCGGTTATATCTTCAAAGAAAATCGGATTAAGCAAATCTGCTTTATCGTTTATTTGTTCTTGAATATTTGCGCTCGCGCTACTGAGGTAATCGAGCTGGAGTTTGGTCGTTGTTAATTCAAATAGCTTGTTCAGGTCTGACGTCGTTGCTTGGAGGCCTGTTATGTCTTCGACTCCAAGACTTATGCTTGCTGAACCATCAAACAGTTTTGTTCCAATAAACACTGGCTGGGTAATTGAATTTGCCTGTTCGGCAATCCCATTTAAATAGCCAGTAATTCCTGCAAAAACAACGCTTGCGCTTGGTGCGACATCCTGACCAATTGAAAGCTGATTTCCAAATTTTGTAATACCAGTTCCTGCGAGAATTGGTGCTGTTCCGGAAAATTGTGTAAATGATATTGCGTCTGTTCCAATGACATGTTCGCCATCGGTTCCGGTGCCAGAAGTAAATACAAGAAATCCTTGATTTGCATTTGCCGAACCAGTCGAGACGTATAATGCGTCTCCTGCGTGTGGAGTTGCGAAATGAGTACTACCATCAAAGTCATCAGAACGAGTAAGCACCCACGGAACGGAGACGCTTCCCTGAGTTGTTACATCGTAAACTCCGTTATGGACAGCGTTTGCTTGATTTTTTACAAGAATTCTATTTCCAGTTGAAGCATTAGTTCCATCCACGACAAGTCGCGCATTTGCTCCAGCAGTTAGAGTTGCCCCAATTCCATCAATGCTGTTGTCATAGGTCGGGTTGTTTGGCAAAGCTGCATCAGTGGCAAGTGTGGCAAATTCATGCCAGTTAATTGACGCTGCTATTCCGTCAACATAGGCTTTTGTTGCGACATGTTTATCATCGACTGGCAGGTTGTTAATTGTTGCTTGAGCAAATGTTGGTGAAGCAGTTGTTGCAACGCTCTGGGGGATTGAAATTGTTGGCGTCGAACCAGAACCTGAGTTTCCGGTTATTGTTAGGCCTGTGCCAGCAACAAGGGACTGAACATATGATGTGCTGTCTAGTGAACCGTAAAAATAATCAAGCTCAGTCCAAGAACTAGTCCCATCACCAAGCTTTATCTTGCCAGTGTCGGACTCTAGGCCTATTTCTCCAGCGGAGAGTACTGGGTCAACCGATGTCCATGTAGCTGCGAGGTCACGACGGAAAAGTATCTTTTTATACGCCATTAAGCATCGCCTCCGTCAGCAACCTGTGAATCGCTTGCCTCGTCAATTTCAATATTGGCAAATCCACCGTCAATTATTGCAGATTTAAATCTTTGCCAACGGAACCCGTTCCAGCTCCAGGATTTACCTGCAACAGAAAATTCGTCATTTATTGACGGTGATGAAGGGAATACGATTGGCATACGGCCAATTATCTCACAAGACGGTCTTTAATCGGCTCTAATCTGTTTTTTTCGCTAGCTTTTTACCACCAGTTGGCGATTGAGTACTTGATGCCACTGATTACTGGTTTTGCCTCATGCCTGAATGGTGCTCCAGATGGAAAAATTACAACATCCCCTGCTACTGGCTGATATGTGAAATTTAAATCCTGAAAATACAGTTCGCCACCTTCGTAATTGTCGTTTAGGTATGCAACTGCAGAGGCGTAGCGTCTGGTTTTTTCACCATCATCAAGGTGAGATACATAATGCTCACCAATTGCATATTTTAGTATTTGGTATCCATTTGTGGATTGGAACTTGATTGAAAGACCAAATTTTGCCGCAAAGTTTTGGACACAAGGAAGGATGTATTCGTGAATTTTATTCGCCAGCATAACCTCTGCCGACGACTCGTCTCCCCTTTGAGTTGGCGTTGGAGTGAACATCAATTGGTTTGTTCTTACTTCAGAAACAAATACCTTCCCCTCGGTGTCAATTACTGTCGATTTAGTCCAATCGCCTCGGCTGTCTTTCGAGATGCTTAACAGCTCAGAGGCTTCTATTATCTCAGAGGGGTTGATAATTACATTTCTGTAAACACATACGCCATTCACATTGATGTACTTCATTGCAAAACCCTTACATTCTGGTTGGGGCTACCACTTTTGCAAGGGGCACGTTGCTTCTTGTATCTTCACCTTTAACTTCATGAAGCATCCGCATTCTCTACACTGGCTGGTGACCGCAAGCAGGCTTGGACATTCTCGGCAAATCGAAAATCTTCTTTCTGCCTCTTCATCTGTGGTTTTTTCTATGTTTGGGTTAACAACATCCCACGGGCGTGTATCTCCAAGTTTTTTCTTCCACTCTTGATAGGCAGACATCTTACGGCTCTACTGTAAAATCTTTTTCAACCGTATAAAAAACATTGCTCAAGTGGGTCAGGAACCCTGCTCCAGCTTCGTTTACTGGAACATCTAACACCAATGGGACAGTCAGCGCAGCACGTTCCGCTCTAGGCATGGCTCTAAATTCTTCCACTGTGTATCCGTACGCATGAGCTTCTTCGTTAATGAATTTCTCTTCGATGCGAAGAGCCACCTGAGTTGCAATTCCCTTCCCTCTGTGGTCTGGATGAACCAGCATCAAAAGAGGATGACGAACGCCTGCGTCGTCAACGTATCTAGCAACCACGCAAAGAAGCAGGCCGTCTCCGTCTTGTCTGTAGAGCGTGAAATAAACATCTCTAGGATTATCGTCGCCAAAAACAGATGGAATTTTTGTTGGTTCAATAAAATCCCTATACCCAGGAATACCAAATTCACCGAATTTGTTTTCCCAATTAAACCAACCTTGGAATGTGTATTCTGGCTCTGTTGGTTCTCTTGGTGTCCAGATTTCTTCAGCGTTGCTCATGATTAAATCCTACTGCATTCCTGATTGTTTGTTCGACTAACAACAAATTGGGCCAAGTTTAGGGTCTATAAAGCATCCACCGCAGCATATTCCGCAATCAGGAGGAGGAGCAGGAGGCGGCGAAGGAGGCGGCGAAGGAGGCGGCGAAGGAGGCGGCGAAGGAGCTGGTGGTGTCACATAACCGCAAACGCCGTTTCTATAAGCTCCGTTGTAGCCACCCTCACCAGGGCAAGCTCCTCCACCACAAGTTCCGTATATGTAGTACTCGTAGCTCATTGTTCCGTCGCATGTCCAACCAAAACCGGCTGGGTCTAAATGTGAAAACTGACCGTATTGTCTTCTTGCTACACCATCGCACGAGCATGGCGGAGGAGGTGGTGGCCCTGGGACCACTGGTGTTGCTCCACTTGAAACAGCTGACCTTGTACTCTGACCAGTAGCGTTGACTGCAATAACTGTAAAATAGTATGCGGTTCCATTGCTTAATCCAGTAACGGTATAAGACGTGGATGTCGAACCAGTGTTTACAGAGTTTGACCAACTTTGAATAGCAGCAGATGATGTTGACCAGTAAACAATATAACTAGTAATAGCTGCACCGTTATTTGCTGGTTCGCTCCACGATACAGTTACTTGACCATTACCAGCAGAAACAGTTGGTTGAGCTGGGGCAGTTGGAACTCCTGCAACAAGTGATGAAGATGAAGTTACAGCAGATAAAGATTCAACAGAAGACTGAGACTCAATTGTGACTGCTGAAAACGTGTAGCTAACGCCATTGCTTAATCCAGTCAGAGACATGGACCCAGACGTTCCACTTGTGGCTTCAGAAACAGAACTTACACCAGTATTTGAAGTAACCCTGAATTTAACTGACCCAGATTTACCTTTGTAACCAGTGTGATTGACGACTATGTCGCTTGCACCTCCCAGGGCGTTTGGTACAACAGATATCGAGTCTGGTGGGTCAATAAACTTTCCACCACTGGCTTGATTGCCCGGAATCACGATGCCGCCAAGTCACCTATAACAAACCACTCGTTTGCATTTTCTGTTTTGACTATTGTGCATGAAGAGTATCTTGCTCTTAGGAAAAGACCAGGAGTTGCCAAGAGCGTTACTCCAGCGCCTGCAAGAATTCTTGTCTTACCAGTTCCGCGCTGAACAATGGTGATGCTCGTACCAGTCACAAAAGCAACACTCGAAGCCGGTGGAACGGTCAGGTCATTGGCGGAGCTTGAATCCATAATGATGATTGTTTCGGCAGCATCACCAGCAGCAAGTGTGTAGTTGCCGGCCTTTGCACTGAGTGTTTGAATACCCGTTGTTGAAACTGAGGCAGTAGAACCTTCGCCCTGTGTGTGGGAGATGGAAATTCCATTTCCAGCAGACACGTTGAGCATGTAGTTGCCAGTTGTATCTGTTCCAAGTTCAATACCGTTTGCCTTAATGGTAAATGGACCATCGCTGTAATCAAATTTACTGCCGTCGTACTGGATTATTCCTGGAGCGGTTGTGCTGGCCAAGCGATGCGTAGCAGCAGTTTTACCTGTTACTCGACCATAGGAATCGACTTCAACTCCCGTGAATATCATGCTGGCAGAATTGTTATCTTGGAAAGAATTGGATACTGATACGGTTGCAAGGTCGATGTCGTCTGTGCTTACTACAATTCTTGAAGAATCAGCGGTTCCAATATTCAGTGCCGTTCCACTGAACGCCATTCCGTTACCCGCCATAACAACCTGTGCAGCATTGAATGCAGTGTATGTGATGTTGTCAGTTCCAATAACAATTGGACTTGTTGAACTGTTATTTATAAAACCATACCCAGCATTGGTATTGCCACCCATAACAAAGCAGAAGTCTCCAGAAGCCATTTCTCCAGATATGCTATTGTCAGCATCTGTTGCTCTTGTTATTACCCAAGGAGCACTTGCGCTGCCGACTGCCGTAATAGTGTAGATACCATTTTGTTTTGAGTCAGTCTGCGATTTAACAAGAATTCTGCTTCCAACAACTACCGAGGCTCCATCAATAGTACCAATTGAACCATTTGTTGCTTTTGTTAGAGTTGCACCAACGCCAGCAGTTCCGTTGTTGTATGTTCCAGCGAGGTTACCACTTGTTGCAGCAACCACTGATGCATGGAAGTTAATACCTGACGCGGCATTATCTACATACTGTTTTGTTGCTGCTTGAAGTGCTAAAGATGGGTCTGCGGCGAGTGTGACTGTTCCTGTTGCGGTAACGTTTGAAAATGTGACAGAAGCAGAAGTGCCTACATCCTGTCCGATTGCAATGGTTGCGTTTGAACCTTCACCTGGAGTATGCGTGATTGTTACGCCAGTGCCCTGGGTAATGTCGGACATATAGTTTCCAACAGTGTCTGTTCCAAGGTTGATTGCGTCGTTGACCCATAGGGCTGAGGCGCTGTTGTACCGCAAGAATTGACCGTCGGTCACACCGTTGATTTTTACGTTGTGGAGTTCTTCAAGTTCGTATCCGTTTTGGCACTTGACATACATAATGCCGTTTCCATTGTTCGCCCTAGTGACAACACCAATAAAAACTAAGTGGTTTGGAGCGGTTGGTTTTGTTGTTGTAAAAGTTCCAGCCGTTGAGCCAAGCCAAAGAACATCGCCTGATGCATAGGAGCCAAGAGACAGACCACTCACATATCCAAGTGTTGTTACTGCTACATCTGAACCTGCCGCCCCACCAACTGCAACAACTCCGACAGTTTTTGATGAAGTCGCTTCAGAGGAATTGGATGCTCTCTTTACAGAAGCCCTATCTCCAGCAGCCCCAAATAGATAAACTACTTCGCCGATACTCAAAGCATTTGCTTCAGCGTTCCTTGCATATGTAACAGTCGGGGCATACTCATTAACCCAGTTTGTTCCGTTGTAGGTTAATGACTGATGATTTAACGGGCTTGTGATTACAACATCTGAAATTTCATCAAGGCTCACACCAGAGTTAACAACGCTTGCGCTGATGGTTATGTCTGTAGTTCCGTTAAAAGAAGCAGAACCGCTTAAGTCTCCAGCGAGCGAGATGGTTCGTGCGGTTTCTAACGCGCTTGCAGTAGACGCATTCCCAGTAACATCTCCTACGAGGTCTGCTGTTACATTTGCAAAAGTCACTGAAGCGGAAGTGCCAACAGCCTGTCCAATAGCAACCGTTGGACTTGAGCCTTCACCAGGAGTATGCGTTACCGTGACACCAGTGCCTGCGGTTAGGTCGTTTACATAGTTGCCAGTTGTATCAACACCCAGGGCGATGCTGTTCGGCTGAAGCGTTGTTGAGATATTTACGCTTGCAGAACCATCGAACATGACCGAGCCAGAAACATCTCCACTCAATGCGATTATGTGGGAACCAAACAAATTTGAAACAGTGTCGTTGTACCAGTCAAGGCCGTCAAATGCTAAAACATCGCCAGCGTTTGCGTTGTCAATGTATACATTGTCCAGTTCTTCAACTGTTAGGAATTCTGGTGTGAGCGTTACCTGAATCCACGAACCTGAGTAATATGTATAAAGTTCAAGTTCGCTTGAGTTATACCAAAAGTCGCCGACTCTTATCTCGTCAGTAGGTTCCGTGTCAGAGACTGTAATGAAGTGGATTGTTTCGTTAATCCAAGCAGAAGCAGAGTTCTTGTAAACAAGGAAATCACCCTCTTCTACGTTGTTAATTGTTACATCACCAATGTCATTGAGGCTGTTGATTGTTGGTATTGACGCCCACTCAACTCCAGCAGATGCTGAGC
>Ga0208362_1000489_pt1 | contig 13289 bp, 8 predicted proteins | sample LakMenEpi13Oct10_FD_150693 | JGI IMG/M metagenome (GOLD analysis project Ga0208362, IMG submission 150693) | Freshwater microbial communities from Lake Mendota, WI - 13OCT2010 deep hole epilimnion (SPAdes) | ecosystem: Environmental > Aquatic > Freshwater > Lake > Epilimnion/Euphotic zone ... | reverse complement strand
TAAACTTGAGAAATCTCTTTAGAATCTATCTGACTGTGATGTCGTAGAGCATCCCCTAACTTTTCATGGACTTGTGGCAAATTGGGATCGAGTTTAACAGCAGAACGATACGCTGCGATCGCATTTTCCCAATCTTCTTTTTTAACTAAAACATCCCCTAAATTATAATATGACCAAACAAAATTCGGATCTAAATCAACCGCTTTTTGATAGGCTGCGATCGCTCCTTCCGAATCTTCTTTTTTAACTAAAATATCCCCTAAATTATGATGAGATAAAGCAAAATCTGGTTTCAACTCAATCGCTTTCTGATAAGCTTGCGCCGCCTTGTCCCAGCGTTGCAACTCCCGCAACCCATCCCCCAAATTATTATAAGACCAAGAAAACTCAGGATTCAATTCAATCGCTTTTTGATAGGCCGCGATCGCATCTTCCCAGCGCTGCAACTTGAGTAAGGCATCCCCTAAATTATGATAAACCTCAGCCCCATCCGACCGCAAGCCGATCGCCGTTTCATAAACCTCAACGGCCTCATCCCAGCGCTCCAACTTCAGAAACAAATCTCCTAACTCCCGTTGCACCTCCACCCAATTCGGTGTTATTATTAATGCTTGCTGATAGGCTGCGATCGCTTCTTGCCATTTTTCCTGCTTAACTAAAGCCTGGGCTAACCGATAGGAAGGTTCGGCCGGAGAAACGGAGCGACGACGACTTTTAACCATAGAAGACACCTGGGGACGATCAGAAAGACTTGAGGGTTGTTGCTGAATAACCATAATGATTACTTTACCCAAAACGAAGGATTAAATTAAGGCACTTTCGATAACTCCGCAGCCTGTTGATAGGCTTCAACGGCCGCTTCTAGTTCCCCCTGTTGCCAGAGGACATCACCTAATTTATGATGCACTTCCCATAACTCCGGCGACCTCTCCAGCACTTGCTGATAACAAGTGATCGCCTTTTGACACTGTCCTTGATGTGACCAGATATCCCCCAATGCTTCTTGAACAGAAGTCAATTTCGGGTTTAACTGAACTGCCGTTTGGTAATATTCGGTGGCAGCGTCCCATTGCTTCTGTTCTGCATAGATATCCCCTAACATCCCGTAGACATCTGGATCTTCTGGCCGAAGTTGTCGCAGTTGTTCGTAAACAGCCAAGGCGGGGGCAATTTCTCCTTGATTGTATAAAGCCTGGGCCATCAACCTATAGGCTTCTGGCTGTTCTGGCTCCTGCTGAATCAGTTGACGACAAATCTGAATACAAGTTTCCCACTGACTTAACTTCAAATTCCGAGCAGCTTGTGAGCGTAATTCCGTTTGATCCTGTTGAGTTAAGGCAGGTTCACCACTCTCATAAATATCAATAGCCGGGTTTGTCAAAGACGGTTCTAACTCTTGATATTCCTGGGACTGGGGTTCGCGTAACCTTTGCCCTAACTGGGGATGGCGAACCGCTAGATGGGGATCTCTCACTAAAGCCTGACCATAACAAATGATCGCTTGGGTTCTTTGTCCCCGTTCCCAGAGGGCATCCCCCAGTTGCAAACAGTCCTGTCCTGAAACCATATCTGGTTCTAAACGCAGAGCCTCATACATACAATCCTCGGCATTTTCCCGATTTCCTAGGGCCTGCCACTCTTGACTTAATCTTCGATAAACAAGGGCGGAAGGCCGGAACTGAATCACTTTTTGATAACAAGCAATGGCGAGTTTACCGTTTCCCTCCCGGGCGTAAAGTTCTCCTATGCCCAGATATCCTTCTGGGCGCTGGGGTTGTAGCTTAATTCCCTGTTGATAGGACTGTTTGGCCTTTTCCCCATTCCCCAAGGCAGCCCAGGATTTCCCCAATAGCCAATAAACCGCAACCTCTCGGGGGTAGGAAACTAATAGTTGCTCACAGTCAGTGATACAGTTTTCATAGTTCCCTTGCCTAAACTTAGTCCGAGCTTGTTGATACTGACTCGACTCCTCTAGGGATGGGGAAATGGATACGGCGGTTGTTGTCCAGGTTTCCCCAACTTTACCGTTTTGTAACTCCCGTCTGGGTAGGGATGTGCCGAACTGAGTTTGTCCGGGCAGAAAATTCTTTGTTAACAGGTGCAATATCTGGTCAGATTTCTCACTATGAGGTAAAGAATGACTGCTTTGAATCAGGGCTTGGGTGAGATTCTGCACCGCCATTAATAATCGAGGATTCAATTCCAAAGCCCGATGATAACAGGTTAAAACCTCTGGCCATCGACCTTGGACAACTAAAGCCTTGCCTAAACTATTGTAGGTTTCAAAGGCCTGGGGATTAATTTCTAAAGCTCTTTGATAGTGGGCAATTGCCTGATCCCACTGCCCTTGAGTGGCCAACACTTCCCCTAAGTTATGGTAGGCTTCGGTACAGTCTGGATCTAGCTGAATCGCCCGTTGGTAACAGGTGGCGGCTTCTAGGAGTTTGCCCTGACGGAGTAACAAACGACCCAAGGCTAAATGCTGGCTGGGTTTCACCGCTTCGGGTTTCAGACTAAATCCTTGATACCAATATTCGACGGCGATATCCTGTTTTCCCACCCGATCTAATACTTGGGCCAAATTACGATAGGCTACGGCTAGGTTAGGATTGATGGCGATCGCTCTCTGATAAGCGAAAACCGCCGATTGCCATTGTCGCTGTTTAGCGTATAAATTCCCTAAATTTGTATGGGCGATCGCATCTTCAGGGCTGAGTTTGACCAATTTTCGATAGGCTCTGACGGCCATATCTAAGCGGCCCAGTTGATTTAAGGCTTTCCCTAAAATCTCGTAGGCTTTAGTTTGGTTGGGAGATTGGGCAATTACCTGCTGGCATTGGCTGATCGCCTCTTTTAACAAATTGTTTTTAAGATCTAGTTCTGCCTGTTGTAAGATTTTTTGATCATCTAAAAGAGTTATTTTTGGATCTGAAATAAATGAATTGATTTTTTTATGGTTGGAAACAGAAACTTGATCGGATTTGATCTTCGCCTGTTCAGCTTTCTCTAATTCTATTTGAGCCTGTTTCCAACTCGGATTTGATTTTAAAATATCGTTAAAACAAGCGATCGCCAACTCAATTTTTCCCTGTTCTAATAAGGTTTTTCCTAACTGTAAATGTTCCTGGGCTGTTACCTGTTCCGGCTGTAACCGATAACTATGATACCAGCACTCCGTCGCTTCATCCGGGCGATTTAATTTTGTTAAAACCTTAGCTAAATTGCGATAAAGTTTATCACAATTAGGTTTATATTTTAACGCTAATTGATAATATTTAACCGCTAAATCCCATTGTTGTTTTCTAGCATACAAACTCCCTAAATTTCCTAAAGGTTCCGGGGATTCGGGTTGTAACTGAATTGCGGTTTTATAGGAGTTGTGAGCTTGTTCAAACTTCCCTTGAAGTTGTAGCACGTTGCCTAAAATCGTGTAGGCTTCCCCACAATTAACATCAGTTTCCAATACCTTTTGACAGGCTAAAATCGCGGACTCAAAGTGGTTTTGAGCTAAATGATTTTTAGCCTCTTGCAACCTATTGGCTAAGGTTGTGACCTGATCAACAGAAGATGGCATAATTATTCTGGGTTTACCAGAGGAATTATAAGATTTACCCTTATCTTTAAGGATATCACAAACTTGCAGCAATCTTTGTAAAGATTTCAGATTAATTTGGATATCTTCAAACAGTGGCGTGGGATACATCAGTTGTTGCAAAAAAGCACATTCCAAAGTTTCCCCCTGGATAGAATAGTGTTGGAGTCCTAACTGCCGACTAATTTGCCAATAATAAGGGCGCAGATAATGGGGAGAAACTAACTCAATGACAACGGTATGGGGTTGACAAAAAACTAAATTAGTTAGTCCGGCTCCATGAGGTGCAATAATAACTTCAGCCTGGGAAAATAAATTAGCCTGTTCTTGAACAGTTAGGGTTTCTAACTCTACAGAAACAAATCCCCATTGACTCAAATAGTCTAAAATTTCCGGTTCGTTCAAAAGTCGCCGATATCGGGCTTGATTACGACTAATATAAATTCGGGGGGAATAGGTTTTTATTGTTGGAGAAATATCGGTTAAAAACAGACTTCGCAGAAAGTTGATTGTATGGGGGACAACCCACCCGACAGAAGCAGGATAGGAAGGAACAATTAAGCTGGATGCTTGGAGATAAGAAACTTGATCGGTTTCTATAATTTTATGGCGAGGAATTCCAATCTTTTCTAAGGTTTCCCGTTGAAAAGGTTGTTGGGTAGAATTAATTAAAAACCAATCTATGGAATCTAAATCAATCCCATTTTCTGGTAATATTTTAATTCTTGGTAAAATATCAACTAGCCAATGAAAATAGACATTTCCCGACAGTCCTGATAAAACAGCTACCCGACCTTCAATGATTTTTAAGGGGGGAATTTCTGCTAGGGAAAAAATCTGATGTTGACTCCAATCATAATTTTTACAGTTGGGTAACGGTGTGGGATAAAATCGAGATAATTCGGGAATTAATTCCCTGTCTTTATTGAAAATAGCGATCGCATTACAGACATTCCACCAACTGGTTTTAGGGGCGACCCAAACCCGTCCTTGAGGAATAATTGTGACGGTAGTTTCGGTTAATTTATCTGGTAAATCATCCAAGGGAAAATACTGTTCTATTCCTAATCCTAAATGCTGGGGTCGAAAGTATTGGCGCAGTTTTTTTAAACAGGGTTGACAATCTAATCCTTGACATTTAGGCTGTGATAAATCTGGATTTTGCCAAGAAATTGGGAGTGTCAAATTTTCCCTATCTTTGACTAAAATAAATTTTAATTTACCTTGTTCGACTTGTTGCTGTTTCTCTAAAACTTGACTAACTTTTTGGTAAAAATCAGGATTTTGTGGGTGTTGTCCTAAAGCTTGATGATATTGTAAAGCTGCATCATTAAAACGCCATTGTTTGGCTAAACAATCTCCCCAATGAATATAAGTTTCAGCTAATTTAGGATCAATATCAACTGCTAGTTGATAATAACGTTCTGCACTTTGATAGTTGCGATATTCAACAAAAGCATTCCCCAAATATAAATAGGTTTGAGCTAAATATTTTTTAACTTGAGTAATATCAGGGTTTTGCTGTTGTAATGTTCGCAAAAATTGACCACAAGCCACCGTAGCTTGATCGATAATATCTTCAGTCTTAAACTGTTCTGTCCATTCACAATAGGCGGTGATCCAGGGTTGTTCTAATCCTACAATTTTTTGCAGATTAATCATAGCTTCGGGATAGTTTTTCTGGGCGAGGAAAGCGATCGCACATTGACTATACAGTGAAACAGAATCCGGTTGAATTTTTAAGCCTTGCTGAAAGTATTGTAGGGCGACAGCAAATAAGTTTTGTTGATAAAATACTTGACCTAAATTTTGATAGGCTTTAACTAAATTTGGTTCTAATTTAATTGCTTTTAAATAATGGGCGATCGCCTCATCTAAACTACCATTTTTTAAACAAGCCTGACCTAAATTATTATAAAGTTCTGCCTGATCTGGATTGAGATTAATCCCCTGTTTAAAAACTTCAATCGCTTGGGAATATTCTCCTATTTCTAACCACAAACATCCTAAATTATTATAAGCGCGAATAAGTTCAGGCGCAAGAATAACTGTTTTTTGATATGTCTTGATAGCTGTTTCAATTAAACCTTGTTTCTGATAAACAACACCCAAATTATAATAGGCTTCGGCATAATTATCGGCTTGTAAAATAGCTTGTTTGTAGCAGCTAACTGCCCCCGATAAGTTCTGTTGTTGTTCAAAAATAATCCCTAAATTATAATAAACTTCCGGCCAGTTAGGACGAATTTTAAGTGCCTGCTGATAAGATAAAACAGCCTGATCAAGTTGTCCTTGATTTTGGTAAAATAAGGCCTTATCAGCTAATTTTCTTGCTTCAGAATCTGACATTTGCATGAAGTTACCAAGACTGTAAAAATCCGAGAAAAGCACATTTATTTTTAGATTTTGAGGGTACTAACTATTCGAGTTCTAAATCAAATCAAAATTATCATTACCTAATGTTAAATTTTTACCCATATCTAACATAGGAGTTGTAATCCCTTGTTTGTCAATATAGTAGAGTAAACCACTTTCTGGGTCGTAGATTAAATTAGCATCCCCCGCATCCGCAGCCTTTCCAGAGAAGTTAGCAATGGTTTGGAATTCTCCATTGGCTAAAGCACCTGGTACACCCGGAGCTAATGCGGAGAAATCCGTGGAATTTAGGGCAATTGCATCTTCTGAAACATTAAAATCAGTTAATGTATCTTGGCCTAACTGATCGATAGCTCCTTCGTAAACAAAGGTATCATTTCCCTTACCACCCGTTAGGAGATCATCCCCCGCACCGCCAATCAGGGTATCCTTACCTTGACCACCAAACAGAAGATCATCATCCAGTCCTCCGGTCATGGAGTCGTCCCCTTCTCCAGCAGAAAGGATATCTTTCCCTAGTCCACCGTCAAGAGTATCATTGCCTTGATCACCAAAGAGCAGGTCATCTCCTTCTCCGCCAACAATGGTATCGTCACCACTTCCACCAGAAAGGTTATCATTTCCAGCCCCTCCATCCAGGGCATCCTTTCCTTTGCCGCCAAAGATAATATCGTTACCCTCTTCCCCGAAGACCGTATCATCTCCTTCGTCGCTGGAGATCAGGTCACCGCCTTTTCCACCACTAACTAGGTCATTTCCTTTGCCAGCAGAAATGTTATCGCTCCCCTTACCACCGAGGAGAATGTCATCTCCCTTTAAACCCAGGATGATGTCATTGCCATCACCCCCATCAACAGCATCAGCTTGATTGCCACCCGTGGCAAAATCATTGGCGGTACTGCCTGCAAATACATTGCCCTGGTTTAGTGAACCGATAATCTCTGACCCCCCATCATCCCTCTGAAACTGGCTGACTGGAGGAGTTTGGTTTTCTTGAATTTTTTGTGACAAATCAGCCAAGATTGACTGATTGGTGGCTACCACTGGAAATATAAAATTTGACATAAATTTATTTGAGATGCAAAGCCCTATTTTGTAGTTATAACCATTTTTTTTTGCTTTGTCTTCAGTAAAAATACTGAATTTTTAATGGAAATTTATGTATTGTTTTATACTTAAATGAAACGCGACGCAGGCACTTTAAAAATACCGAGATTGCTGTGTAGGGGCGAGGTGCGTCTCACCCCTAGGATGAATTTGATTTCTAATCAGATTATTAGTCTCTTATTTTCTCAGACCAAACACGAGTCGGTAAACCCCAGACATAAATGAAACCTTCCGCCGCTTTATGATCAAAAACGTCTTCGGAGCCGTAGGTTGCTAAGTCCAAACTATAGAGGGAATTGGCAGATTTCCGGCCGACAATTGTGGCATTTCCCTTAAATAATTTGACTCGGACAACACCCGAAACCCGTTCCTGAGTTTGTTGAATAAAGGCATCCAAAGCCGCTTTTAACGGACTATACCAGAGGCCATTATAAACCAACTGGCTATAGGTTTCTTCAATGCCCCGTTTATAACGAGTCACATCGGCGGTTAAGGTTAAACTTTCTAAATCTCGGTGAGCATTAATTAACACAATCATCGCCGGAGATTCATAAATTTCCCTTGATTTAATCCCGACTAAACGGTTTTCAATCATGTCCAGGCGTCCAACCCCATGATTTCCGGCAATTTCATTTAATTTTCCAATTAATTGAACACCGTCCATTGCCTTACCATTTAAACTCACCGGAACTCCAGTTTCAAACCCAATTTCAATATATTCAGGTTCGTTAGGAGTCTCAGAAATCGGTTTGGTGATCGCATAGACTTCTTCCAGGGGCTCCGTCCAAGGATCTTCTAAGGGCCCAGCTTCAATCGCAATTCCTAACAAATTTCTATCTAAACTGTAGGGAGAGGATTTTTTCACCGGGGAAGCAATGCCGAATTTTTCCCCGTAGGCAATGGTTTCTTCCCGACTCATGCCCCATTCCCGGGCGGGGGCCAGAATTTTTATTTTCGGGTTGAGCGCACCAATGGAGACGTCAAACCGCACTTGGTCGTTACCTTTTCCGGTACAACCGTGAGCAATAGCATCGGCTCCGTATTTTTCGGCCACTTCCACTAAGGTTTTAGCAATTAACGGACGGGCTAAGGCCGTGGCCAGGGGATAACGGTTTTCGTACAAAGCATTGGCTTGAATGGCCGGAAACGCATAGTCTTTGACAAATCTATCTTGGACATTAATTACCAGGGACTCGACGGCGCCAGAGTCCAAGGCTTTTTGTTGAACAGGCCCTAATTCATCCCCTTGTCCCAAGTCTACGGCCAGGGTAATTACTTCTTTGACGCCAAACTCATTTTTCAAGTAGGGGATACAAACGGAGGTATCCACCCCACCTGAATAAGCAAGCACAACTTTTTCAGCGCGACCCATGATTAATATTTCTCCTCAAGTAACCAAATGTTACATTATCTCGCCTTTCATGCCCTTTTGATGTCAGGAATTCTATATATTTGAGTTGGGGCCACTTTCAGGGGGAGGGGACTGGATTTTTTTCGGGTAAGTAGTTAATAATAATAGTGATTTAAGTTTCAGGTTAGAAAAACTGTGTTTTTAAGTATTGTCATTCCTACCTATAATCGTTTACCGATTTTACAAAAGTGTTTAAAAGCCTTAGAACAGCAACAATATGATCATACTATTACTAACTATGAGGTAGTTTTAGTTGATGATGGTTCAACCGATGGAACCTTAAATTGGTTAGAGGAAAATAAGTTAGATTTTCCCCATGTTCAGCTATTTTGTCAATCCCATCAAGGGCCAGCCGCGGCGAGAAATTTAGGGATAGAAAAGGCTTTGGGAGAAACTATTATTTTTATTGATAGTGATTTAATAGTAACCAAAACGTTTTTACAATCCCATGCTAATAGTTTAGTTGAGGGATATCAAACTTCAGATCAAGTTTTTACCTATGGTCGGGTAATTAATACTTGTAATTTTGAAGATCCAACTTCTGAACCTTATAAAATTACTGATTTTTCGGCGGCTTATTTTGCTACTGGAAATGTGGCGATCGCTCGTCATTGGTTAATTGAAGCCGGGTTATTTGATCCTCAATTTCAACAATATGGTTGGGAAGATTTAGAATTAGGGGTAAGGTTAAAAAAATTAGGTTTAAAGTTAATTAAATGTCCCGATGCTGTGGGTTATCATTGGCATCCGGCGTTTGATTTGGAACAATTACCGAAATTAATAGATCGAGAAATTCAACGGGGGAGAATGGGAGTTTTATTTTATCAAAAACATCCCTCTTTTGAAGTTAAAATGATGATTCAAATGACAATATTACATAAAATATTATGGGGTTTATTATCTTTGGGAGGGCGTTTAAACGAACGGACAATGGCGGGGTTTTTACAATATTTAATTAATCAAGGAAAATCACAATTAGCTTTAGAAATTGCTAGAATATTTCTGAATTGGTATAATGTTAAAGCGGTTTATTCGGCTTCTAATAAATTAGAATAGTTATCGTAGGGGTTTGGTCTCCAAACCCTCTTTGCTAGGCATAAACTAGCGAGCGAGGACGCTCGCACTACTACAAGGATTTAAGGATTTCAGAATAGAGAATTTATATGCTTAACCGCTTATAAAAATACTTTATAAACTTGATTCTGAATCTGGAGCAATTTCTAACCCGGGTATTTGTCGAATTTGCTGCTGCTCTTTAACTAAATCCGATAGGGAATCAATATTAACTCCAATTCTACGACAAGCGGTTTGCAGTGCATCCATAAATTTGTCTACATCATCCCCATAACCCGATAGTTTGGCTGCATTTGCAACGCCTTGTTTAGCATTAGCTTTCGCACAATCAATTAATTCTAGGTCTGTCAGAGGTTTTGATTTACTCATTGTGATAACATTATTAATACAATTAATCTATTTTACCTTAAATACCTCAATTTTAATTAAAAATATAGCAATAGGCAATAGGCAATAGGCAATAGGCAATAAAGTCTTTCTTCCCCATTACCCATTACCCATTACCTCCTATAACAGCATCTTCAAATTTGTATCCCACCCCGGTCACAGTTTTAATAAAAGTGGGATGGGAGGGGTCAGGTTCAATTTTTTTCCGCAGTCTAGCGACGTGGGTATCCACAACCCTTTCATCACCAAAAAAGTCATCTCCCCAAAGTTTATCAATGAGTTGGGTACGACTCCAAACCCGACCCGGATAACTCAGAAAAGTTGATAATAAATTAAATTCTAAAGTAGTTAAATCCAGGGTTTCTGTGTTCCCTGACTCTAATTGATAGCTGGCAATTCTTTGGTCTAAATCGACTAAAAAATGCGGGGTTTGATAGACTTGATTCGGTTGACTTCCTTGGCGCAAACTCCGTCTTAATAATGCTCTAACTCTAGCAACTAATTCTCTAGGACTAAAGGGTTTAACAAAATAATCATCCGCGCCAGTAGATAAACCAATAATCCGATCTAGTTCTTCACCTTTTGCGGTTAACATTAAAATATAGGGGTCTTTTTGCCCGGGTTTTTGACGAATTCTAGCACAGACTTCTAAGCCATCTAACCCCGGAATCATTAAATCTAAAATAATTAAATCCGGTTGTAATTCTTGAAATTTTTGTAAAGCGGCTAAACCATTATTAGAAATTTGGCAAGAAAATCCTTCCGCTTCTAAGGTATGCTGAATTAAACGGGCAATTTCTGGTTCATCCTCAACAATTAAAATATCCATAAATTAAAATTAAATGCCAATTTGTTCAGGACATTCCAGATGCAAATTGCGATCACTAAAGGGTGCATCCACGAAATCACAATGATGGGGGCGATCGCTATTCGGATAACGATCAGCCTGAAAAAAGTGACAGGTGACACACATTTTTGAGATCGGAATTTGACCAGCCTCTTGCAACTTCAGAATCATTTTAATCAATCCCCGCAAGAAAACCGTCTGCTCAAGTTCAGAGAATTATATCAGAAAGCAATAAAAAACAATACCGCCCTCCATTACCATTAAATGGCAGGGCTTTAAACCCAAAATCCCTGGTATAGCAAGAGGCAATAGGGAATAGGCAATCTCGCTATAGGTAAATACTTACTATGAGCAGCTTTTAGTTTTCAAGAATGTCCTAATAGATGCGGCAACTGCTATAAATCCCAGATTAGTTAAGACTCCTAATCAATATCTCCTTCCTCCAAGCCCTGTCAACCCCTGCTAGAATAAGGAGTCTAAGGACAAAATTATGTTGTTAGGAAAATGAAAAGATAAAAATCCATAATTTTGAGGTTTAAAAAATGATTTTTGTTAAATTTAAAATTCCATTATTTTATAAATTTATTTTAACTTCATTGATAGGAGTTATCATCAGTATATTAATGATTAAACCTGCTTTCACACAACAACCTGTTACCCTTAAAGTTTTAGTTCAAGCATTAGAATCAACCCAATGGCAACCGATTATTAATAGTTTCCATCAAACCCATCCAAAAATTCGTTTAGAAGTGGTTAAAGCCCCGAATAATAGTAATCTGGTTGAAGATTTATATACCTCTGCCTATTTACTCGGAGATTCTCCCTATGATTTAGTCTATATGGATGTGGTTTGGGTACAAAAATTTGCCGCAGCAGGATGGTTAGAAGATTTAACCAAAAAAGTTGATCCTCAGAAATTAACTGATTATATTCAGGGCGATGTTCAAGGAGGAAAATATCAAAATAAACTGTATCGAATGCCCTTTAGAACAGATGTTGGAATGTTATATTATCGAACGGATTTATTAGAAAAAGCCGGATTAAAACCCCCTAAAACCTTTCAAGATTTACTCACCACCTCCCAAACCCTTCAAAATCAAAATTTAGCCCAATGGGGTTATGTTTGGCAGGGAAAACAATATGAAGGATTAGCCGCCATGTTCACGGAAATTTTACAGGGATATGGAGGATTCTGGGTTAATCCTGAAACCCAAGCTATCGGATTAGATGCGCCCGAAAGTATAGAAGCCGTTAATTTTTTACGACAAACCATTGAACAAAGTATTTCTCCCCCTGGCGTTACGACCTATGCAGAAGAAGAAACTCGCCGATTATTTGAAAGTGGAAATACGGTTTTTTTAAGAAATTGGCCCTACGTTTATGCTTTGGCTGCTAACTCTCCCATTAGGGGAAAATATGGGATTCAACCAATGGTTAATTTACCCGGAAAACAAAGCGGTGCTTGTTTAGGAGGGTGGGGATTTGGGATTTCTAAAAGTTCTAAACATCAACGGGAAGCATGGCAAGTGATTGAATATTTTAATCAACCCGATATTCAACGACAATATTTTTTAGAAACGGGCTATGTTCCCTCTCGAAAATCCTTATTTACCGATGATATTTTAGTCGCCAAATATAACTATTTACCCGCCCTCTTACAAGGGGCTGAAAATGCGGTTTTACGTCCTCCCATCCCCCAATATGCCCAAGTCTCAGATATTCTCCAACGCTATTTGAGTGCGGCATTAACCGGGAGTAAAACCCCGGAAGCAGCCATGAAAGAGGCAGCCAGGGAAACTCGAACTTTATTAAACATTAATGAGTGAATTTTGAGCATGAATACTAACTCTTTAGAAAAACAAGAAAAACGAACCGGATGGCTGTTAATTTCACCCGCTTTGTTCATGATTGCCTTAGTGTTTATTTACCCAATTTTAAGGGCTTTTTCATTAAGTGTATTCACCCAAAATTTAGGAACTCAATTACAACCCATTTTTTCAGGATTAAATAATTATCAACGTATCTTAGCGGATGGTCGATTTTGGCAAACCTTATGGAATACAACGGTTTTTACCAGTATTTCTATTATCTTAGAATTAATCTTGGGTTTATTCATGGCTTTAATTCTGAATCAAAGTTTTAAAGGTCGAGGTTTGGTCAGAACCACAGCTTTAATTCCTTGGGCCTTACCTACGGCGGTCATGGGGTTAGCTTGGGCTTGGATTTTTAATGACCAATATGGTGTGGTGAATGATATTTTACAGCGTCTTAATATTATTAATAGTCCTATGACTTGGTTAGGAGAACCCAGTCGAGCCATGTTTGTTTTGATTATTGCCGATGTTTGGAAAACTACCCCTTTTATTGCTATTATTTTACTAGCCGGACTGCAATCTGTTTCCCAGGATTTGTATGAAGCCCATGCTATGGATGGGGCAAACTCAATTCAAAGTTTTTATCAAATCACAATTCCTTTAATTACCCCTCAAATTATT